>Ga0182017_10001250_pt1 | contig 19793 bp, 15 predicted proteins | sample 712E3DmetaG_FD_120492 | JGI IMG/M metagenome (GOLD analysis project Ga0182017, IMG submission 120492) | Permafrost microbial communities from Stordalen Mire, Sweden - 712E3D metaG | ecosystem: Environmental > Terrestrial > Soil > Wetlands > Permafrost | place: Sweden: Stordalen | collected... | reverse complement strand
GTTCAGACACTTCTACGGTCAGGATATCACCTTTGTCTGCTTTTGAAATTTTATATGTTACTTTCTGGTACAACAGGCTGCCATAAAGTCTCCTTAATCCTTCTTCTATTTCTTCATTACACATATTTGCAGGTGTCTTGATTTTCAGCTTCGAAAGAATAAATTGTTTTGGAGTTCTCCTGTTTCCTTCAATTTTAATCTCAGATATTTTTATAAATTTCTTATCAGGCAAAGGTTTTGGTTTAATGATATTTCCAATGCCGCGAATAGAATCTGCCAGGGTTTTAAGCTTACTGAATTGCTTTCTTGCCGACAGTTCTCCAACATTAATAAATGTGTCAGCCAGATCAAAATTTGATATATTGTAATTATCCAAATCAGGTTTTATTAATATATCGCATTTTTCCTGCTGCCTTTTATTTTCTTCAACAGTATGAATAAAAAACGACTGTTCAATTAAATGCAACATTGAATTCAGATTATTTTTATTGTAAGGTTCAAAGCCAACATCAACTCCAATAATAATGTCAACTCCCAGTTTCTTCATTTCATCAACAGGAAAATTGTCAGTCAAACCCCCATCAACCAGTAATTTACCATTTATTTGCACAGGAGTAAATACCGTTGGAATAGACATGCTTGCTCTCATTGCATTCGCAAGTGACCCGTTTCGTAAAACTATTTCTTCACCTTTTTCAATATCGGAGGCTAAGCAAAAAAATGGAATAGGAAGTTGGTTGAAGCTGTCTGTTTCACATGCGTTCCATGTGAGTTTGTTCAGTAAAAATTCGAGATTCTGGCCGGCTATTAATCCGGAAGGGAGAGGAAATTTCTCACTATTAACCGGGTAAGGAACAAAATATTTCCCATCATTTTCTTTTTCTTCGAATGAAAGATATTTACGTTGAATTTTGTCGGTAAAAAGCTCCGACCAGTTTTGTGAAACAACTAATTTGTGTAAACTGTCAGCAGAATACCCTATTGCGTAAAGTCCTCCAATGATTCCTCCAATACTGGTGCCACCTATGTAATCAATCGGAATGCCTGCTTCTTCCAGAACTTTCAGAACTCCAATATGTGCAAAACCTCTTGCCGCGCCTCCGCTTAAAACAACTCCTACTTTCGGTCGCTTCGTTATATCTTTAGTCTGACCATTTGATTCTGGAATGAAATATAAAATAAACAATATAGTAGCTATAAATATAGTCTTCATAAAAATTTGGTATTGAAACATAAAAAATTTCCAGAAAAGCATTTGTCAGAAAATTTCATCAGAACAAATTAAAAAATGAAATAAATAAATAATTGCCCTAAGACACCAAAATCCGAAGAAACTCAAATAGAATCATAGTGTTCCGCACTCAGGCGGGATTGTGTCTTTGAGCCTTTGTGGCAACTATCTTAAAACTCAATTGACTTTATTCTTTTTTTATTGTGCATTTTGTTATAAAGTTCTTCCAGAAGTAAAGTTAATTAAAAGTTAAGGATATCTGTATTCCCCGGTTGGCATTAGTTATATGAAATGATATAATGTATTTTAATTAGCGTCCTCTTATTTTTATAAAAGAGTTTGTTACTTTTACCCAATTATTTAAAATTTGTTTAAAAAAATTCCAATACATGAAAACAAAAGTCTCCCTGCTATTATTCATTTTTGTCTTACTCATTACATCAAATAATGCTTTTGGTTCAGCTATAGATAGCAGCGGTTTTTTTCCTTTAATTTTAAACTGGAAACAGACTGAGATTAAAACTTATAATTCTTCAAATCTTTATAATCCTATTGATGGAGCGGCCGATTTATTTTTGCGTTATAATTTTGAGGAAATGCTTTCCACTGAATACCATTCCGACACCAACTACATAACAATTGAAGTATACAGGCATAAGACGCCAATTGATGCTTTTGGTATATACAGCCAGGAAAAACCTGACAGAAATATATATGTCAGCATTGGAGTACAAGGCTATAAAGAGGATGATTATCTGAACTTCCTGACAGGTTGTTTTTACGTAAAAATGCGTGTTTGGAAAGTAAATCAGAACAGCCTGGCAGCAATGAATGAAATTGCTTTAAAACTGGCAGCGAGTTTGAATAACAATACAACATATCCCAAAATATTCAATACGTTCCCTTCGGACGGTAAAATTCCTTTTACCGACAAATATATTTCACGCGATGTGTTGGGATATAATTTTCTTCATTCTTCGTTCCAGGTAGATTATAATAGTGATGCCGGGAAGAAATTTACAATTTTTGTTATCAAAGGCAGCAGTGAGAAAGATGCCTTAGCAATGTTAACATCTTATTTTAAATTTCTGAAGCAACCCACGAATGATTTGTCAGATGGGTTATACCAGGTATATGATCCACACAACGGTTTGATTACTATTCTGAAATCAGGATTATACCTTCTTTGTATCAGGGGCGATAACACAATGGAAAATAGTATCAGGTTACTGAATGATATGAAAGTAAAGATTGATCTGTTAAAGGAATAATGCTATGAATAAATTTAACCGGCGAAATTTTCTTCAAAAGGCTGCCACTGGAATTGCTTCTGCCAGTCTGCTTGGAGTATCAATTGATTCAACTCCCTCAACTAAGTCTGATAATAATAGAACAACAAAAGGCGATATCATTTTACGCACTTTGGGACGAACAGGAATTAAAGTGCCGGTTGTAAGTATGGGCGTTATGAATTCCGATGTTCCTGAATTGATAAAGGAATCCTACAAGCTCGGGATAAGACATTTCGATACAGCATGGGCATACCAGCAAGGGAATAATGAAAAAATGGTTGGTGCAACATTGAAGGAAATTGGAGCAAAACGTGATGAATTTATCATTGCAACTAAAATAAAAGTCAATACAAATGATTCAGATAAGGATCAAGGGGCAGCTATAAAAGAACAGTTTTTAAAACGCTTTGCCGAGAGTCTTGACAGACTTCAAATGGACTATGTAGATATTTTATATTTGCATGATGTGAAGGATGCCGGGATGGTAAACAATCCATTTGTCATTGAAGCAATGACGGAATTAAAAAATAAAAACAAAATCAGATTTGCCGGTATATCAACTCATGTTTATTGGCCCGAAATATTGAATGCAGCAGCTGAAAAAGGTTTTTACGATGTAGCTTTAATATCATACAACTACAGTATGAGTGGTCAGCAGTCATATACAGATGCAATTAAAAATGCAGCATCCAAAGGCATGGGATTGATAGCAATGAAAACACAATGTCAGCAATCATGGTACAAAGACAATCTGCCGGATGAATTAAAAAAGTTTTATGAAGGCCCGATCAGACACTCAGCTTTGCTTAAGTGGGCACTCCGGAATGAAAATATTACAACGGCGATACCAGGGTATTCAACTTTTCAACAATTAGATGAAGATTTTACTGTTGCAACGAATCTTGATTTTTCCGATGAGGAAAAGAAGTTTCTTGAAAACAGGGATGTCAAACTGGCTTTGCTTGGGAATTGTATTATGTGCGGACAATGTGTTTCAACCTGTCCAATGAATGTTGACATTCCCAACCTGATGCGTACACATATGTATGCTACTTCCTATGGCGACGGGTTTAAGGCCCGGGAGACAATAAGTTCAATTGTCTCAAATCAAAATCTTGAGATGTGCGAAAAATGTGATGAGTGCACTGCTACTTGCATTAGGAAAGTAAAAATTGCTAAAAAAATTGGGGATTTGAAACTACTCTATAGTTAGACCTATTTGTCTTTTTGCAACTTATTCCTAAGTTTAATTATTCAATTGGAAATCAAAATGCCACCATGCTGACGCCGTCCGCGTGTCGCTGAAGCTTTAGCGGATGCGCCAAAACACGAAATCGCCAAATCAACACCAAAATATTCAAGCAATCAAATTTTGTGAATTATAGTGTCTTGATGCCTTGGTGGCAAAATATTTATTACTTGTTAAGAGTTCTGAATTAAAACCTTAAATTCCATTTCCAAAGATGTAAATATTTATTACTGCTAAAAGGAGCAATTTATTTTAATCAAATATCTATTTCCTTAATTTGCTGTGCCTGATACTATAAGAAAAGTAAATTACCAAACCTATAACCAGCCATACCAGTAAACGGAGCCAATTTGCCCAGCCTAATCCGATTATCATTAAAAGGCAAGCACCAATCCCTATTAAAGGTACATATGGTACTAATGGAGTTCTAAATTCTCTTTTCAAATCAGGGTTTGTTTTTCTAAGAATCCAGACACCTATGCAAACCAAAACAAACGCAAACAATGTGCCTATACTAGTCATATCTCCTACTATTTCACCGGGCACAAAACTTGCAAAAAGTCCTACAAATAAGAGAAAAATCAAATTCGATTTGTAAGGAGTTCTATACTTAGAATGGATATCTGAAAATTGTTTTGGGATCAAGCCATCGTGGCTCATCGAATAAAACACTCTTGATTGACCATAAAGCATCACCAGGATAACTGATGAAAAACCGGCAAGAATTGCAACAGTTATTGAGGCTGCCAGCCATCCAAAGCCATGCATGTATTTTTGAATTACAAAAGTTACTGACGCTTCTTTACCTGCTGTTCTAAAATCGGTTATAGTTCCAACTCCTGTTAATACGTGTGCAAATAATATGTATAATATGGTACATATAATTAGAGATCCCAAAATTCCAATTGGCATATCTTTTTTAGGATTTTTGGATTCCTGAGCGGCAGTTGATACAGCATCAAAACCAATAAATGCAAAAAATACAGTACCAGCTGCTCCTATTATTCCTAGAAATCCTCCAAAATGATGAGGTACTCCTTGGCTATCAAAATGAATTGAATTAGCTGGTATATAATTTTTTAGATTTGCCGGATTTATAAAATGCCAACCAATTATTATGAATAAAATGACGATAGTTACTTTAGTTATAACAATTATTGAATTCACAAAAGAAGATTCCCTGACACCCTTTATTAAAAGAAATGAAAGTAAAATAATTATGAACAACGCTGGCAAATTCATGATTCCATGGTCTACCATTTGACCACCAGTATTTTTAATAAACTCAAATGGTGAATGACTCCAGGCAAAAGGAATTCTTAAATCAAAATATACCAGCAATTTATTCAGATATTCACTCCAGGCTATGCTTACTGTTGCTGCTCCAAGAGCGTATTCAAGTACTAAATCCCAACCAATTATCCATGCCGTTAATTCACCCATAGTAGCATAAGAATATGTGTAAGCACTTCCTGATTTTGGAATCATCGAGGCAAACTCAGCATAACAAAGTCCGGCAAACAAACAACCAAAACCAGCTAACATAAACCCAATAGTTACTGAAGGTCCTGCATAATTAGCTGCTGCGGCAGCAGTACGTACAAACAGACCGGCACCAATAATAGCGCCTATTCCCAGGAAAATAAGATGCCAGGCTGTTAAGGATTTTTTTAATTCAACTTTATTCTCTGTCTCAGAAACATCAGATACCAGTTCTTTTATAGATTTCTTCCTAAATAAAGCTTTTAGCATGTCAGTAATTTTTCTTTTATCCGGTTAATTTAAGTTAATTCGCCAAAGGCAAAGTAATACTTTTTTTTAATCAACGCTTACTTATTGCTCACAAGTTGTATTTTTTTAAGTTTCTTTTTTTCTTTTTTTAATCCTCCTTCGCGTTCCGCTTCGGCGGACGAGAATACATCCCCGGGGCTTGCCCCGGAAGAAAGGGTCCAGTGCTTCCGCGAGCGCTGAAGCTAATCCGCGGAGGCGCTGCCCTGGGGTTTAATACCATTTATTAAAAAAGGTGATGCTGATCATTCTTTATAGTATATGAAAATCAACTTTATTAGGTATTCATTATCATTGGCAAATACTTGTATGCAAAACTATCTTGAGTGTATCTTTGATGTCAGATATAATTAAAATATCTAACAATGAAAACAATTGAAAAAATAAGAAGGGAAGCAGGGTTGGGAATCATCGTTTTATTCTCATTTATTACTACAGTTACGGCCCAGGAAAACGGGTTGGAAATTTCAGCTTTTGAAGGTTATAATGATAATGAAAAAGTAGCACATTTTACATCAGACACAACTGCGTATGCACATTTCTTATCCGGAGTACAATTTGATGCCGATGGCGACTATAGAAGTGCAATTAAAGAATATAGCGAAGCCATTAAAAATGACACACATTTTGCTGAAGCATATGACAGAAGGGGAATAGATTATACAATGCTTATTAAATACAGAAAAGCTCTTAAAGATTTCAATAAAGCAATTGAACTTAATAACAAATTTACCGATGCATACAGTCACCGGGGAATTGTTAATTATTGTTTGAGAGATTTTGTAAACGCGATTGCCGACTATAATAAAGCATTGAATATTGATCCGAAATATGCCAAAGCTTATTATAATCGCGGTATTGTTAAGTTTTTGCTTGATGATGAAAACGGGGCCATAGCAGATATCAGGATTGCATCCGAAATGAATAATAGTGAAGCAATGGATTATCTTAAAACAATGAAATCAATAAATTAAATATAAGTTCTTTTAAATATAAGTTCTTTTTTCATAGGTTTATATATGTTTAATGTAGGGGAAAAGATCCTGGATAATTCCAGGGTCTTTTTTTATTTGAGTATGCAGGCAAAATTTTAAATTGTCTGTTCTCCTGGAACGAAGAAATTTTAACTAAAATATTCGAATTAGTTAAAATATGTTAAAAAAATTATCTTTTATACTGGATTTAGTTAAAAAAATCTAGATATATTAACATTCGTTAACTTGTCAGTTTTGACTAAGTTTTGAATTGCTAGTAACTTTACGCTCTATTTTAAAAGAAACCTTTATTGTATAACTAAATTTTAAACCTATGAAAAAATTATTTACATTATCTCTGGCTTTATTTGTATTTGTAGCAATGTCAGTTTATGCACAAGATACTAAAAAAGAAACCGCCAAACCAGTCATCAAAACTGAAGTTAAGAAAGACACTGCAAAAGTGAAAGCCGAAGTTAAGAAAGCAGCTTGTACCGAAAAGAAAGGTGAAGCTAAAAAAGACACTACAAAGAAAGAATGTCCTAAGAAAAAATAAGTTTTTTAGAGTTGATAATAGATAATATTATTTGTTTTAATTATTAAAATTTACAAAATCATGAAAAAAGTATTGGTTTATGCATTAGCAGTCATTTTTCTTGCAGGATTTACATTAGTTGGTAACGCTCAGGATAAAAAACCTGCTGAAGTTAAAAAAGAAATGAAGGATACCACAAAGAAGAAAGAAGCAAAGACAGAAAAGAAAGAAATGAAGAAAGAAATGGGTAAAAAAGGAAAAGGTATGCCTCATCACAAAGCTCCTGAAAAGAAAGGTGAAGCTAAGAAAGACACAACAAAGAAGAAGTAATCAGATTCTGTATACAAAAAAAAAGGCCGTTTTAACAGACGGCCTTTTTTTTGTTTATATCATTGTATTTTAACCCAAATATGTTTTAAGAAGTCTGCTCCTTGTAGTATGTCTTAATCTACGGATAGCTTTTTCTTTTATTTGTCTGACTCTTTCGCGCGTAAGGCCAAAATTATCACCAATTTCTTCCAGGGTCATTTCCTGGCAACCAATACCGAAAAATAACCGGATTATATCTTTTTCACGTTCTGTAAGTGTAGCTAAAGCTCTGTCTATTTCTTTTGAGAGAGATTCTTTAATAAGTGTTTTATCGGCATTTGGAGAATCGCTGTTAATTAGAACATCAAGAAGACTATTATCTTCACCGTCAATAAAAGGAGCATCAACGGAAATATGACGGCCTGAAACACGCAATGTGTCGGCAACTTTTTCTTTTGGCAATTCGAGTGTTTGAGCCAATTCATCAGGAGTGGGTGTTCTTTCAAATTCCTGTTCAAATCTGGAAAATGCCTTATTTATTTTATTCAATGAACCTACCTGGTTAAGTGGTAATCGTATGATTCTGGATTGCTCAGCCAGTGCCTGCAATATTGATTGTCGGATCCACCATACAGCATATGAAATGAATTTGAATCCACGGGTTTCATCAAATTTTTCAGCTGCTTTAATTAATCCCAAATTTCCTTCGTTAATCAGGTCGGGGAGACTCAAACCTTGATTCTGATACTGTTTTGCAACAGATACCACAAATCTTAGATTTGCACGGGTAAGTTTTTCAAGGGCCATGCGATCACCTTTCTTGATTCGTTGAGCCAGCTCCACTTCTTCTTCAACAGTAATAAGCTCTTCACGCCCAATTTCCTGTAAGTACTTGTCAAGTGAGGCGCTTTCGCGATTGGTGATAGATTTGGTAATCTTTAATTGTCTCATTATCTAGATTTTATTTCTATTTTGAAAAACGAGTGCAAATTTAAGCTAAAACAAGTTTATATTCAATATAAATAACAGATGAGTGTATTTTTTTTTGATTAAACCATGATTATCTATGATAAATCAAGTGCTGAAGCATTAAATATACGCTTATTTGAAGAGTTGCTGACAATATAATAAATATACAAACTGTCTCAAAAGTCAGATTTTCCTTCATTACTTTTCTTTAATTGTTACAGATTGCTTCGCTTCGCTCGCAATGACGGGTAATTCAACTTCATTGCGGCGCCTACGCTAAAGCTCAGGCGACAGCGTGAGGGAGGAACGACCAAAGCAATCTGCTATAATTAATTTAGATTGCTTCGCTATTATCGCAATGGCACCCCGTTTGAAGAATGCTCTTATTTTATTTTGTTAAAAAACCTGGTCAAAATTTATAAGTATTGTCTTCAATAAGTTTATCAGCTATTCTTCTACGCGCATCTTTAATATTAATACCAGTTACAACTGTCAGAATATCAACTGCTTTTGTCAGTTTTGTTGCATCGGCAGCCAGGGCAAATGAATAAACAGCATCACATGCTGCTTTTTTTATTTTTTCTGCAGCATCATAAATATTCACATCCAGAATATCTTTATATAAACTCATGGCAGTACCATTAAGTGTTTCCATTTTTTGCACTCTCAGTGCAGCAGATTCCGAAATATATGTTTCCATTATCATGTCTGACAGGTTGTTCATTATTTCCTGTTCCTGTCCGAATTTCTTTTCAAAATGTTTTGATGCTGCATGAAGCACCAGTAAAATTGCTTTCTTAAAGTTTTTCACATATCTCATTTTCTCCTGGTAATAATTTTCTCCTGCAACTTTTCCGTCGGTAATTTTATCAATTGAAGCATAAAGTTTGTCAGCCTGGCCGAAAAGATCAAAATCTCCTTTCATTGCCCTTTTCATAGCGGTATCTGTCACAAGCAATCGGTTGATTTCGTTAGTGCCTTCAAAGATTCTGTTTATTCTCGAATCGCGGTATCCTTTTTCAACATCCATCTCAGCTGAATAGCCCATTCCTCCATGAATCTGAACTGCTTCGTCAATAATAAAATCGAGAACTTCGGAGCAATAAACTTTTAATATTGCGTCTTCAACTGCATAATGACTGATCGCGTCGATTGAAGCTATTCCTTTATCGCAGCCTTCTTCTTTATATTTAATCATTAAATCATCTATGTCTTTACTAACTCTGTAGACGGCTGATTCTGCGGCAAACGTTTTAATCACCTGTTCAGCAAGTTTGTGTTTAATTGCACCGAAAGTAGAAATTAAGACTCCAAATTGTTTTCTTTCATTTGCATACTTTACTGAATCGTTGATAGCTTTTTTTGCAGCACCCAATACATTGGCGCCAAGTTTCATCCTGCCCATGTGAAGGATACTGAGTGCAATCCTGAATCCTTCTCCTCTTTTTCCCAGCAGGTTTTCGATAGGAACCTTAACATCATTATAGAAAATTTGAGCTGTTGAAGAGCCTTTAATACCCATTTTATGCTCATCGGGATTAACGACTACACCAGGGTATTTACTTTCTACAATAAAAGCGCTTAAAACCCTGTCATTATCTATTTTAGCGAAAACAATCTGTATGTCAGCAAAACCTGCATTGGTGATCCACATTTTTTGACCATTCAATATATAATTTTTACCATCGTCCGAAAGTTTTGCATTTGTTTTGCCGGAATTCGCATCGCTGCCTGCGCCGGGTTCAGTTAAACAGTAAGCTCCAATTAGTTCACCGGTAGCAAGCCTGGTTACATATTTCTGCCTTTGTTCTTCATTTCCGTAATACATAATTGGCAGTGTCCCAATACCACAATGTGCCATAAATGCAACTGAAAAAGAATAACCGGCACCTATAACTTCAGCTGCAAGCATTTGGGTAACGAATGACTGACCAAATCCTCCGAATTCTTCAGGTATAGAAATTCCCAGTAAGCCCAGTTCACCTGCCTTTATTAATAAGCTTTTCATATATTCCCTGTCAGGAGTATCAATTCTGGCAATATTGGGATATACTTCAGCCTGTAAAAAATCACGACAAGTTTGAGCTATCATTTTTTGTTCATCATTGTATTCTTCAGGAATAAAAATGTCTTTCGATTCAATTTCTTCAACCAGAAATTCACCGCTTTTTAATACTTTTCTGTTTTCCATTTTGTGGTATTTATGTTAGTTAAATCTTAATTTAATGTACTTGCTATGGTTAGGTGATCTTTTTGAACTACGATATTTAAGTCATTTGCTACGCGTCATTTGGCTTCGCCGTCATTTGGCTATGCTGTCATTCGCTTCGCTGTCAATAAACTTCGTTGTCATTTATTGTTGGTGTGCTACTCAATTAATGACAATAGATGACCATTAATGACGCACGAAGTGCAAATGACTATCAATGACGCCGCAGGCAAAGACTACTAATGACTATCAATGACTCTTATAAATTTAGAGCCTGTACTATTAATTCAGCAATATCGTAATTTTTTATTTCTTCTTCTTTGTTTTTATACTTAAGCCCGTCGGTAATCATAGTCATGCAAAAGGGACAAGCTGTGGCTATAACTTTAGCGCCCGTCTTTAAAGCATCTTCAGTCCGCTCAATGAATACTTCCTTGTTCCCTTTTTCTGCTTCTTTAAACATTTGAGAGCCTCCTGCTCCGCAACAAAGTGCAAAGCTTTTATTCCGTTCCATTTCAACAAATTTTCCCGTGAGTGATTTAATAATTGTCCGGGGCTCTTTGTAAATATCATTTGCCCTGCCCAAATAACAGGGATCGTGGTACGTTATACCTGTATCTTTTAAAATAGCGGTATCTATTTTCAATTTGCCCTCTTCAAGACAATTTTCCAGGAACCGGGTATAGTTTATTACCTCAAAATTGCCACCCAAATCGGGATATTCATTTCTGAAAGTGTTATAACAATGAGGACAAATGGTAAGAATTTTTGTGATGTTGTATTTTTTAAAAATTTCGATATTTTGCAGAGCCTGCATCTGGTATAGCATTTCATTACCCGCACGCCTTGCTGGATCGCCAGTACAAGATTCTTCTTTTCCCAGCACAGCATAATTCACATTCAAATGTGTCAGTATTTTGGCAAAAGCGCCTGCAACTTTTTTATACCTGTCATCGAAGGCGCCAGAGCATCCAACCCAAAAAAGATATTCCGGTTTGTCTCCTTTGGCAAATAATTCTGCCATCACCGGTATTTTAACTTTTAAATCTTTTGCCCAGAGCAACCTGTCTTCCGGTGAAAATTGCCATGGGGCACCATTATTTTCGATATTGCTGAATATCGATTTTATCTCACCAGGAGCGGATGCTTCTTCCATAACAAGATAACGCCGCATATCTACTATTAGGGTCGGGTGATTTATATTGATTGGACATTCCCTGGCACAAGCATTGCAAGTTGTACATGCCCAAAGTTCTTCTTCCGAAACATAATCGCGTAATAGGGATTTATTGTCGTTATACGTTTTTCCGTTTTTAACCAGGCCAGGACCTTTTTCATTCATTCTTGCCCTGACGTCCATAATAATTTTCCTTGGAGATAGCTTTTTTCCTGTAATATTTGCAGGGCAAACGGAAGTACAACGTCCACATTGTGTACAGGACAACGAATCAAAGTAATTTTTCCAGGTGACATCTTCTATATCTTTTACTCCAAACCTTTCAACAGGCGCATCTTGTGCAGGTGCAGCAAATGCAGTATCGGGATTAAGCATCAATTTTACTTCTTTTGTAATGCTCTCCATATTTGTAAGTTTGCCCAGGGGTTCCAGTCTGGACAGAAATACATTTGGTACTGACATGAAAACATGAAAATGCTTTGAATAGGGAAGTATGTTCGCGAAAATGAATATTAATACAATATGTGTCCACCAGCAAATTTCACGAAGAATATTTAACGAATTTGAGGACATTCCTGAAAATAAGCCTGCAAAACAGGCGCTTACAGGATAGACTCCCTCAATATTACCATTTAAAGAAATTTGATGTGCATAATACGCTAAATTCATTCCCTGAAGCGAAAGCATAAGAAGAAGAATCAGAGTAAGGGCAATATTGGCATCGATGTGTGTTGAAGGTTTCATTTCAATTCCTTCAAAACGTTTAATATGAAAAAACAGTCGCCTTGCCAGGAAAATAATTATTGATATAGCTACAAGTAAGGCAAAAATATCTCCTGAAGCAATAATAATATTATAAACCGGACCAAGTATTTTTAAGGCTCTTTCAGTACCAAACAGGCCGTCTGTTATCATTTCGATACTGCCGATCAATATCACACAAAATCCCCAGAAGACCAAAGCATGAAAAAAACCGATTACCGGTCTCCGAAAGATTTTAGTCTGCCCAAAAGCAATGTCGAGCATCATATTAAACCGTTTTCCAAAATTCCTGATTGGAAATGCCGATCGCGTTTGCCTGAAAAAACCAACGATACGAAAAACAGTAAATGAGAAAACTCCGATAGTAATAAGAAGGATTAATCCAAAAATCAATTGTTTTGACATGTTTATTTTCCTTTTATTTCTTTAACAGCTTCAACTAGTTTGGGAAGAACTTTTAGCGCGTCACCAACTATTCCATATTGGGCAGCTTCAAAAATCGGGGCGCCTTTATCATTGTTAATAGCAACTATATATTTTGAAGAACTAACACCGGCAAGATGCTGTGTTGCACCTGAAATGCCAATTGCAATATATAAATTAGGTGCAATTATTTTTCCGGTTTGGCCGGTATGTTCATCATGGGGTCTCCAGCCTTCGTCAGAAACAGGACGCGAACAAGCTGTTGCTCCGCTAAGAAGCGAGGCAAGTTCTTCCAGAGGTTTCCAATTATCGGATGATTTCATTCCACGGCCACCTGATACCACAATTTCAGCATCTGTAAGAAGAATTTTGCCTGTTTGTTTCTGAACATCCCTGATTTGTGTTTTTATTGATGAATTGTCAATCTGCAGGGAAACATTTTCGATAGAAGCATTATTCGTGGTTTCAATCAGTTCAAATGAATTCTGAGCCAGGGTTAAAATTTTAATATCCGATTTTATCTGAACATTGGCATACGCATTTCCGGAATATACTTTTTTATAAACAACGAACGGGTTTATGCTCACTGGCAATTTACTCACGCCTGAACCAATTCCTGCTTTTAATCTGACCGATAACCTGGGAGCTATACTTTTACCAGTATTGTTGTTTGAAAGCACAATTATTTTAGCATTTTCTTTAGCAGCAATATCGGCTATTACAGAAGTATATACCTGGCTGTCTAAAGTTTTCAGACTGTCATTGGAAATATTTGTAATTTTTTTCGCGCCATATTTCCCTAGTTTTTCCAGTTCGCTTTTGTCAACATTACCGATAGACAATACAGATACTGAACTGTTAATCATTTCAGCTACTTTTGATGCATAAGAAACCAATTCGAAGGAAAGCTTTTTAAATTTTCCATCCCAATTTTCAGCAAATACCAGAACTGACATATTTTGATTTTTATATTGTTATTTATACTAAATATTTCTACTTCTTTGAACTTTGAACTTTGAATTATATAACCTTAGCCTCATTTTGTAACATTTCAACCAATTGCTTTACATTTTCCGGGTCTATAAACTTACATGCTGTTCTTGGTTTTGGCAATTCAAAATTTACCATTTCCGTTAATGATTCAACATTGGCAGGTTCAACAACTTTAACAGGTTTTGTGCGTGCCGCCATAATCCCTCGCATAGCTGCAATGCGGGGTTCCTTAGCTATACCTTTCTGTACAATTCCAATAAAAGGAGCGGGGATTGTAACTATTTCCTTTCCGCCATCAATTTCCCGGTTAATGATTGCCTGTCCATTTTCAATTTTCAACCCTGAAATTGCAGACACTGAAGGATATCCAAGAAATTCAGCAATCATACTGCCTACGTTAGAGCCATTATAATCACTGGACTCAATCCCGCACAGTACCATATCAAATTTTTCAATTTTAATAATTTCGGCCAGTTGTGCTGCAACAAAATAAGCATCTTTAGGCTCGGAGTTGATCCTTATAGCATCATCTGCACCAATAGCCAGCGCTTTCCTTATAGTTGGTTCAGAGGAGACCGGGCCGACATGTGCAACAGTAACTGATTGTATTTTATTTGCAGCATCATCTTTTAATTCGAGAGCCCTGGTAAGCGATAATTCATCCCATGGATTAATTATCCACTGAATTCCGGTTACATCTAATTTTTTATTGTTGTCAACAAACTTAACTTTTGTTGTAGTATCGGGAACGTTACTGATGCAGACTAATATTTTCATCGATGTAAAATTTAATTTTGACTAAAGATTATTATCGGATTTTGGGTTATAGAAAAAAGTGGCAGATCTCATAAGAACACCTATAACATAATGATTTAGAATCATATACATCTATTTTTGTATTATTTTAGGCGTACAAATATATAACAAAATAGAAAAATACCATATTTTGAATTTATTTTTAAATTTAAAAACGCCTTTGATGAACAGATTTTTCAAAATACCAATACTTAAATTTATAATTAGATGATTATGGAAATATGCAATAATTATTAAAATTTTTACTTCATAATAATCTCATTTAATTCTAAAATTCTTATCTTTTAAATCTTTTCGATAATTAGAGTATTTTATTGTTGTTTAAGATATTCAAAATTCATATTGCTAAAATATTGATTTAGTTACTTATTTTACCTTTTTCTTGTTAATTTGCTTATTTCAGCTTAATTTTCAGTCTTTAGAACACTATTTCATGAGCGAGATTCTGATATATGGTATTGGAAATCCGGGAAGACAGGATGACAGTATAGGTGTAATGTTTGCCCGACGCATGGAGGATTGGGCAACAGGCAATAATTTAAATATTGACATTGAATACAATTTTCAATTAAATATTGAAGATGCTGCACGAATTTCTAATAATAAGATGGTAATATTTGCAGATGCTTCAAAAGAAAATATTGAGAATTTTTGTTTAACGCGAATTAAGCCCAAAGCAATAGATATTTCATTATCTCATTCTGTTAGTCCTGAATCTGTATTGTTCCTTTGTGATGAATTGTTCCATGTTATGCCAAATGCATATATTGTCCACATTAAAGGTTACGAATGGGAATTTGGAGAACCTGTCACAAACAAAGCTTTAAAAAATATAGAGCTTGCTCTTAAGGAAATTCAATCTGCTTTTCAACAAGGTTTAACAGCAAGCGAAATAATTCTAAACCTGGAGAATATAATTTTGCCTGTTAATCTATAGAATTTCAGATATCTTCAAGATAAATTTATTTAAACTCAAATTGCATAATTTGATAATTTCTGTTGTCTTGCAAAATCTTTGTGTAAATGACAGAATTAGAGAAATTGTTTGACCTCTACAAGGTATCTAATCGATTGATTTTATTTTTCCTACAATACTTATTCCCTACCTGCCGAAGTATCGGCATGCAGGCAGGCGATAAGCGGAATTTTCACTGTAGGCGATAAGGTATTGTAGGAAAGGAAGTTAATAAATATTATTTTTTCTCGTAGAAGATTAACATATTTAAAGAAGAGCTCAAATGATTTGATTGTACATTCAATGTTCATAAGTAATAATGAGTATATTAATGGCCATAGATAAGGTTGCCGGATTTTTCATTTTAATTTCTTATTTCTATTTGCTTTCTATCTTATTCATAAATATTTTTTGTAACTTGAATTTAAAATTAATTAACAAGTAAGATTTTATTAAACAGTTTTTAAGGTTTCAAAAAATGGTTCAGAGCAAATCAATTAATGATTCATTAAGCATTAGACGAAGTAAAGGCATTAACCAGGTTACTGTTAATAAGAAACCGGATTCAAACAACTTAATTGATGCGGATAGCCAAAGTATTCAAAATAAATTATTCGAAACAGGGTTAGTTGCTTATTTTTCATTGTCGTCAGACCTCAATATTATAGATGCCAATACAACTTTTGCCAATTATCTCGGATATTCTATAGAAGAAATTATTAACTGTTGGATAGGCAAATACATGAACAAAAATGATATTCAGGATATAAAGGACAGACTTAATTTTACAAGTGAAGAAATAATAATCTTATCATATATTTTAGTTCGCAAAGATGGTAATAAAATGACCTTTCAATTGAATGGCAAATCATTTAAAAATGAAGAATCTGGAGTATTTTATTATCTTTTTGTAGCTACTGACATATCAAATGAAATTAAATCAAACGAACAATTGAAAATTCACAACCTAAACCTTAAATTAAAAGATGATTTAATTTCCAATAAAGAGCTTGAACAAAAAAAACAAAATGAAGACTATGTCATTGTTAACAAAAGGCTTGAAGAAAGTAACAGAAAGATTAAAAAAATAAATAAATATTTGAGTGATAAACAAGCTCATCTCGACAGTATAATGAAAACTGTACCTGTAAGTGTCGGGTTGGTGTCAGAAAGGATAATTTTATTTGCAAATAAATATACTTCTTTAATGACAGGATATGAAATTGAAGAAATTATAGGGCATGATGCTTCATTTCTTTATCCAAATACAGATGAGTACAATCGGGTATATGAAATTTTATATAAAGATAACAGTGAAGGGAGCATCAAATCGGTTAACACAATATGGAAAATGAAAAATGGCACTTTAATCGATGTATATATTACTGTCACAAATATCGATATTGAATCTCCTTCCAAAGGCTACACATTTTCAGCCCTCGATGTATCGGCCCAAAGATTATACGAAGAAGAACTTATTAAGGCAAAAGATTCAGCAGAAAAGGCAGAAAAGCTAAAAAGTATCTTTCTTGCAAATATATCACATGAATTACGTACACCCATGAACGGTATTGTTGGATTTGCTGAGTTACTGCAAAACCAGGTAAACCAAAATTCAAAAGATAGATATCTCAAAATTATTGTAAATAGTTCGAAGCAACTGTTAAAAATAATTACTGATATTGTGGATATTTCAAAAATTGAAACAGGTGAAATTGAAATATTCAAGACTCCTTTATCGATAAATAAAGTACTAAAAGAGTATTATGATTATTATCGCGATTATCTCGATAACCGTAACAAATTATCGGTTGAACTAAAGTACAAATCATGTTTTAATGAAAATAATGACAAAATATCGGTTGATGAAAATAAATTCAAACAGGTTTTAACAAATATTCTGAATAACGCGGTAAAATTTACAGAATCAGGAAGTATTTTCTTTGGGTGCGAATTAAAGGGAAATTATACTGAATTTTATGTAAAAGATACTGGAATAGGTATTGATGCTGAAGAAAAAGAGACTATTTTTGAGTGTTTCAGGAAGACAGAATCTGCAAAACGCAAAATTTATGGGGGGACGGGACTAGGGCTGGCGATTGCAAAAGGATTTGTTGAGGCAATGGATGGAAAAATGTGGGTAGAATCAGAACAAGATAAAGGCGCGACTTTTTACTATACTATTCCTTACGTACCAATAAAGGAACAAATTATGGAGGAACCAGAAGAAAAATATAAATCAATAGATTGGACAAACTTTCATATCCTGGTTGTAGAAGATGATATGGCATGCCTGGCTCTGATCAATGAATTACTTGAGGAGACAAAAATTAAAATCAGTAATGCCATGACCGGTTTGGAAGCTGTAAAAATTTGCCGTAAAGATAATTCCGTCGATTTCGTATTAATGGATATGCGTTTACCTGAGATGGACGGGTATGAAGCCACACAACGTATTAAAGAGTTCAGACCCAATTTGCCAATTGTGGCACAAACTGCACATGCTTTAAGCGATGATCGAAAAAAATGTTTGGCAGCCGGTTGTGATGAATATTTAACCAAGCCTATTATTCAAAATAAATTATTCGATACTATTTCGAAATACATGGTCAAATCCTGATATTATATTACTATTTAATCGGGTAATAAATTATTTTCTTTGTTTTGAAAAATTCCTCACTAAATATTTCAGAGATATTATAAATAAGAACATTTTGCCTAATTGTTTTTAATTCATTTTCAAAATCACCACCTTTTAAATAAATAATTCCATTCGGGAAAGGGTTGGCCCCTCCTGGCTGAACTTTACTCCTGGTCCATTTAATAAATATGGGAAAATCAGCAACAGCCCTACTAATAACAAAATTGAATTTTTCGCTCAAGTCTTCTACACGTGAACAGATTGTTTTTGTATTTTTAAGATTAAGGCTTTTTGCAATTTCATTAACGGCCAATATTTTTTTGCCTATTGAATCAATTAAAGTAAAGTTTACAGAAGGGAAGAATATTGCAAGCGGAATTCCGGGGAATCCTCCACCAGTGCCAACATCGAGAATATTAGAGCCTGGACTGAATTCAAAGAATTTGGCTATGGACAGAGAATGTAAAACATGCCGTTCATATAAATGGTCAATATCTTTTCTTGAGATCAGATTGATTTGATTGTTCCAGAATCTGAATATTTTTTCAAGCTGTGAAAATTGTGAATTTTGTTGTTCTGATATCTTCGGAAAGTATCGGAGTATTGAATCCATAGCCGGGAATTTAAAATTTATGTCCCGTACTTTTTAAAATATTAAATAGAAGTTCACGAGCTCTGAAAAGCTGAGCTTTTACAGTACCAATAGGAAGTTCCAGTTCTACGGCAATCTCTTCGTAAGAAAGTTCTTCAAAATATCGCATCTCAACAAGCTTCCGGTATCGTGGTTTTAATTTTGAAACCACATCGCGCATTAACTTTATTTTTTGTTGGTTAATCATTGATTCTTCAGGATCCAAATCATTAGAATGAATATGAATAGGTATTTCGTCGGGATCCTCTCGTGATTGGTCTATCGATATCAATGTGCCACCCCTGCGTTTACGGATAAAATCGATGCAATTATTTGTGGCAATTTTAAAAAGCCATGTACTAAAAGCGTAGTTAGGAGTATATTGGTGAATATTTTTAAATGCTTTTCCGAATGCTTCGATTGTTAAATCATCAGCATCATCGGAGTTATTAACCATTTTCAGCAACATGAAATATATCGCATCTCTGTATCTGCTAAGAAGTTCGGCAAATGCTTTTTGATCTCCTTCAACTGCTCTTTGAACCAGGACAATATCATGTTGCGCTTTTTCAGAAAGGTTTATATTTATCTCCATTGCCTTTTCGAACTGAATAAGTTTGACAAATAAATTCCCACATTAAAAATCGGGAGCATCATGTCGAATATTGGCGAAATTAAGAATAAATTTCTTTCGTGCAAGCGGCTGAAAGTATATTTAAAAACAATCAACTGACTGATAAAGCGCACAAAGAACACTGAAACTGCAATAATCCAATAGTCTTGTAAGATTAAAGCCCATATAAAAAAAATATAAAATATAAACCGGCTAAATATCTCTG
>Ga0182017_10001249_pt1 | contig 19812 bp, 20 predicted proteins | sample 712E3DmetaG_FD_120492 | JGI IMG/M metagenome (GOLD analysis project Ga0182017, IMG submission 120492) | Permafrost microbial communities from Stordalen Mire, Sweden - 712E3D metaG | ecosystem: Environmental > Terrestrial > Soil > Wetlands > Permafrost | place: Sweden: Stordalen | collected... | reverse complement strand
GGCTGAAGGCTGAAGGCTGAAGGCTGAAGGCTGAAGGCTGAAGGCTGAAGGCTGAAGGCTGAAGGCTGAAGGCTGAAGGCTAAAGGCTGAAGGCTGAAGGCTAAAGGCTGAAGGCTGAAGGCTGAAGGCTGAAGGAAGACGAAGAAGGCGCAGCGGCTAAAATCCTTTTGGACTGATACGGTATCCGGAGTTAATCACCAGCGAGGGAAGCGAAGCGCCACGCCGCTTTGGGACGCCGTGCCATCCACACGTCTTTTCCTACTTTAGCCTTCAGCATTTAGCCTTTAGCATTGGCTTCCGCCTTTAGGGACGGCGAAAGGTGGGTTGCAGATGTGCGCGCACGCCACCAAAGGCTTTAAATTTATTGGTTGCCCGGACCGGCTCCGGCGCGGGACGGCAGACGCCGCCATTCAAACTGACACTCAACCCCAGGTAGCCGGCAAACATCGGAAAGTCAGTGTCAAGCCCTCCAAATATCAGGATGAAAAATATGATCCGCGCCACAAAGGCGGCCAGCAAAAAGGTGTTCACCGTTCGCAGCGCTGGATCGCCGTAACGATAGTTGCGGCATAGAACCCAGAGGCCTGCAACCCAGAACCAGACAACGGTAATAACCCCCCAAATGCCAAAGGTCATTACCACGGAAAACGGGCCGCTGTGATAAGTGCCATTCAATGCGTATAGCTGGTTTTCCGCAAAGGTGGAACGAATGGCGGCATCGGACCCCCCGAGCAAATCTATATCCAGCCGGGACATCGCGTAGCCCTTGCCCAGCAAAAGGTGTTGGGGAACTTGCGGCAAGAGCGCCTTCCACATGTCAAAACGCCAGGTCGAACTCTCTTCGGCACTCTGCCGCGCCGCCGGATCAATATTCAGGGGAAGAAACGACAAGGCCCGCTGGGCGGTGCGGGGCAAATGCGGCGCCAGTGGGACCAGCGCCGTTGCTCCAAAAACGCCCACGACGGCAAAGATCACCAGCAATTTGGTCCGGTGCAAACCCTCGAGAAAAAATTGGATGACAAATATCAGGGCAACCAATATGACGGTGCTTCGGAAACCGCCAAGCAGTCCGTAACCCATCGCGATCACGAGCAACATCCAACGCCAGGGTTTGCGGGAAAGAAAAATCCCGCGGATGCCATATCTGGCCTGCATATAATAGAACACGTTGATTGCCATCAACATTCCCCCGGCAAGTCGCGTGCTTTGCTCGAATGGGTTCTGTGAAACTGTGCCTGCATAGGCGGGGAAAAACAAATAGATAAAGTGTAATGGCTCAGGTATCACCGGCCAGAGATCGCCCATGAATGCCAGCAAGCCGGGAAGGAAAAACAACCCGACAAACAAGCCCGCGCGCTCAGGCGGAATCCGGTGCGATGACAGGGCAAAATAACCCATGATCGCAACCAGAAAACTGATATAACGTCTTCCGCCTGAAATCTCGTCGCCAAAGGTATGCAACCCCATTCCCGTCAGCTTGGCGGTGATCACCACCACGCCAATCAGGAATACCAGGGGCCACGTCACTTGCGGCACGCCAACAAGTTGTTTGACGCCACCCAACGCCCGTTGCAACAGCGAAATACACAGGCTGATCACGGTCATCACCAGCCACAAATCGGGCCGTCCCGGCAGAAAAAAAACGAACACGCCCGAGTTCCAGCTCAATATCAACAACGGATGGTGCCAGCGGAGCAGCAGAGGAAACACCAGGACAAGCCCAAGGACGCTGGCCTGGACAAAAGCCGAAATGTCCATCGGATTGGCCAGCAAATAGCCGATAAACAACGCCAGCGGCACAATCACCGCAAAGATGATGAGCGTTCTCAGAAGGGCCGGAGCATTATTCATGGACAGGCAAATTATAGCTGGAGAACCCGTTCATGCAACACCCTTGCTTGACTTCAATCGGCGCAACACAGGCATTCGATTGAAAATGGAGGCGATCCGGATTTTGCGTCATCGGCTCCAGATTACAAAAGACGGCAGATAGGCCACCGGCTTATACCCCTTTTGCTGGATGAGGTTTTGGACCGCCGCCCCTGGATCAAAAATTTCGGGTTTGGAGCAAATAATGACGTCCGGCGCAGGAATGTTTTCAATATCAACCGATTGGGGCAGGAAAACCCTCCCCGCCTCCGGCCGGGACAAGGCGCAATCAAGATGATAATATTGGGCGTTGGATCCGCTGGCAACCCACCAAACGGATTTTTTTTCAGCCAGGGCGTGACGGGCAAATTGCGCCGCGGACCTGTAATCCTCTTTCCGATGTCGTTCGGCAAAGCGCAAATTTAACGCAGAGAAAAGGAGCAGCCCGATCAACAAACCGGGGAGGAGTCTGAGATAAAACCGGCGGGTTTCGAGAACGCTGGAGATGGCCATGCCCAGCAAGGCAACATAGAATGGGAAAACCGGGGCGAAATGGCGCGCCCAGAACGCCTTTTGGATGCAAATGCCGACACTGATGAACACGAACGAGGTGATGCACAAAACGGCGACAATCCCGGCGCATATCCCGGCTTGAGCATTTGCAAGCCGTTGGCGCAAACCCCAGGCGAGGAGCAGAAGCAGCAGCAGGAAACACACCGCCGGAAGGATGAATTGAACGCCATGCTGAACGATTGCGCCGTAGAGGTGCGAGGACCTGGCAATTTCCCTGATGTTTTGGGTGGCCAGTCCCAAACCGCTCATTCCGGTCAATTCATAAGTCACATAGCCAAAAAACTTCAAATCGACATGCCAAATTTGGGCGCTTTTGGCGCCTCGGGCCAGAGTGGAAAAGTAATAGATGGCCGGGGGAATGCTGGCCGCCGCCCCGCCAAGCAAAATGAGAACGGACTTTCGGCTGATTTTCCACCGCTGCAAACCTGCCATCACCCCTCCGGCAATCAAGCAAGCGGCGATCGGCAACGGCGCAAGCAGGGTCGCGAAACACAGAAAAACGGCGGCACCCGAAAAGAGCCAGGTCCAGGTTTCCCCGGCTCCCTTCAGCGCAAGGAATTCCACAAAGCCCGCGAACAGCCATGCGCCGCAGGCGATTTGGAGGGAGTAGGGCCGCGCCTCATTCGAATAAAACCAAAAGTAGGGTTGAATCGCCAAAAGCAGCGGCAGCCACGGAAGCTGAAGCCGTTTTCCGGCGCGATACATGCCCAAAAGGGCGAGCCCATTCCACAGGACATTGATTGCGCGCAATTGCCATTCTTGTGTCCCCAGTGTCTGGGCGGTCACCCAGGCAAAAAACATCGCGAGCGGCATTTGACAATTAGCGGTGGTGTCATGGTTGAGGTAATGCCACCAAGCATGAAAATCCGGCTGCAACGCGTACCTGGCGGTGTCGCCTTCATCGATCCACAGACTTTCGTTGCTGAGCATGAGCGGCAGCAACAGCACACTGAAAATCAACCAGAACACCGGGTTGAATCTGGCCTCGTTGGTTTGGGGGTTCATTGTTTTTTGCAGTCGCCCCGGCTGAAATATTTTTCCACGGTTTTATCTGTGAATGGGCTGCACTGGTTCTGACATTCGTCAGACAGCCAGCTCCTTTTTACCCAAAGCATCAGCCATTTTGCAAGAATTGTTCCGGTTCATCCGCGCCCGGATGCCCAAAAATCAGCCGGCAGCCGGCAGATCCAGCCAATGGGCCAGGCTTCGTGTGCAAAACAGCCATCCGGAATGGGAAGGGTCCGGGCTGGATTCCGCCGCACAGCGACGCTTGCCGCCTTCCCTTACGACACGCTTTCCGCATTTCCGCACTGATTTCGTTCTCGTTCTCGTCCTCGTCCTCGAAACCAGCCCGGAGAAAAGCGATTACGAGAACGAGGACGATCCGGCTTCGGTCTTTCTCGCCCCTTTCTTTCAACACTTGCGTCGGACTTTAGAGCATCCCTAAACTTCAAGTTGCCGGCTTTGACGACTTGCCGGCATGGCCGGGGGGCGGCCCCTGGCGGAACCAATCCAACATCAAACGAAAACCCGTTTCGAAATTGCCACGCTGTTGCCAGTGCAACTCCGAACGGATTTTCCGATTGTCACTCACCCAGACATTCGTGTCCCAGGAACGATTGGGCATCGTGTTCCAAACGGGTTCCGCGCCAATATGCATGACGCGCCGCGCTACATCCACCACTTCGCGGAGCGTTGTCGTCGCACCCGTTCCCACGTTGTAAATGGCCCCCCACTCCCGGGTGCGGACCCTGGCCGCCAGGAGAAAGGCCTCGACCACATCATCCACATAGACAAAATCCCGTGCCACGTCCGGGTCCGCCAAAGGCGGCAATTCCCCCTTCAGTCCCTGCTGAATGAGTGCCGGCAACAACCGTCCCGGGTCCTCATAAGGACCGAAGACGGAGTACAACCGCAGGGTCGGCAGATGGACGCGCCGGCTTTGGGCGGTGTAGCGGCAAAACATCGTCGCCGCGGCCTTGGTGACGGCATAATGGCTGTTGGGTTCGAGCGTGTCGCTCTCGGCCGGCGCGTGATCTTTGAATCCGTACTCCGAGGATGATCCCGTGTTGACGAACGCCTCAAAGCCTGTCTGCAAACACGCCTTCACCAGATTTATCGTCCCCTGAATGTTGGTCAGCACCATCGGCTCCAAATCGGTTTGCCAGGAATAGGCTCCGTGCGCAGCCAGATGGAATATCCATTCGGGGCGAATCTCGCTGACGACACGTGTCACCGCCCCGGCGTCGTGCAACTGCAACTCGTGCAATCTCACGTGCCGGCGAATTTCTTCGATGCGCCAGACAGCATGGTTCGGTCGCACCAGCAAATGCGCCTCGTGCCCCTCGCCGAGCAATCGCCGGGCCAGATTGGCGCCGACAAATCCAGTCCCTCCGGTAATGATGACCCGTTTCATTTTCGTCTGGCAACCACCACAAAAACGGCGCAGCCCGGCGCGCGAACAGTCGGCAAGCCCTCCGGCGAACGCCCGGTGGCGGGGCAGCCGCTCAACCGCATCGTTGATGCATGGACACAGGGCGCAACCGGGCACTGCGGCGGAACGCCGCATTCATGCGGCAGCGAGCCTGCATAATTTAACATCCTGCCGGATAAATCCGGCGTTCCTGCCGAAACGATGCGCTGGATTTGTTGCAGTATCAAGATGCGCCCATGGACACAGCCGCCGCGGGGGGAAGCTTCAACGTTAATTCTGGCTGAACGCATAAAAACGATTCTCAGGTTCTTCAACCGCCGCTCGAACCCGTCTCCACCGGTGAAGCGGGCTTCTGGGCCACGAGATAAAGATTGCCGAGCGGCACAGATGCCCGCAGCCGCCCGATCGCAAGCCGTTTCAGCCATGCCAGCGCCACGCGCTTCAACGCTCCCGGCAAAGGCGTCAACCGCGCCAGGTAATAGAGTGCATAGCGGTTGCAGACCCCGCCGACGCGCCGGATCTGGAAGCCGTGCGCTGCGAAAATCCGCGGCATCGTGGCCGGATCGTAGAGATAGGTGTGCTCGATGTCGATAATCGGGCTGCGTTCACCCAGCAGCCGCGCCGAAAACGCCCTGACGTTGTGATTGAGGGAGAGCACCAATCCGCCTGGCCGCAACGCGGCAAAGCAAGCGTCGAGCAAAGCCGCGGGATCCAGGGCATGGTCGAATACCTGGAACAAACAAATGACATCAAAACTGGCCGGGGCAAACAGCCCCGCGCGCATGACATCACACACAATCGAGTCGCGCACGATTGGAAGGGCCTGGCTGATCGCTGCGCGGCCCGGCTCAACACCCCGCACCGTGCGATAACCCTGGGCCAGGGCTTCCTCAAGGAAGAAACCGTTCCCACACCCGATCTCCAGCAGCGCGCCCTTGTTTGCCCCGTATCGTTCGAGCCTGGCCAGATAGCGCCCATACGTGTGCTTGAGGTCGGCCACCTCATCGCCATAAGTGAACGTGCTCTGCCGGTAGAGTTGCTCCAACCGGGCCGGGTCGGCGATCGGATCCGATCGAACCAGGCCGCAGGTGTTGCACTTGACCATGCGATAATGGATGCGGTCGGGCAGCCGGCGCGCCGAGAACACCGCCGGACTGAGCGCCTCGAGATCGAAATTGGCCGGGTAAAGTTCGGTGGCATTACCCCCGGTTCCGCAGATGGCGCAACGAGTGGTTCTCAGTTCAACTGTTTGCATCATCATTCGCTGTCTTTGCCGCCTCGCTGGACATCAATTCATGGGGACCGTCGCCGGGTGAACGCCTGACGAGTGATGGGGAGGCAACCACACTTCGTAAGAACCTGCGGATTGGTGGAGCACCGGGCGGCTTTTCACCGCCGCGGACAACGGACCCCGGACAAATTCCCGGCTGGGCGGCTGCGTCCTGCTCCTCCACGATGGGAATAATGCTGTGGGTAATCTAACCATTGCCAGTCCCGGTGTGATGATCCAGTGTCTCCGTTTTGTCGTTTTGATCGGGAGGATTCAGGATGCTCTCGACGATGTACGATGGCCGCCGTTTGACCTCGTCATAGATGTGTGCCAGATACGACCCGATGATGCCGAGGCACAGCAACTGGATGCCACCCAGGAAAAGGATCAAGCAGATCAACGTTGTAAAGCCGGGCGGGGCGAGGTCGGGATGGCAAAGCCGCAAAACCACCTGGACCACAATGGCCATTATGGAAAGTCCGATGGTGCCCAGGGACAGCCACACGATGAGATCCAATGGCGCATAGGAAAAGGAGAAAATCGCCTTGCGCGCCCAGCCCAGGTTCTTGAGCAGCGAATTGGTGGTGCGCCCGAACATGCGCTCCGGCCGGACATAAGGCACACCCGTCTGCCGGTAACCCACCCATGCCCGCAAGCCGCGCATAAACCGGTTGTTCTCGGGCAGGCGGTTGAGGGCATCAACCACGCGCCGGTCAATCAACGAGAAGTCGCCTGCATCCAAGGGCATCGGCACGTACGAGGCCGAGCGGAACAGCCGGTAAAATGCCTTGTACGCCACCTGCAGGAACCAGGTCGCTTCACGCTGGACGCGCTCACCATAAACGACATCGTAGCCCTCCTGCCACTTCTGATGGAAAGACTCGATCAGCTCCGGCGGGTCTTGCAGATCGCCGTCCAGCAGCACGACCGCGTCGCCCGTGGCAATCCGCATGCCGCTGGTGAAGGCGTTTTGCGATCCGAAATTGCGCGAGTGATTGATGACCACCACATGGGGATCGCTCGCCGCCAGGGCGGCCAGGACTTCCCGGGCGTTGTCGGGGCTGCCGTCGTTAACGAAGATAATTTCGTAATCAACGCCCAATTTCTGAAACACCGCCGTCAAACGGCTGTTCATGATCGGGACGGCGGGCGCATCCCGATAACACGCTATGACCGCGCTGATTTTTTTTCTTCCGGCACGGTTCACGATTTCGCTCATCGGCCGGCCCCCCGCAATTCCTGTTGCACCGTCTTTACGAGCGCGTCGCACGAAAGGCCATGTTTATGGTAAAGGTAAGACTGACTGCCGCACAACCCGGGCACCGGCGTTCGAACCGCAACCCTCGCCACCCGGCAGGGCAGCCGGCGTTCGGCGGCGACTTCGGCCACCAGCGATCCCAAGCCGCCCGAGAGGTAGTGTGCCTCCACCGTAATGGCCAGCGGGAACCGGCTCAAGGCCCGGGCCAGATCATCCACCGGCGCGGGAGTGACGCTCGCCACCACCAACACGCAACTTGAAATGCCTTGTTTTGCCAGCTCCTCCGCGGCGGCGGCGGCCTCAGTTGCCACACTGCCCATCGCGATGATGACCACATCGTTTCCGTCGCGAAGCTGCTGCGCGCAACCGAGTTCAAATCGCCCGTCCAGTCCCGCCACGACGGTCTTGTCATCCTTGCCAATCCGGTAATAGATCGGGCCGGGCAGGTTCCAGGTTGCCCGCAGGGCGTTGCGCGTTTGTTGATGGTCCGCGGGAGCGATTACTTTGATGCCCGGCTGGGCGCGCATGACCGCGATATCCTCCAGGCCATAATGGCTCAATCCATTCAGCCCGTACTCCATGCCGCCACCAATGCCCACAATCCGCACGGGCAATTGGTGCTGGATGGGTCCGTTGCGAATGAACTCGTACGGCCGCAGCACGGCGAAAGGAACGATCGAATAAACGAAAGGGACAAAACCGGCTTCGGCCAACCCGGTTGACAAGCCGACCATGTTCTGTTCCGCCACGCCCACATTAAAAAATCGGTCAGGATACTTCTCCGCAAACGGCTCCAAAGCCATGTAACCCAAATCACCGGTGAGCAGGAGAATTCGCGGGTCGCGCTCCGCCAGTTCGGTCAGCGTTTCAACAAAAGCTGCTCTCATGGCATCGCCTCGACTTCCTCCAAAGCCTGGTGATATTCCGCGTCCGACATGGGCCAGTAGTGCCATTTGATCTGGCCTTCCATGTAAGAGACGCCCTTGCCGAAAACCGTGTGCGCGATCAACACGTGCGGCGGGCCGGCAGCGGTGTCGAGACGGCCCACGGTGTCTCGCAGAGCCGCAACGTCGTGGCCATCCACCTCGTGAACGTCCCAGCCGAAAGCGCGCCAGCGCCCGGCCAGCGGCTTGAGCGACAACACCTGCTCCGTGTAACCAAGCGCCTGCTGGCCGTTCAAGTCCACAAAAGCAACCAGGTTCGACAGCCGGTGATGTGCCGCGAACATGACCGCCTCCCAGACTGAGCCTTCGTTGCACTCGGCATCGCTGAGGAGCGCGAAGACGCGGCGGGGAGACTGCTGCAATCGCGCGGCCAGGGCAGCACCGGCGGCCATGGACAACCCGTGCCCGAGCGAACCCGTGGCAAAATCCACTCCCCGCAACCCGTATTCCGGATGCACCCCGAGAAACGAGCCGTCGCCGAAGTAGGTATTGAGTTCCTCCTGGCTCAGCCACCCCTTCAGGAAGAGCGCCGCATAGACCGCAATCATGGCGTGGCCCTTGGAAAGCACGAACCGGTCCCGCTCCGGGTCTTCAGGACTGCCCGCCCGCAGAAGGTCCCCGTAAAGCACGGCGACGATGTCGGCAACCGACAAAGCCGATCCAATGTGACCGACATTGGCCCGTTTCGATTGTTCAAGGATGATGCGCCGAATGCGCTTTGAAGCAGGCTCCATCATGGTACAAGATTGATATTAATTACCATTCGGAGACCGTCAAGAGAATTAGGTTGCCGGCCTGCAAAAAGAGCGCAGCTTGACACCACCACCAACGATGATAGGACAAACCTGCCGAGACTGTCTCAAAACAATTTCTGTCGGAGGGGCGAGTTACACGAGCCCCCATTTTCAGAGGCATTCGATGAGTCAGGGACTCGTATAACCCGCCCCTCCGGTACTTTTGAGACAGTCTCTGCCGGTTTGCCCCAATCTCACCGCCAGCAAGCGCAGCAATGCTGGCGGAACCTTGGGGATACGCACGTGAGAACATCGCTCCGCTCGTTCTGGTGGAAGTTTGGGCGGCGCGGCAGCGCCGCCCTGCCGTGGTGGTGATGTCAAGCTGCGCCCATGCAAAAAAGACACTCAGAATCAAGTGGCGGCTTGTTTTGTCCGGAGGGCGGAACCATGCCCGGCACTCCCTTGGATCCGGAATGAAAAGACTATCCCCCGGCCGGCGGGCCCGGCGGGCCGTCTCCCGTCCCGCGCGCAAAATAACCTTCTGGAATAGGAATGATCCGGGCCGGATTCCCGACGGCAAAGTGCCGTGGCGGGACCGGTTTGGTCACCACCGCTCCCGCGCCCACGACCGCACGATCGCCAATCGTGACGCCTTTGAGGACGATGGCGCGGGCGCCGATGAACGCGCCGCGGCCAATGTGAATCGGCCGGGCGCCGCGACCGGGGTCGTTGCCCCATTCCCACTGGCCGATGGGTTGGTGAAAATCGTTGTCAATAACCATGGCGCCTGAACCGAAAATCGTGTCTTCGCCAATTTCAATCAAACTGCCAGCGCACAAGACGGTGCCACTCAGGCCCACACATCGCCCCAGAATCAATTGCGCACCGGGCACCAATGCTCGCAGCACCGAGGGTTGAAAATTCCCCAATGGGTTGGCACGAACCGAACTGCTGACACAGACACCGTCACCGACGATGATGCGCGCGTTTCTGGCGACACTGATTAAAGGACGTCCCTGAAACCTTGCCTTCCCCTGAAACTGCACTCCCTTGAGTTGCGCTTCCCAGCGCCACATAAGGGAAGGCCAACTGTGCAGCCGGAAAAGGACTGCGCTTAGCAAAGTGACGGGCGTATGCTCACTCATTTTGTAACTATGCGAAAAAAGCGCGTATTCAGCCAGTTTCTTTTTTGATTTCGTCAATCCAGTCATAGTTGGTATGCTGGCCAGACGGGTCGTATTAATTGCTCAATTGACTTGATCATGGCGAAGAGTCCCTTAATCGTGGCGTGGATTTCGGATTTCCCGGTGGAATGGCTGCCGGAGCTGCCGGAGCCGCTGCGCACCCTGCCCCGGCAGCATCCAGCCACCTGGCAAATGACCCTGCTTTCCGAGTTTGAAAAGAATCCTTCCCTGCGTTTGCATGTCATTCTGCTGCGAAAAAACATTGCGCGGGATTTTTCTTTTGAGCGGGGAAGGGTCACGTTTCACGTGCTAAAAACTTTCCCCTTGATGCGCATGGGTTCCCTGTTCTGGCTGGACACTTTTTTAATCAGGCGTCTGCTTAAACGCATCAAACCCGACCTGGTGCATGCCTGGGGCAGTGAGAAAGGAGCGGTGCTGATTGCCGACCGCGTTCGTTATCCTTTCGTGGCAACAGTCCAGGGCCTGTTAAGTTGGTACAAGGAAATTGTGCCTTTGATGCCCTTGGAACGGATTTCGGCCTGGCTGGAACGCAGAAGCTTTCCGCGCGCGCCGGTAATCACCACCGAATCTTCCTTTGCAGTACAGTATCTCCAGCAGCATTATCCGCATTTGCGCGTGCATCAGGCCGAACACGCACCCAATTGGGTCTTTCATCGGGTGCAACGCCGGCCCATTACCAGTCCGGTCCGGTTTATCTTTGTGGGCACGTATGGATACCGGAAGGGAACCGACCTGTTGTTTCAGGCGCTGGGTCAACTGCTCCCCGAACTCTCCTTTAGGCTGACGTTCATCTCCGGGCCAACTCCCGGCGATCTGGTGTCTCTGCGAAGCAGCGTATCCGCGGAACTCTGGAACCGGGTGGAATTCAAGCACAATTTGCACCCGGCCGAGCTTGCCAAAGAATTGGAAACGCCCACGATGATGCTCATGCCCACGCGCGCGGACGTCAGCCCCAACGCGGTCAAGGAAGCGCTGGTTGCCGGCCTGCCCGTCGTGGCCAGCCAGGTGGGCGGCATTCCCGATTATCTAATCCACGGCAGGAATGGATTTTTGTTTCCGGCGGGTGATCTCCCTGGATTCATTCGCGCCATCCGGGACGCTTGCGCGCATCCCCTGTTCGGCCAAGGTCTTGTTGATCCGGAAACGCTCATAAAGACGCGCGCCTACCTGTCGCCGGAACGGATGGCACAGAACTTCCTAGACACCTACGAGACCGCTTTGAGCAAAGGGCGAAGCTAAAATGCCCATGAGCATCCCGGTCAGATGAATCGGGAATATTTGCCCTGGAAAAGCAATTAGGTGGAGACAGCGCACAAGTAGCGTCGTAAACTGGCCGGCAATAGGTTCGTAACTTCATTTGACCCGCCCGCTGAACGCGGTCGGGGACGCCTCAGCGCGGTATCCCTGCCAACAGCAAACAGTTCCATCATCTTGCAGTCCTTTCGAAACGACATAATTCCCGTCGCGCTCCAGTCACGCCTTTACTTTCCGTTCCAAATCCCCCAGTTTTGCACCCATGATGAACCTGTTCCGCCGCCTCCGGCTCTGGCTGGCCAGAGTGATTTTGCGCGGGCGGCTGCTGGATTGGTGGGCGACGCGGCGGGGCCGGCAATGGGATGCGGCTTACTGCGTGGAACTGGCAAAAACGCTGAACGCACCCATCGCACCGGTCGTTATCCCGACATTTCCCGCGTCCAACCCGCTGCGTCAAATACTCTTTATCGCCGACTGCATGTGGGAGCAAAACGACCTCGTGCCTGAGCTGGCACGCATTGCCGATACCCGTCTGCTCGATTTGCGACCGGCCTTGAAAACCATGGCCCCGGGCATTGATGGACGCAATGTGGTGGTCGAAACCATCCGGCAGTTTGCGGCGGACAATCGCTCGTTCTCGCCCGATGTCATTTTGTTTTATCTCCGCCCGGCATTGCTCTCCGATGAAGTTTTTGACCTGTTGCGCCAGAAATGGAAGTGCCCTTTGTTCGGCATGAATCTGGATGACAAAAGCGAGTTTTTCGCTTATGGCGTCTTCTTCGCTGCCAACGAGAATTACCAGCATTGGGCGAAAAAGTTCGATTTGAACATCACCAATTGTCTGCCGGCCACCGGCTGGTATCGGCAGCGCGGTTTGCCCTGCATTTACTCGCCCCCGGGTGTGCATCTGACTCCGGAACTGACCCTGCCCGCTACGGCAGATTTCAAATACCGATTCAGTTTTGTCGGTTCAATGAAAATGGAGCGGAAATTCATTGTCAATCAACTGCTGGCCTTGGGACTGCCCATTCAAACGTTTGGGAGCGGCTGGCCGGGCGGCCAGTGGGCGGACAATCCCAATCAGATTTTTCGCAGCAGTCAGATCAATCTTGGCATCGGTCTGGCCACGCCGTCCCTCACCCTCACGACGGTGAAAGGCCGTGACTTCGAGTGTCCCGGGGCCGGGGCTTGTTATCTGACCACGTACAACTGGGAACTGCCTCTGCACTATGAACTGGGCAAGGAAATCCTTTGCTACCGCTCATTTGAAGAGCTGGTGGAAATGTACACCTGGTACCAAAACCGCCCGGAAGATTGTCTGAAAATTGCCCAGGCTGCCTGGCGCCGTTGCACGAATGAACATACGTGGCAACACCGTTTCCGGATAATTTTTCTGAAAACAGGTTTCCGAATTTGATTTTCCATTCTGTCGTTACATGCTCGAAAGATCCTGCGCGGTGGGGGCAAAGATTAAGTTATCATAACTGTAGCTTGACCGCAGCGAATGAAGGACAAAACGGCCATTTTGTAATTCCCAAACGCGATAACCCATTTTTTGGAGCATTTCAACCAATTCACGACTGCGACATTCCGTGCTTCCCTCATCACCAACTTCCAGTGACAGGATAGGACGATCTGAAGCCAGCAATTTTACAGCTCCCGCCAAAATATCGCGTTCGGCAGATTCGGCGTCAATTTTCACAAGAGCAATCGGACGGTTCAATGTCTGACGGAAACTGTCGAGCGTGATAGTTTCCACCTGAAACGGCGTGCCTTTGATCTCCATGTCCAGACGCGCCTTGGTAAAGCTGTTGAAAGCCATCCACTGCACTCCGTAGTCGTAAAAAGTCATCGTTCGCCGGGAAGACCAGACTGCAAGCGGATGGACCGTCACTTGCGGAAACTGACTTACATTGGCACGCGACAGCTTAAGCGTAGATGGTGTCGGTTCAAATGAGTGAACTTGGCCGCCCGGGCCGACTAATTGAGCAAAAAGTGTCGTGAAATAACCGAGGTGCATGCCAATATCCAACACCACTTGATTCGGCTGAACCAAGCGCAGGAACGCTTCAGTGAGTTCATCTTCATACGTGCCATACGACATAATCTGGTTGCTCACCGGATCACCGCTGACCACTGTAAAACCCGGCAAATGAAACGCGTCAACCTTCAGAACGGTTCCAGTGAGGTTGTGCAAAAGACCGAACTTGCGCAACTGATTAGCGACAAAGCGGTCCGGCGCGATGAACGGTTTGCGCCACGAGGTCGCGCGTTTGTAAGTCATGCAGACTTTAAAGCATTGGTGAAGTTCAGCGGCATTCATATTAATCAGGGCGAGTTAGCCAAAGATACACCTGCCACAGGCAATCATTAGGCCATGTGCGGCAGGCGTCATTGAAATCCACTGCCCTTGCCTCGGTTTTCAAGCAAATGGAACTGCGCGTTGGATTTTTTGCTGTGTCAGCCATAACGAGATCGGCGGCACATTAACCGCAATACCCACGTCTTTCAATTCTGGATTTAGCTGTTCCTGCAGACTCTTTTAATCAGCCGGCCATACACCGCCACCACCCGTTTTCATTCATAGGTCTGCGACAGGCCACCCAGCCTTTATTGCAAGTTCTTTAGCGGATGTCTGGCGACGCGGCCCGGCGCTTGCGGGCGACCAAGCCGAAGAAAGGCGCAAAGGCCGGATTGTTCAACGGCAATTTTTGAGTCCACCAAACGGAACGGCGCGCGGTTTGCACAACGATTTTTTGCAGAAGATTGCGGCGCTGTTCGCCATACCAAAAATCGAACGATCCCAAGCAGCCCGCTTCAATTATCTCAAGGCCTTGCGCCTGTATGACTTGCGCCCACTTGTCTGGAAACATCGCGGCCAAATTGTGCCGGTAAAAGTTTTCCTGATCGCACCAACGGTGTAAGAGCCGCTGTACGCCACCGCGGAAGTTGGGCGTGCTGACTACCAGCGTGCCGCCGCAACAACCCCGGCCAATCCTCAAAATGTTCGATCAGCCCGAAGGAACAAACGATATCGTAACGTCGGCGAAAAGCATGGGTGAAGACATCGTCGCGGATAAATTCCCCCACTCGATATCCCTGGCGCTGTAGCCACGGCTTGAGATCCTGTTCCACCCGCGGCGTCAGGTCAATGCCGTTGACCTCATAGCCCAATTCCCCCAAAACCGCCAGATAACGTCCCGGAAAACAACCCAGCTCCAGGCACGAACCTTGGCCGGATGGAACGTGTTTTTGCAACCAACGGCGGATTAAATCGTCCGGCGGAGCTACAAACAGTTCAGCCTGAACGTAGCCGTCGTCCCAGAGTCGCTGTTCACAAAAATTTCGCGGTGATTCTTTCATGATCCGGTAATCTCATTAATCAAAGTTTGAAGCACAGTTAAGTAACAAGCTAGGAAGCCGCGACCTGCCCTTCAGCACAAAGTTTTGTAATTAACTGCTGGTATGCCGCCACGACCTGCTCCCAGTCATACGTTTCTTGACTGGCCGCCCAGCCTTCGGCGGCCAATTTCTGCCGCCGTGTTGTTGAGCCGGCCAGCTCATGTAATCGGTTCACCATCTCATCTTCGGTTCGAACCACAATGCCTCCGGGCAATTCTGAAACACATCCCACATCCGTGGAAAGCCACGGCGTATGGCTGGCCATGGCCTCCAGCAGCACAATCGGTTGCGCCTCGGTTTTGGATGGCAGGATAAACAAGTCCGCCGCCCGGTAGGCGGCACAAATTTGTTTGCGATTTAATTTCTCCGGCCACACGACGCGCCCGGCGGGAAATTCCTTTTGTAGCTCATCATCCCGCCGGCGCACCTGTTCGGTGTAATCGTTGAACTCATTGCCAATCAGCACCAGAGTGGCATCCGCTAGCTTCGCCCGACGGAAGGCGCGCACCGCCAGGAGCTGGTTCTTGCCGTCACAGTATTGGGCCACGCACAAGATCATCAGTCCGGGACCGATGCCAAAATCCCTCCGGAAATCCGGGAGCGTATCGTCATTGAACTCACGGGCAAACGCGCCATTGGGGATGATGGAAAACCTTTTGAAGCCTGTCCACCGTGCAATCCGGTGATCAAAAAAACGGCCCCAATCGCGACGCTGACTCAGAAACACGACCTGATGGAATTTGCGCATCAGAAACGGCGTCTTCAACAACGACGGCCAACCGCCCATCCATTGCCCAAGACCCCACGGAAATTTGCGATGGCGTTTCCAGATGTGGGAGACGTAGCCGTGACTTACGAGCACCTTCTTCGCCTTGATCTGCTCCAAACACGGCACCGCCAGATGAGTGCACCAAACGTCCCAATTCTCGAAAACTACCAAATCGCCGGAAAAATTTCTCAAGAATTTCTGATACGCGTCTGTCTCGCCTCGGATGCCAATGCGCCAATTGCTGTTGCCGGTGATTTTGAACTGTTCCACGCGGGGGTTGGCATCGGGCGCGTTGGGCTTCCGTTGCGGATGGAATTCCGTGGCCACGGTCACCGCGTGCCCCTGTCGCGCCAGGCCCTGGGCCAGAACCGCGGTGGCCTCCGCAACGCCGTCGGCGTTCGGCGGATAGGTGAAAGTGGTGATGAGGATTTTCAATGGCATTCTGAAATTAGGGGCACCCTATTCAAGGGGTTGGGAGAAAGCATAGACAAGCAAAGCCTAAACCAAAATCTGTTATATTCATGCTAATTGTCTTTGAAATAACGGATCGTGGCTGGCAACGCGTCTTGGATTTTCTCCGCCGGAACAAATCCAGCGGCGCGCAGCTTGCCGATATCCGCTACCGAGTGTTTCACATCACCAGGGCGTTGGGAGGCATGAATGATTGCAGAACCTGAGCCAGTTAGCCGGCGGATTTCCTCTGCCAAGGCATTGATCGAGGTGGATTGGCCGCACGCGACGTTGAAAACGCCATTAGCCTGAGATTGCATTGCGAAATAGGCGTTGGCCGCGGCCACGTCCTTCACGTGGATGAAATCCCGAGTTTGTTCACCATCCCCGTGGATGGTAATAGTTTCGTTTTTGATGGCACGGTCTATAAAGATGGGCACGGCGGCGGCATACTGGCTGCGCGGACTCTGGCGCGGGCCGAAAACATTGAAATAGCGCAGGCTGGCTGTTGATAAACCCGCCTCCTTGTTAAACATTTGGCAGTATAACTCGCCGTCGAGTTTGGTGATGGCATAAGGGCTTTCCGGTGCCGGTGCCATCGTTTCGATTTTGGGGACTATTGGATTATTGCCGTAAATAGCCGCTGAACTGCTGAATACCAGCCTCTTTACGCCCGCGCGCACGGCTTCTTCCAACACCACCAAAGTGCCGCCCGCGTTGACCTCGTTGCACTCCACCGGTTTTTGCATGGACTCCGGCACACTGACCGTGGCAGCCAGGTGAAACACATAATCAACACCTTGCATTGCCTCTCGAACCAGAGCGCGGTCGAGGATTGAACCCTGGATGAACTTGCAGCGCAAGCCTTCCAAGTTGTGCTTGAAGCCGGAGCAGAGGTTGTCAAGAACGTGCACCTCCGCCTCGTTGTGAAAAAATTCTACAATGTGGCTGCCAATAAACCCCGCGCCGCCGGTAACAAGTATTTTCATTTTAAGAATCTTCCATTTTCATAAAATTTCCGCCGGAAATGATTTAACATGAATTCATCGGGGTGACAATTTGGATAAATACGGGATGTGGAAAAAGTTCTTATTTCAATTCGCCTTATGACAAATGCCTTTGCCTATTGCCTGATTGCAGAAAGGGTTCGTGTCAGCATGGATTTCGCCCACGATGGCGCGCGCCCGGCAATTTCCACTTGCAAACCTGGATTGAGGCCGTGGCGCAAAAAAGCCCAGGCAGTCCACAGGCCAAAAATTCCGCCGCCGAGTACCAGCCGCATCACAACGGAGCAGTCACGCGTGAGCCACCAGGTCAAAATACCCGCTGGAACCAGCCAAAGAGCCAATACCAGCACCGGCTGGTGCCAGCCCGCCAACTCCCGCCAGCCCAGCCCGAAATACTTCCGCGTGCGATACAATCCGTATGGCAGACTCAAGAGCGAGGTGCAGACAATGGAAGCCACAAGCATGGCGGTGATGCCGCCGAACCGGTAAAACGCAATGGTCAATCCCACAAAGGCCAGTCCCTCGATGAAAAAAAGGTAGCGCATGAAGTGAAATTTTTTGGTCTGCCCGACCAGTCCCGTGTGCATGTGCATGGCCACGCAAACCACCAGCCATACCGCCAGCAGCAGGTCGTTTACCGGCGGCCAGACGATCCGGCCATGCGTCCAGACCGTGACAAACGCGCTGTTGCAAAGAGCGAATACGCCTCCGGTGGCCACGGCCGCGCCGAGCGAAAAAATCACGATCTGTTTGAACCGCTCCGCCAGCCGTTGTTTTTCACCGCGCACCATCATTTCCGCCAGCGCCGGCGCGGAGTAGTCAAAAAAACGGAAGATGACCTGAGTCAACATTTGATAAGCGCGCGTGCCGATATTCCACACCGCCGCCGCATCCAGTCCCAACAGCCGCGTGAGCAGGATGGTCTGGCTGGCATTGATCAACTGGCTGCCCAGGGAATAAATGAAAATGTCGTTGCCGAAAGCGAACAGTTCTCTGAACCGTTCCCGGGTGGCCACGCCCCATTCGCCCGCGCGCGGCAACAGCCCCAGCCGTACGCAGACCGCCGCGTTGACCGTGATGGTGCCCAACGACATCAACGCCTGCCCAATCAGGAAGCTGTAGATGCCCAACCCGCCCGCGAAGCCCGCCCACATGGCGGCCAGGCTCACGAAAAAGAACAACGACGCGCCGTGGTTGGAGACATCCAGCCGCTGATGCGCATAGAGCAACTGACTGAAAATTCGCGCCGCAAAAGTCAGCCCCAGCAAGGCGGATTGCCCGATCATGAGCCAGACAAATTCCCGGAGCAGTTCCTGCGGCACGCGTAACAGCGAGCCGGCCAGCGCCGAAAGCACCGTTCCCAGCAGCAGGACGAGTGCGCCCTGCACCAACCCCACCAGCATGCCGGTCTTGATGATGCCGCCATAGGCGCCGGTTTGCCGGTCGTCCTTGTGGTCAATCAGAATGCGCGCCACCGAGCCGGACATGCCCATGTCAATCAGGGCGACGTAACCGCTGATCTGCGAAATGAGCGCCCACAGGCCGAATTCCGCCCGCGAAAGAAAGTGCAACGCCAGCGGCACCGATGCCAGCGTATAAAAAATATTCGCTCCCAGCGCCACATAGCCGGACAACAGGGAACGAGTGAATTTTTTCAGGCGCGACATTTCGGCAATTGAACCGGCCATTGGAGCACAATTCCAGAACAATCGTTCAATCGCCAATAGCGCGGCAAATTTCCCGGAGTGCCAACCTTTCCAACTTTTACTACAGACCGTCAAATTCTCGTCCGCCCAACGCGGCGTTATCAACGCGCCGCGGATTTTCGCATTCGGGTCTGCTCGCGGCTGGCGCGCAGTTGCAGCGTGAGGGTTTCCGCCTCCTCCAGCCACTCGAGCTTTTCGCGGAAGCTGGTGGTCAAACCCAGCAGCAACGTGTGCAATTCCGCGCCTTTAAATGTTCCCCAGCGCCAATCGGGAGTCGTTAAAAGTTTGCGCAATGCTTTTTGAGTCATCGGTAGGGATTCAATTTTTTCAAGGCGGCAATATCCAGCAGGTCTTTGGCGCGTCCAGCCCTCCGTTTCATCGCCAGAAGCGCCTTGTAGCCGGCCACCGGCGCGCGCATTTTCCCGGCAACGGTTCCCCATTTCGCCCGGGCAAATTCTTTTTCAAAATCAAACGGCTCGTAAACAAACACGCCAATGGGCGTACGGCGGTGGGCCTCGCTCCAAAGCCGGAGAACGATCATGTTGTTTTTCTTCCGCAAGCCTTCACGGAGCCTGGCATCGGCAAAATCCTCCGCCGTCACGGGAATTCCCATTTGCCAGCCCGCGGCTTGCAATGCCCGTAACCCGCGCAGGATGTTTTCGCGCTCAAGGCCGATGACCAAATCCACGTCCACCGTGAGCCGCTCGTAGCCATGCGACACCACCGCCAAGCCACCGACGATGAGATATTTCACCTTCGCGTCGTTCAGCGCCTTGACAATGGTTTCAATGCTGCGGACTTCCATGATCCAGGGCGAAGTTAGCGGAATTTTTGCCCGCCATCAAGCCTGTTAAGAAACACAAAACACGCTTTAACCTGAATTCCGAATATGAACTTTTTACCGAGGAGTTTCGGACAGCGCAGTTATAAAAATCCT
>Ga0182017_10001248_pt1 | contig 19819 bp, 19 predicted proteins | sample 712E3DmetaG_FD_120492 | JGI IMG/M metagenome (GOLD analysis project Ga0182017, IMG submission 120492) | Permafrost microbial communities from Stordalen Mire, Sweden - 712E3D metaG | ecosystem: Environmental > Terrestrial > Soil > Wetlands > Permafrost | place: Sweden: Stordalen | collected... | reverse complement strand
GCCAATATCCATCGACTGGATGATCGACGGGATCTGTTCAACGTCCAGAGTCTGCCGCGCTCTCTCAGCATACATCCGGTCCGGGAAATTTTTCACGAGCACAAGGTCCACAGTCCCTCCTTTTCAGGTTGTCCGGCCGCCGCCCGCGCTTCAGCTCTTTTTCTGCGCAAGGAACCGCTTCACTTTCTGCGTCGTCGTCTTCTCAAATTCGCGGTCACGGATGTAGAATTTCCGTATCTGCTTGAAAGGGGGAACCTCCTTATTCACCGAGGCGATCTCCTCCCCGATCACCGACTTCATCAGCTCGGGGGTGATCTGCTTCCCCCGGGTTTCCGCGAGCTCGATGAATGCTTCCGCATCGACGACCACCTGCACGGCGATAATCTCCCCTTGCTTCGGGTCATCCTCCCCGTACACGAGCGACTCCATGACGAACGGGCTCCGGTTGAGCAGGTCCTCGAGCTCTTCAGGATACACGTTTTCCCCGCTCTTGGAGATGATGACGTTCTTCATCCTTCCCATAATGTGAAGGAACCCGTCGCTGTCGATCCTCCCCAGATCGCCTGTCTTGAACCAGCCGTCCTCGAACACGTCCTTCGTTGCGGCTTCATTTTTGTAGTAGCCGAGCATGACGTTTGCTCCCCTGGCCCAGATCTCGCCGATGCCGAAGTGGTCCGGCTCGGCGATCTTCAGCGTGACACCCGGGAGCGGGATGCCGGCGGAATCGTCTTTGAAGTTTTCAATCTGGTTCAATGTCAGGATGGGCGCTGTCTCCGTCAGCCCGTATCCCTGAACGAAACTGAACCCGAATTCGCGCAACCCCTTCGCCACGAGGGGATCCTGTGCCGCCCCCCCCGCGATAAACAACCTGATAGACCCGCCAAACTTCTCGTGGATCTCGTTGAACACGGTGCGCCGGAAGCTTTTCCAGCCGAATCTCTCCGCCACCGCACCGGCCTTGATCAGGGGGCCGACGATCATGGATGTGAGCTTCTTTTCCTGGATGGTCTTGTACACCCTCTTGAACATCTTGTCGTACATGAGAGGCACTGTGAGGAGTATCGTGGCATGGACTTTTTGCAGATCATCCACGATCGTCTTGAGAGACTGTGCGAAATGGACGGACGCCCCCGAATAGATGGGGCAGAGGAATCCGCATGTGCAGGCATACGTGTGGTGGATCGGGAGGACCCCCAGGAACCGGTCATCGGACGTAATATGGATCAATTTCACCATCGCCATCAGGTTCTCCGCCAGGTTCATCTGGCTGAGCATCACCCCCTTCGCCCGGCCCAGGGATCCCGATGTGAATATGATCTCCGCGAGCTCATCCGGATTGATCCGCGGGAGCTGTTCCGCGGAGCATCCCTGACTCCGCTCAATCATCTCCACCATCGAGAACGTCCGGGCTTTTTTCGCCGGCATGTCCATGTTGATGTAGAACTTCAGTTTCTTCATGGATGTCCGGCTCTCCCGCAGGAGCGGCTCGAACGCGTCCGAATAGATGACGGCCGTTGCCTCTGATTCGTGGAGGATGTTGAGTATCTCGTTGGACATCAGAGCCCTGTCGACGGGGACGACGACGTAGTTGAAGCACATCGACGTGAGGTACGCCAGGGACCACTGGACCCTGTTCTCGCCGATCACCGCGACATGGCTCCGCTCCTTGATCCCCATGGTACGGAGCGCGACGCCGAATTTGAGTATGTGCCGCAGCAGGGATGAATATGTGAGCCGCGGGATCGGATAGTCCTTCAGATCCTCGAGGGCGGTCTTGTCCCCGTATACTCTCGCCGAACGCAGGACCATGTCCTGTATCGAGGAGATGGCCGGAACGCTGTAGAGGGGAACCTGCATTGCCATGGGAAGCCTCCGGGTGGGTGGGGTTCAGAGGGTTGCCGGGGCGGCGAATCTGGCAAGCTCCTGCGCCGATGCCTTCTCCACGTCCGCGTGGAGGCTGTTCCCGTTCGAGTCCATCGTCACTATGGCGGGAAAGTCCTTCACATGGATATGCCACATAGCCTCCGGGATACCGAAATCGAGGAAGTCGACTCCCTCAACCTGCGTGATGCATTTCGCGTAATACTGTGCGGCCCCTCCGATTGCATTGAGGTACACCGCGCCGTATTCCTTGAGCGCTGCGAGCGTTTTCGGTCCCATCCCCCCTTTTCCGATCACCGCCCGGATACCGCACTTCCTGATGACGTCCGCCTGGTACGGCTCCTCGCGGCTGCTTGTCGTGGGACCCGCCGCGTTCATGAACCATGCATCTCCCCTCTTGAGCGAGACCGGCCCGCAATGATACAGGGCGGCCCCGTGCAGGTCAACGGGGGGTTCGTGAGACATCAGGTGGTGATGGATCATATCGCGCCCGGTGTGCATGGGCCCGCTGAGGAGGACGACATCCCCGACGTTGAGCGAACGTACCTGCCCCTCGGAGAGGGGGGTCGTCAGCCGGACCTCTCGCCCCGTGAGAGGGAGACCCTGCGAGCGCGCCATGTGCACGGCAGGAGTGTCATCCCTGTAGAGCCAGCGGCGAATCGCGCCGGTCTGCGCATCCAGAATAACGCCGAGCCGCCTGAACGCCCAGCAGTCGTACGCCACGGAGACGAAGAAACTCGCCGGAAGCCGGTGATAAGCACCGACCTTGCAGCCGATCAGGCTCACGGCCCCGCCGAAACCCATCGTGCCGATCCCGAGCTTGTTGGCAGCTTCCATAACATACGATTCGAGCTTCGCAAGCTCGGCGTTCGGGTTGATGTCGTCCAGCGTGCGGAACAGCTGCTGTTTCGCAAGGTGGTACCCTGACGCCCTGTCACCGCCGATTGCCACACCGATTGCCCCCACGCTGCATCCATGACCCTGCGCCTGGTGCACTGCGTGAAGTATGCACTTGCGGACGCCGTCGATGTTCCGGTCGGCACGTCCGAGGCCCGGCAACTCGCACGGGACGGAGTACTGGATGTTCTTGTTTTCGCACCCTCCACCCTTCAGTATGAGACGGACTTCGATCTCGTCCTGTTCCCACTGCTCGCAGTGGATGACGGGGGTCCCCTCGCCGAGGTTGTTGCCGCTGTTCTTTCCGGTGAGCGAGTCCACCTGGTTCGGACGGAGCGTCCCGGCCTTTGTGGCCTCGACGATCACGTCCCTGATTGTCCGGGCGATTTCGATCTGGTCCGTCCCGACCGGCGTTCTGATTTCGAACGTGGGCATCCCGGTATCCTGGCAGATGGGCACCTTCCCGTCGCATGCCATGTCGACGTTGATCGCAATCGTGTCGAGGGCCAGGGCTGACTGCGTCGCGGGTGTCTCCGCCTTCATGGCGGCGGAGATGGCGCGACGGACGTCGGGGGGAAGGTTCGTCGATGTTTCAAGGACCAGCTTTGCGAGGCTCTCTTTGAGGTGTTGCATGGAGGTTCTCCTTATGAAAAGAAACCGACGTTGGCCCGCAGTGCGTCAGGGGTAGTCCGGCCGGACGTCGTACGGGATCGGATCTTCTACGCCGGCCAGGCGGAATCCGCGAAGACGGAGAGCGCAGCTGTCGCAGACCCCGCAGGCGACATCTTCACGCTGGTAACAGGACCAGGTAAGATGGAGCGGCGCCGCAAGCCGGATCCCCTCCCTGATAATGTCGCTCTTCTTCATCAGTATGACGGGGGTGACTATCGCAATGTCTGATCCCGGCTTCGTGCCGGCGCGGACAGCCGCCTCGAAGGCATCATAAAACTCCCTCCGGCAATCCGGGTAACCTGAGGAGTCTTCTTCGACGGCGCCGACGAATACTGCATGGGCACCGATCACTTCCGCCCAGCTCACCGCCACAGCGAGCATGTTGGCATTGCGAAAAGGAACGTAGGAAGAAGGGATCCCCTTCGCGGAGAGGTCTGCGCCCCGGACGGGTATGGTAGGGTCTGTGAGGCTTGAGCCGCCGATCTTCCCCAGGTGCTCCATGGAAACTGCCAGGCGGGTTCCGATCCCGTAATGGTCGGCAATTGAATGAAATGAACGGAGTTCGCGTGAGGCGGTCCGCTGGCCGTAACTGCAGTGAAGCAGGGCCACATCGTGTGTCAGGCGGGCGATCGCCACTGTGACGCAACTGTCCATCCCTCCGCTCGCCAGCACCACCGCCCGGCTTCCCCCCATCACACCCCCCTGGCAGTGGGTTCCCAGATGTACTTATGAGTCTGCAGCTGGAATCTCGCGTTGATCCCCTCTTCGAGGATCCAGCGCGCCAGATCAAGGGGCTCGAGCTGTCCGAAGACGACCGACATGAGCACGGTGCACCGTTTATCGATCCCGTGTTCCCTGATCCTCCCGACCGCCCAGTCGAAATCCCCTCTGTCTAGGATCACGAATTTCACCTCGTCCTGCGGCGCAAGCGCCGCGACATTCGACCAGAGATTTTTCTTCACCATCCCGCTGCCGGGACATTTGAAGTCAACTATCCTCTTAACCCTCCGATCAATCCCGCCGATATCGAGGCTCCCCGAGGTTTCGACAAGCACCTCGTATCCCCCGTCGCAGAGCGCCTTGAAGAGCTCATTCACTCCGTCCTGCATAAGGGGTTCCCCCCCCGTGACTTCCACCAGACCGCACCCGAACGACTCAACGGCGGAGAGAATCCCGGCAACGGACATCCGGCGCCCCTCCTCGAATGCGTAGGCCGTATCGCACCACGTGCAGCGGAGGTTACAGTAGGTCAGCCGGATGAAAACGCAGGGTCTCCCCGTGTGAGTGGATTCCCCCTGGATGCTGTGGAAAATCTCGTTGACAACGAGTTCTGTCATGGATTGAGGCGGGACCACGCTGTAACGATGAAGGTAAGGAGAAGGGGGGGGAAAATCAAGGATGGGGTGTGACCGGGGAATTCGCTTCCTCAGGTCCGGATTTGCGAGGTTTTTTTGCGGGAGATGCAGTTGATGACGGATGCGATGACAACATCGTCGTCAACCGGCTTCATGATCAGGTCGTCGACCCCGAAGCGCTTCCCCGCAATCAATGTCTCCCGGTCAATGCGCGTGGCCAGGAAGAGGAATGGGACATCCTGGTTCCCCGAATTGGTCTTCAGCCAGAGATAGAGGTCGAACCCCTTCGGACCGGTTTCGAAGTTCACCTCGGATATCACGACTTCGGGCCTGAACATCGAAAAAGTCTCGAGGGCCTCGTCGTAGCTCGATGCCGCGATTGCCATGAAACCGTACCGGCGGAGTGTACCTGTCAACGATGTGAGGAGCCGTTCGTCCTGGTCGACGATCATCACAAGGTCTGACCTGCGGGGACGCGCCTGAGTCCCGTCGGCCTTTTCCCGCTTACCGTTCGTTGTGCGCTTGAGGATGTGGGCAACAAGATCATCGATCGTCACCTTCAGGAGGTTCCCCTCTTCGTTCGACGAGTCCAGTCCGAAGACTATGTCGAGAGTCTTGAGTCCGGCCAGGTACCGGCCCATGTCGACGTAATCCCGCACATGCCCCAGGAAATGTTCCACTTTCGCATGCCGAAATGCCTCAGCCGGGGTCAGGCCCTGCAGTTCATCGTCTTCACCGATCACAGGAAATCTCCGAGAGTATACAACACAGGTTTTGCCGCCGATCACCTGCGTATAGTGTAGTGAAATCGGAATGCGTTCACTGTGAGTCCAATCACCTACCCCGAAAGCGCACGTAAGTGCCGCCGGGAGGATAATCTCCCCGAAAACCTCCGAAAAAACTATAAATACGGGGGATCAGGGGAGCATGAGGTCGTTCAGCAGGAGTGTGATGAGGAGTACACCGAGGATGAGACGATACCAGATAAATACCATGGTGGTATGCCGCATAAGGAATTTCAGGAGCCATGCGATCGAAGCATAACCTACGACACCTGAAACCACTGTCGAAATCAGGAGGTTTCCCAGACCCAGATCAAATGTTCCGTGAATCTTGGCCAGCTCGTATATGCCGCTGGCGACAACCGCCGGGATGCTCAGGAGAAACGAAAACCTGGCAGCCGTCTCGCGTGTGAGTCCGAGAAAGAGGCCCGCGGTGATTGTGGTCCCCGAGCGGGAAGAACCGGGGATCAGAGCACAGGCCTGCGCGAACCCGACCACGAGTGCGTCCACCCAGGTGATCTGCGCGATCCCGCGGACGTGGCGGGCGAATTCCTCCGCGAGCCAGAGGAGAAGGGCAAGCGCAATCATGCTGACCGCAATGACGATCGTGGTTTTTGTCAGCGCCCCTTCAATGACATGTTTCAACGAGAGGCCGATCAGAGCGACAGGGAGCGTCCCGACGATGATATAGAGAGCCATGCGGGAGCGTTCTGTGAATCTTTCTCCAGGTTTCCGCGGACCCGTGAGATCCCGAAAAAGGGCCACTGCCATTTCCCACAGGTCATTCCAGAAGTACACTATGACCGCGGCGACGGTCCCCAGCTGCATCACGGCGATGAACTCGGTCCATGCTTCCGGGTGATTGAGGTCTACGACATTCAGCAGCTTGCCGGCAAGTGTGAGATGGGCTGTGCTGCTGATCGGGAGGAACTCCGTCAGCCCCTGGACAACGCCGAGGAGAAACGCGTATAAGGGATTCAAGAGCGGGTCCTGTCTGTTTGGTGTTTGGAAAGGTTCTGAATATACAAGACCCCCGGCTCAAATTCAATACCAGTTTGCAGAGAAACTTATGTGAAGCAACCAGTCCCTCTCACATTAGGCGGGAGACAAGGAGCTGGACAAGTACGATCTTTGCAATCATCGAGACAGGGTATACCGACGCATACCATACGTTCGGGGCGTCCGCTCCTCCGTGCTCGTTGGCGTACGCAAGGCAGGCGGGCTGAGTCTGTATGCCGGACATGAGCCCCATGACGGAGGGGTAGGAAAGCCGGAGGAACCAGCTCCCTCCGACGAGCACGAGCAGCGTGGTGACGGCTGTGATCCCGGCACCGACGGCCATGAGGATCCAGCCCCCGTGTTCCACAGTCCCGACGAACCCGTCCCCCGCCTTCGTTCCGATTCCCGCGAGGAACAGGACGAGTCCCACCTGCCGGAGCGTCAGGTTCACGCTGAAGGGCATCCCCCACGTGATCGGGCCGGAACGCTGCAACCGTCCGAGAAGGAGCCCGGCAATGAGCGGCCCCCCCGCGAATCCGAGCGTGAATGTCCCTCCCCCCGGAAGCGGGAGCGGAGCGATCCCCAAGAGGACGCCCACCACCAGACCCACAGAGAGGGAGAGGAAATCGGCTTCGGAGCCGGACCGGACGGAGTCCCCGAGAAAACGGGCCACACGGTCGAGGTTCCCGGCCCAGGTAAGAACCCGGACCCTGTCTCCGCGTTCGAGGACCGTTTCACCGGTCGGGACGAAATCGACATCCCCGCGCCTCACCCTCGTAATCGTCGCATCCAGCAGGTTCTGAATGTTCAACTCCCGGATTGTTTTTCCGATCACCCGCTTGTCGGAAACGTCGATCCGCCGGAAGTCGAATTCCTTGTTCTCCGTCTGAATTTCCAGATTGGATTCTTCTCCGAAGAGAATGCGGGCCCGTTCGTGAGCGGCCACGTTCCCCACGGCGACAACAAGGTCGTCCCGTGCGAGCGTTGTCTCCGCGTAGACAAGCGAAGTCTCCTCCCCGTGGCGAACGCGGCTGAGGACAAAACCATGGTGCGATCCGTCGCCGAGGAGCGAGGCGACGGTCTTGCCGAAGACGCCGGGGTTCACGACGCGGTATGTCCGCCCGTAGAGAGGACCCGGCGTTTCTCCGGTTGAAGGCCCGGTTTCCGGTCCCCCGGGAACCGCCCCTATCTTCATTTTTCCCACGAGATGGAATGCCAGCAGGACACCTATCACACCGAACGGGTATGCCACGCTGTAGCCGATGACGGGAGCGCTCGTCCTGAGCTGCATGTCGAGCGCGCTCAGTGCGGCTCCGCCCGGAGCGCCGCGAATCGCCTCAATGCTTGCGGCAAGCGCGGGGGTGTTCGTCAGAGCACCACAGAAAACGCCGACCATCGACAGCCCGTCGAGCCCGAAGAGCCTCGCTCCGGAATATGCCATCACTGCGGCGAGAAGTATCGCCCCGAATGCAAAGATATTCGCGCGGAGTGCCCTTTTTCCGAATGAGGAAAAGAAGGAGGGACCCGACTGGAGACCGATCGTATAGACGAACAGCACCAGGCCGAGGACGTACAACAGTTCGGGAATCCTCAGTCGGGAATCAAGTGACCCGAGGAATATCCCCACAAAAAGCACCGCCGCCGGCCCGAGAGAAAAGCCGAAGACACGGATGCTTCCGGCAAGCCAGCCGACGCCGATCACCGTGAAAAGCAGGAGGAGAGGGGAGGCAGCGAGGAAATCAATCATGAGGTTGCGGCGCCGGCGTCGTGATTTCCGTCAGAACCCCGCCGGCAGACTGGGGGTGAATGAACGCGATGGAGAGCCCTTCCGCACCCTTTCGTGGCTCGCTGTCGATCAGACGCACCCCCGCGGAAGCGAGATCCCGGAGCTTCGTGCGAATGTCGCCGACCGCATAGGCGATATGATGAATCCCCTCCCCCCTTTTCGCGATGAACCTTGCGATGGGTCCGTCCGGGCTCGTGCTTTCCAGAAGTTCTATCTTCGATTCCCCCAGACGGAAGAAGGCGGTCCGGACGCTCTGGTCAGGCACCTCCTCCACCGCATAACAGGGGACCCCCAGGAGCTTTTCGTACGTCCCGATTGCGGCAGTGAGGTCTTTGACCGCGATCCCGATGTGCTCGATGCGCGTCTGTGCCCCCGCTGTCTCCATGTCAGTTCCTCCGGTTCGTCAGATCGGTGCCGGCATGCTCAATCCAATTCGATAAATATCTGCCCCTTCGTCACGGTATCGCCGGGAGCGACACGGAGTGCGCGAACGGTCCCGTCACACGACGACCGGACTTCATTCTGCATCTTCATTGCTTCAAGGACCAGGAGAGGATCGCCGCTCCTGACCCGCGATCCCTTCCGCACGGCAATGGACAGGATGACGCCGGGGATGACGCACCGGACAAGGTGCGAGTCCGGCGCAATGTACGGCGCGCGCTGTTCGAACTTCTTCGTAAACCTGGTTTCGTAGGTGACCCCGCCGATCACCAGCTCCCGTACCGTCTCGGGTGTCTGCATGGGAGTCAGAAGGGGGGGATGCCGTGTTTCTTGTAAGGACGGGACTCGCCCTTGTTGACCGAGATCTGTATCGCGTGGATGAGAAAATCCCGTGTCGCGGCGGGGCTGATCACTGCATCGATGTGCCCTGACGCGGCGGCGACGTACGGATTCGCAAATTTCTCTGTATACTCCGCCACCTTCTGACGGCGCATCTCGGCGGGATCGGGCGCGCCAGAGATCTCATTCTTGAAAATGATGTTCGCCGCCCCCTCGGGCCCCATAACCGCGATCTCCGCCGTCGGCCAGGCGACGACAAAGTCGGCCCCGAGATGGCGCGAGCACATGGCAATGTACCCTCCTCCGTACGCCTTGCGGAGGATGACAGTTATCTTCGGTACGGTGGCCTCGCTGAACGCGTACAGGAGCTTCGCCCCGTGCCTGATGACACCGGCGTGTTCCTGCTCGACGCCGGGAAGATATCCCGGCAGGTCGACGAACGTGATGAGGGGGATTCCAAATGCGTCACAGAACCGGATGAACCTCGCCCCCTTGTCCGAGGAATCGACATCCAGCACGCCGGCCAGGACCATCGGCTGGTTCGCCACGATCCCCACAGTCTCTCCGTCGACCCGGGCAAAACCGACCACGAGGTTCGCAGCCCAGTTGGCATGGACATCGAGGAACTCTGAGTTGTCGCACAGTGCGCAGATGACATTCCTCACGTCGTACGGTTTCCGGGAATCCATCGGGACGATCCGCTCGATATCGAATTTCGCCTTCGGCGGCTTGGCAGGGTACCGTTCCGCCTTTCTTCGGTTGTTCCAGGGTATAAAAGTGAAAAGTTGTTTGATCTTGTGGAAACATTCCAACTCGTTCCTGGCGTAAAAATGGGCGTTTCCCGATATCTCGCTATGCACGCGGGCACCCCCGAGATCTTCCATCGAGATCTCCTCCCCCAGCACGGTCTTGATGACTTCGGGCCCGGTGATGAACATTTTCGAGATCTTGTCCACGACGAACACGAAGTCCGTCAGAGCGGGAGAATAGACGGCTCCCCCCGCACACGGGCCCAGTATCACCGAAATCTGCGGCACAATACCGGAGGCGAGCGTATTCCTGTAGAATATCTCACCGTATCCGGCAAGCGAGTCGACACCTTCCTGTATCCTGGCGCCCCCGGAGTCGTTGATCCCGATGATCGGCATCCCCATTTTGATCGCGTGATCCATGATCTTCGTGATCTTCCGTGCGTGCATCAGTCCGAGCGACCCCCCGGCGACCGTGAAGTCCTGCGCATAGATGCACACCGGGTAGCCCATGATCGAGCCGGTCCCCGTGATCACACCGTCCCCGGGGAGCACCCTCTTGTCCATGTCGAAATCACGGCACCGGTGCTCAACGAACAGGTCGAATTCGTAAAACGAATCGACATCCAGGAGTGCGGTGATGCGGTCCCGGGCGGTGAGCTTTCCGAGCGCCATCTGTTTCTCGGCAGCCTTGTTCCCACCCCCGTTCAGCAGGCGGTCCTTCCTTCTGAAAAAATCAACGTGCTTATTCGTCACAGACACGGGATAGTCCTTTTCATGGATAAGGGAGAAGAGCGGTCAGAACATGAAATGTTGCAGCAGGAAATGTACGAAAAAGCCGGATGAAGTGAAATCAGACCACCGAGGCCAGGGCCGCGGCGAGCGCGGGATACCTGAACCGATAGCCCAGAGCGAGCAGCTTTGCAGGGACAACCCGCTGCCCGGTCAGAATCATGTCCGCCATCTCGCCGAGTACCGCGCGGAGCGCCATCGCGGGGACCGGAAGCCAGGACGGCCTGGAAAGAGCGACCCCCAGAGCAGAACAGAATGATTGCATGTCCACGCTCTCCGGCGCCGCCACATTGACGGGACCGGCAAGCGCCGCATTGCCGAGCGCGAACAGGATGACACCTGCGACGTCATCCCTGTGCACCCAGGGGAACCATTGCCTCCCGGAGCCGACCGGCCCGCCGGCGAAGAGGCGGAACGGGAGGAGCATTTTTTCAAGCGCTCCCCCCTTTTCACCTACGACAACCCCTGTCCGCAGAATGACAACGCGCACCCCAAGCTCCCCCACAGCCGAAGCCTCTTGCTCCCAGCGGAGGCAGACATCTGCAAGAAACCCTGACCCCGGAGGATGGTCTTCGGTGACGTCTCCGGATTCGACCGGGCCATAGTACCCCACCGCCGATGAACTTATGAAGAGGGAAGGTTTCTTCTCCCCCCGGCGGATCGATTCAAGGATCGCGCGCGTGGCATTGACCCGGCTCGCGACTATCCGTTCCTTGCGGGAGGCGGTCCACCTGCCTCCTCCGATCGATTCCCCTGCCAGGTTGATGACAGCGTCCGCTCCCTGAACATGGACCGTCCACTCACCCTGCGTGACGCCATCCCACCGGACCCGTCTTACGCCCGGGGTGAGTGGGGCCCTTTCGGGATTACGCGTCAGTACGACCACTTCATGCCCTCCAAGCCTGAGGAGCGGTAGAAGTGAAGATCCTATAAATCCGGTCCCTCCTGCGACGACGACGTTCATCCGTTTCTCTCCCTGTGCCAGTCCATGTGGAGGTCTTTCGTCAGGAACGAAGCCGTCACCATCCGTCGCGCGCGCAAACAAAAGGGACTACTTCTCTGTGCTTGTCCGGTCGAAGTCCTGTATGTAGCAGAGGAGACTCTTTGCGGAGTTATGCGCGGTATCGATGACCCCCGCTTCCTGTTTCAGTGAGCCGGCGAGACCCCCGCCTGCCAGGACAATGGCGTCGACACCTCTTGCAGCATCCACAATCCGCCTGAGCTCCTCATTGAGGTCTCCCGGGGCGCCGTATGTGGACGAGAGACAGACTATGTCGGGTTTCCAATGGACGATGGAGGCGTTGATGGCATCGGCCGGGATGCGTGAACCGAGATAGCGCGAGTCCCATCCTTCCGATTCGACGAGATAGTGAGCGCACCGGAGTCCGATCTCGTGGAGTTCATCGCCGAGGGTTGCACATATGACCGAGTGTCCGGACGAAGGTTTTATCCTGATCTGGAGCTGGAGCATCGCCAGGGCTTCGAGGGTTTCGTATGATGCCCTGTGCTCCTGATCGATCCCTATCACTCCGCGCGACCAGCGATCCCCGATCTCGTGCATCGAGGGACGGATGACCAGGTCGTATATCTCCCAGAGCTGTATGCAATGCTGATAAAGATAGGAGAGGAAGGAAAACAGACCGCTCTCATCCAGGACGAGCGCCTTGCGCAGGTAAGCGGCAACGAGGACCGGGAATTGTCGTCCAAGGACGGCCACCTGGGTTTTTGAGCCCGTGTCGTCGTCTCCGGGTATTTCAAGAGCGCCGACCGGATCGAAGTGGTTCTGTTCAGCGAACTCCACGACGTTTCTGATCTCGAATTTCCTGTGACCGCCGGGGGTTTTCTGACATTTCATTGTCCCGACATCGGCCCACCTTTTTACGGTGGTCTCCGTCACGTTGAAGAGCCTTGCGACGTCTGAGGTGGAGAGAACAGTTTTTTGTAGAGAACTTGTCATCAATTTAGGCCGATATGTCCGATTTGTACGTTTCAATATATGAACAAACGAACCCAAAAGTCAAGCGAAATGACAGGAAAAAGAGGTGCTGGAGAACCTACTTCCTCTTGAAATAGAGGGCGGCCAGAGGGGGAAGTACGAGGTTCAGCGAATACTCCCGTCCGTGGGCGGGGAGGGCATCGGCCACTACTTCACCCAAATTGCCGGTATTGGATCCGCCGTAACGTGAAGCATCGCTGTTAAGTATCTCGGCGTAAACTCCCGGCCGCCACACGCCGATCCTGTAACCGGTGCGGGGGACCGGAGTGAAGTTGAATACCGCAGTCACCGTTTCCGCGCCGTCTGCCGATTTCCGGTCGAAAGCGATCACGCTGCTCGCAGCATCGCGGAAATCTACCCATTCGAATCCCGCGTACTGAAAATCGACCTCGTGCATCGATCGCTCCCGGCGATAGAGCGCACCCAGGTCCTGTATGAGGTCCTGGACCCCCCGGTGCGTCTGATAGGCGAGGAGATGCCAGTCGAGGCTCTTTTCGTGATTCCATTCGTCCCACTGCGCAATCTCCCCACCCATAAAGAGGAGTTTCTTCCCCGGGAAAGCGTACATGAGCGAGAGGAGGAGACGCAGGTTTGCAAACTTCTGCCAGAGGTCTCCGGGCATTTTTCCCAGCAACGAGCCCTTCCCGTGAACGACCTCGTCGTGCGAGAGAGGGAGGAGGAACCTCTCCGTGAATGCATACAGGAGAACAAACGTCAGGTTCCGGTGGTGGTATGTCCTGTAGACCGGATCCATCGAGAAGTACTCAAGTATATCATGCATCCAACCCATGTTCCATTTCAGGTCGAAACCCAGGCCGCCGTTTTCCACAGCGTTGGTCACCCCCGGCCACGAGGTGGACTCCTCCGCGATCGTTAGCACACCGGGGTGGTACCGGTGCACGACACCGTTGAGATACCTGATGAACTCGACGGCCTCCAGGTTTTCGCGTCCCCCGTACCTGTTGGGGATCCACTCCCCCTCCTTCCTGGAGTAGTCGAGGTACAGCATCGACGCAACGGCATCGATCCTGAGGCCATCGATGTGATACTCTTCAAGCCAGAAGAGGGCGTTGCTGACGAGAAAGTTCTTTACCTCATTCCTTCCGAAATTGAAAATGAACGTCCCCCAGTCCTGGTGTTCCCCCTTACGCGGGTCTGCATGTTCGTACAGGTGCGTCCCGTCGAACTGCGCGAGCGCGTGCATGTCTTTCGGAAAATGTGCCGGTACCCAGTCGAGCACGACTCCGATGTTGTTCCTGTGGCACTGGTCGACAAAGTACTTGAAATCAGAAGGGGTCCCGAACCTGCTCGTCGGCGCGAAGTACCCCGTGACCTGGTATCCCCACGATGCGTCAAGGGGATGCTCCATCACGGGCATGAGCTCGATGTGCGTAAACCCTTCCTGGAGGAGATAGCCGACGATCCTGTCCGCAAATTCGCGGTAGGTGAGCCAGCGGTTCCCTTCCTCCCGCTCCCATGACCCGATATGGGCTTCGTACATGGCAAGGGGGCCTCCCAGCTGGCCCCCGCGGGCACGTGTCTCCATCCATGCCGCATCTCCCCATTCGAACCCCCGGAGGAAATTGACCTTTGACGCCGTCCGGGGGCGGATCTCCATCTCGGCCCCGTACGGGTCCGTCTTGTCCATGACGAACCCCCTCTGTGTCTTGATCTGAAACTTGTACAGTTCCCCTTCCGGGAGCCCGGGGATGAATATCTCCCAGATCCCTGACGAACCCAGAACGCGCATGGCATGGCACCGCCTGTCCCAGGCGTTGAAGTCCCCAATCACACTGACGCTCCGCGCCGAAGGGGCCCATACCGCAAACTGGACCCCCCCCACCCCGTTGACCTCTGCATAATGGGCGCCGAGCTTCTCATAGATCCTATGATGATCTCCTGCATTGAAGAGGTAGATGTCGACGTCGGTGAGCGTCGGCATGTATGAATAGGAGTCATGGAACACCTCCTCATGCCCCCCGGAGAGCGTCTTTCTGAGTTCGTACGGGAAGACCTCGCTGCAACCGGGTATGACCACCTCGAAGAAGCCGAGTTCGTGGAGCTTTTCCATCGGGATCTGCTTGCCGGAGAGCTCCCCACCTCTGGCGATCACCGAAACAGTTTCCGCTCCCGGCAGGAATGCACGTATGGCCAGACGCCCGCCGTCGATCAGGTGAGGTCCGAGCACGGCGAAGGGATCATGGTGATCGTTGAAAATCACCCTGTATACTTCATCGATGGAGGCAGTTGTGATCATGCGCTACCTTACGTCATCCACAATGAGGAATGTCGATTTTCCCGCCCGGACACTTACCGGTTCTCCGGGAAGGACGTATTTGCCGTCGCTTGACGAGACGCGCACGGTGTATTCACCGGGAGCCATGTCGAGCCGCGCGATCTGGAACTCCGCGGGGAGCGTCCGCCATGTGCGTACGTCCGCCTGCTCTGTCGCCGCCACAGTCAGGTCCACCGCCAGGCTCCCCAGTAAGTTCCGGAGCTTGTTGTCGCTGTTTTTCGAAAGCTCAGACTTCGCCTTCTCCGAGGCAAGGAACTTCAGGAGGGCCCGCCCCCCCGACTTCAGGTAGATAAGTGAGAGCCTGTCTTCCAGAGTCCGGGCGGCGATTACCGTGACATCCTCCGCGACCTCCGTCGTTGCACTCACCGGAGTCCCCCCCCCTCCCTGACGAACATCGACGCTGTACCTTCTTCCAGGCTGGTGCCGGGCGACGAACTTCGGAAGTGCCACCTGGAAGGTGTGGATGACCCCCTTCTCGTCCGGAATGCTGACCTGCGGCCGCACCTCCTGTTTGACCGGGCCTCTGCCGGAGTATGCGAGGACGATGACGCTGCCGGAAGGCTCCCCCCCGGCCGTGAAGGGTCTCCCCCCCCTTGCCGTATAGGAAGCCGCCTCGTCGCCGAACGACATCAACGTCGCTGTCCGCACGAGGTCATCCAGGAGAAACGAAGGGGCCGCGGTCCCGTATTCCCTGGCGTACACGCGATATGTCTCGAAGGCTTTCCTGTAGGCGATGAAGGCGTCGTTGATCTCACCGCGCGATTCGTAGAGGACCCCCGTCACGTACCGGATGAAGGCGTCCTCCTGGTATTTGTTCTTCCCCTCGTATTGCCTGGAATACTCCCGGAGCTTCTCGTCCACCTTTCGCGCCTCCACGAGCGCATCGTCCGGCTCTCCTTTCTGCGCGTAGTTCAGTGCAAGAAAGACGTTGACGAGAACCTTCTCGAAGTCCTCCCCCTCGTACGGCAGGACATTGTCGTTGAGGAGGATCGAGGCGGCGGCAAGACTGACGCTCTTTGTATAGAGCTCTCCGATCTCCTTCTCCGCCGCGAAGAAATAGAGATTGCTCGAGTCGGGGACCCCCGCGTAGTGAAAGAGGAGTCCCACGTCAAGGTCATACAGCACCGTGTTCTTGTCGCCGTACGCGGGACGATTCGCGCGGACCTGTTCCAGTGCCGCAATGTATTTTCCCCCCGCAATATCGTTCTCCACCCCGGTGTAAAACGCCGATGTCGAGCCGCAGGAGGCAAGGAAAAATGAAAGCGCCGCCGGGACAATCCAGGGCGCTTTCCGCGTACAGCCAGCCAGAAATTGCATGAAGCCCGGAGGGAAGGTCAGGTTCAGAATTTCGTCCCGCTCTGCGAGACGTATTTCTTGATCTTTTTCTCCCCGATCCATGCCTTTCTGTTTGTCTCAATGTTGACAAGCTCGAGGTTGACCTGGTAGTACTTCACCTTCTCCCCCCCCTCCTGGTCCACGATCGTGGTGATGTCGCCCCGAAGCATGAAGTCGGCACCCGCCTCCTGCTGGAACTTCTTCATCGACTCACGCGTCGCGTTCTCCTGCTGGTCCGCCCTCTCGTCGCGGACTTCGGTCCGCTCCTCTTTGTTCGCGACAAAGGTCACGCGCCCGGAATTGATCAGCTCCTTCTCCAGGTTCTTGATGAACGCCACCGTCTGGATATGCTCGTCCGTCCGGTTCCGGACCGTGCCGACAATGACATCGGGTGTGCGTTTCTTTTCCCCTTTGAAATCGGCGAGCCAGGGGCGCGCAAGGACATCGCCGATCATCTCTTCGGCGACGAGGCGCGAATCGGTGTCGTTCCAGTCACCGCTCAGATCGATCGCCTTGTCAGGCTCGATACGGGAGACGACCTTACCGCCTCCGCCGCAACCGGCATACAGCATGACGAGCGTGACGGCCAGCACCGCTGCAAGAAATCGTGGAGTGATCACAGTTCGTTCCTCCGGGTTGATCATGAATGAGGACGCATCAGTATCGCATGCTCAGAATCCGGTTTAAAATAGGAAAATCGGTCTCAACGTTCAAGCGGCTCCCCCCCTTCCTCGCCGGCATCCTCCTCTTCCTGTCCCCCTGCATCCTCACCGAGGAATTTCACCCCCCCGCCGGCCGGGAGTTCCTGCACGTTGCGCAGCTTTCTCTCAATCTGCCTGGTACGCGTCGCGGCGTTTTCGATGGTGTTGCTCGCCTCCTGGAGTTTCTTCTGTGTCTTCTCGAGTACGTCGCCGAACTTCCCAAACTCGGTTTTCACGGCCCCGAGCAGTGCCCAGACCTCGCCGGACCGCTTCTCGATGGCGAGAGTGCGGAACCCCATCTGGAGGCTGTTCAGAAGCGCAGCCAGCGTCGTCGGCCCGGTTATCATAATCCGGTGGGTGAGCTGGAGTTCCTCGGTAAGTCCCGGCCGGCGGAGCACTTCGGCGTAGAGCCCCTCGGTGGGGAGGAACATGATCGCGAAGTCCGTCGTATGCGGGGGATCGATGTATTTCTCCCTTATCGACTTTGCCTCGAGCCGGATCCGGTTTTCAAGCTGTTTTGCGGACTCTTCCAGGAGTGCCGGATTGGCCTGTTCCGCGGCTTCGACAATGCGCCGGTAGTCTTCCTGGGGAAACTTGGCGTCGATGGGGAGCCACACCGGACCCTGATCATCCCTCCCGGGGAACTTCACGGCGAATTCAACGCGGTCGTTGCTCCCGGCCTTCGTCACCACATTCATCTCGTACTGCTCGCGGGTGAGTATCTGTTCGAGAAGGGCTCCGAGCTGGATCTCCCCCCAGGTCCCGCGCGTCCTGACATTGGTGAGGACTTTCTTGAGATCTCCCACACCGGTCGCAAGCGCTCTCATCTCCCCGAGGCCGAGCTGGACCTGCTCCAGGCGCTCGCTAACGTGACGGAACGACTCGCCAAGCCGCTGTTCCAGAGTTGTCTTGAGCTTCTCGTCAACCGTTTCCCGCATCTTCTCCAGTTGGCGGCTGTTGTCCGCCTGTATGGATGCGAGCTTCCCTTCCACGCTGTCGCGGACTCTGTCAAGTTTCTCACCAGTAGTCTGCGACACGGCACCGAGCTGGCCTGCAAACGAATCGAGCTGACCACGTTGCAGCGAAGCGATCTCGGCGAGCCGTGATTGAAGTGAATCGGCACTGGAACGGAGAGCTCGTTGAAGCTCCTCCCTGTCCTGTTGCGCCGATCGTTCGGAGGCTTCCCTCGACCGGGCCGATTCATCGCGCAGAAGACGGTCGATGGTTTCAATCGATGATTTCAGTCCTTCAAAACGGATCAGGAGATCACCCCCGCCATCGGAGGCAGAACGGCGCAGGAGGATGAAGAGCATCACCAGTACAGCCAGAAGGAGTACGAGCGTAACGATGAGGAGGGGTTCTGACATGGCCGGGGCATCTCAGACGTCGTGGGAAGAATGCCGGAGGTGTATCAAACCCCTCCGGCGCCTTCAATATATGCCACAATCAGATTGAAATGCAACGAGAACGCCCCGTGTCCACCGTGAGGAGCGCCTCAGGCGGCGACCTGGAGGACCTCGGTTATCGCCTGGACGAATGCTTCCTTCGGCAGCGCGCCCATCGCCATCTGGGGTTTCCCATCTTTCGGGATAAAGAGGATTGAGGGAATGCTTCGGATCCCGAACACGGAGGCCAGTTCCCGTTCCTTCTCCGTGTCAACCTTGTAGATGTTGATCTTCCCGGCAAATTCCTTCGACAGTTCTTCCAGCACAGGCGCCACCATTTTGCACGGTCCGCACCAGTCCGCGTAGAAATCTACAATGCAGGGAATATCGCCTGTGAACGACCATTCCTTGTTCTTCTCGAAATCGAAAACCTTTTCCTGGAACGTTTGTTTGGTTAAATGCTCCATGTATACTCTCCCTTGTGATAGTATATCCTTGCAGTAAGATGCAGGGAACCCCACAAAGGGTCATGGAACCCGACACCCGGGGAAGGGAAGTTTATTGAATGACCGACGCAGCGGCTTCGTTTATGGCCTGCCGGAACTGCTCAACGGATTCCCCGAAGACTCGCACGGTTGAGCGTTGCTTCTTCTCCCCCTCGTCAATACGGTTTTCCGAAATCGAGATAAACTTCCTCCCGTTTTTCGCTTCTTTTACGTCCACGTAGTACGTCGTCTTCCCGGCCCTGACCATCGTTGAGTACATCGTTGCGGCGGTTGTATCGCTCATGAAACCCTCCCTGTGGATTCTGTATCGTAAGATGGATGCTGCTCATTGAGAATACAGCGCGGGAGCTCTTTTTTCCGAAAGGAGGGACTCCGGCGGGGAGGGCGCAGCTCGGGGCACACGGCCAGCTTCAGGGGCTTGGCGCGCACTGGGAGCTCTGGATGCTCGCGCAGGGAGGGATGACGCCTCTTGAGGCGCTCCGGTGCGCCACGCTCTACGGTGCGGCGTATATAGGGCTGGACAGAGATATCGGATCACTCGAGGAAGGGAAACTTGCGGACCTTGTCGTCATGGACAAGAATCCGCTCGAGAACATACGGAACAGCGACTCGGTCAGGTTCGTCATGCTCAACGGGAGGCTCTATGATGCAGCCACAATGAACCAGGCCGGGAACCACCCCGTCAAGCGGGGAGCGTTCTACTGGGAGGGGGGAAAGGACCCGGGAAGCTCTACCGGTGTCACCGGGATCGAGTAGCAGGTTCCGACGGCAGCCCTTCCTGTGCGATCATGTAGGCAAGGAGCGCTTCGGCGATTGCGCCCATTTCGAGCTCGCGCGGGTTCACCTTGTCCGGCGTGTCTTTGTCCGAGTGGTGATAGTCGAAGTACCTGTGGTTCTCGGGGTCCAG
>Ga0182017_10001246_pt1 | contig 19841 bp, 17 predicted proteins | sample 712E3DmetaG_FD_120492 | JGI IMG/M metagenome (GOLD analysis project Ga0182017, IMG submission 120492) | Permafrost microbial communities from Stordalen Mire, Sweden - 712E3D metaG | ecosystem: Environmental > Terrestrial > Soil > Wetlands > Permafrost | place: Sweden: Stordalen | collected... | reverse complement strand
GCAACCCGCTTCGTCCCTGCGCGCGTGCCACGCCGACGGCCCTTTGCGTCGGCATGCTCTGCTGGATGCCATATCGACGCCCGTTTGCGTCGGCCTGGACTCACTCTGCACACCGCGCCCACTCTGCGTCTTGCCATCCCCATGTTGACCGCGCTGTCCGCGACGCGATTCGTTCGGCCCCCGTTGGCCGACAATTGGCCATTGCTGGTGACACGTCGTCGTCGCCTGCACAACGCTGCACATCATGGGGACCGGGGAACACCAAAACACATTCTGATTACGGACCCAAGGCGCGCCTGCCGCCGAAATAGCGGGTTCTGGCCGCCTTTCGCGCCCCCGCTGCGCGCCCCGCACCCTTCCCCGGTCGCCACGGCCTGGCTTCGTATGCCACGCCGGGCCCGGAAACCCGGCGGCGAATACCCCAACCCGCGCGCCGGGGTTATGATACCCGCCGCGGCGGCACACGGACCCGAAACGCGAGCGAGGCGCGTGGCCTTGGAACGAACGGCCGACACCCTGGACATTCGCTGCCTGTGCCTGGACGTCGACGGCGTCCTCACCGACGGACGCGTGTACTGGGACGACCGCGGGCAAGGCACACGGGCGTTTCACGTCCACGACGGCTTCGCTCTGCGCTGGTTTCAGCGGCTGGGCGGCGTGGTCGTCTTGTGCTCCGGCAAGACGTCGGAGGCCGTCGCAGCCCGCGCGCGGGAGTTGGAGATCGCACACGTCGTGCAGGGCAGCCGGGATAAGGTCGGCGACCTGGAACGGGTGCTGACCCCGCTTAACTTGCGGTTCGAGCAAGTGGCGGTCTTGGGCGACGACCTGCCCGACGTGCCGTTGCTCAAGCGCTGCGCCCTGCCGATGGCCGTCGCGAACGCCGTGGACGAGGTGAAACGCGTGGCCCGGCTGGTCACGAAGCGGAGCGGCGGAGACGGCGCCGTGCGCGAGGCGGTCGAATACGTGCTGCGCGCATCGGGCCGCTGGTCGGAAGTGCTGCGGCACTATGGGCTACCGACACCCGAGACGCCGGCCGTTGACCGGCCCACGGCCTGTCAAAGGTCGGCCGCGGAGCGTGATGCGAGATGATACGAAACGTCGTCCTGGCCCTGTCGTCCCTGGCCGTGCTGGTCATCCTCTTCGTGGGCTACACGCTGCTGGTCAGCAACCCGGCCGGACCGCAAGCGAAGACCCCCGCGGACCAGATCCCGTCGCCGCTGCCGCAGACCGGGGCGCCGATGCGCATCGGGCAGGATGCGGCGATGCCGGCGGGCGGCAAGATCGTGTTCCGGCGCTACAACGAGCAAACCGGGCGGCCCACGGACCTGTTCAGTTGCCAGGATTGGCAGCCGGTGCCCGGGTCCAAGAACGAGATCCGTGCGACGCAGCCCGAGCTGGCGATGGTCCTGCCGAGCGGGATGGTCGCGACGATTCTGGCGGACGAGGGGCAGTTAACGGCGGACCGAATCGAGCGTTCGCAGATGCGCCCGAAGGAGGGCTGGCTGACGGGCCACGTGCGAATCATCATCGACCGGGAGACCAATCCCGAGCGTACGCCGAAGGAAGAGCGCCCGCAGGATCTGATCACCATGCACTTGGACCGGCTGGAGTTCAACCTCGACCGCGGGGAGCTGCGGACCGCCGACCACGTTTTCATCGAGAGCGAAGAGTTTGAGGTTGCCGGCAGCGGGCTTGATCTGGTCTGGAACCAGGCGGACAACCGCGTCGAGACGCTGAGCCTCGCGCACGGCGAGGAGTTTGTGTTTTTCAGGCCGACCGGGCTGTTCGATGCGGTGGACACGGCCGACGCGGAAGCCGCGGATCGGTCGGAGGCCCCGGCCGCGACGCAACCGGAGTCGAAGCCGTCGGACCGCCGGAAGAACGGCCCGCGCCGGCTCACGACGTACGTCGGCACGCTGGCCGGGGGCATCGTCGCCGAGCAGTACCGCGACGAAGAGATCGTCGGCGGGATGCGGGCGAACGAAGTGCGGCTGCTGTTCGACATTGGGGCGAGCGCCGGCCGTCTGCTGCGTCCCACGGCGACGCGGCCGAGCACGCGGCCGGCGCGCGAGGGCGGCAACCGCCTCGTCGTGCGGTGGACCGGAAAGCTGACGCTCACGCCCAGCGAGGCCCCGCTCACCGCGGCCCGCCACCGCATGCACTTCACCGCCGTCGGGACGCCGGTCACACTGACGCGGCGCGACGGCACGATTCTGTGTGGCCAGGTGGAGTATCACGACGAGACGCGGCGGATTTGGCTGGAGCCGCTGCCGGACCAGACCATCGACCTGGCCCTTGGCGAGAAAATGTCCGCGACGGCTGCCGGCGTCTACGTGGACCGCGTGGCGCGCCTCGTGAAGCTGGTCGGTCCGCTGGAGTTGCGCTCGCGGCGCGGCAGCGCGGCCGGCACAAAGCCCGCGACGATCCGCGCGGCACACTGGGGCGAGCTCAAGATCGCGGAGAATGCCGCCAGCACGCGTCCGGCCGCCGACGCGGTCATGGAATTCGAGCGACTCGAGTCGGCGGTGTTCGTCGGCGACGTGCACGTGGACCTGGGCGAGCAAAAGCTCATCGCCAACCAGCTTGCGGTCGGGTTTCGGCCCGACGCCGGCGATCAGAGCATCGAAGAGCTGCTGGACACGGCGACGGCGTCCGGCGACGTGCGCCTGGCAAGTCGCGACGGCACCGTGGACAGCGAGCGCCTGGAACTGAGTTTCGATCGCACGTCCGAGCGCGTGCTGTACCCGAACAGGATGCACGCCCAGGGGGCGGTGGAGCTCGCGCGGGGCAAGGCCCACGTGCGCGGCGATGACGTAACGGCGGAACTGGCCGCGGCGCCCAAAGGCAAGAAGGCCGGCCCGGACTTCGTCGTGCAGACGCTCGACGTGGTCGGGCGGGCCGAGCTGCTCGACCCGGAGCACAAGCGGGCGGCGCGCGGCCAACGCATCACCGGGAGTTTTGTCGAGCCCAACTGGCTGGCGTCCGCGACGGTGACCGGCACGCCCGAGAAGCTCGGACTGGTGTACGCCGAGCCGTTCGCGGTGCGCGGCGAGCGAATCGATCTGGACCGCGACGCACAGACGCTGCACGTGGACGGACCATCGCGGCTGGCGTTTAAGTCCCAGCGCAGCTTCCAAGGACAGCAGCGGAAGGATCCGACGCCGATCGTCGTGACGAGCCGCAAGCTGCTGCACATCGACGGCCGCAAGAACACCGTGCGGTTCGAGGGCGACGTCGCCGCCGCGAGCGACGAAGAGCAGTTGCAGAGCGATACGCTGACGCTGCTGCTTGAGGATGTTGCACCGCCGCCGGGTTCGGCGACGCGGCCGGCGGCGCCGTCGTGGCGTGACCTGTGGCAGCAGGCTCGGCGGATCGTCGGGCCGGCGGAGGCGCCTGCGGCGTCCGACGACCGCTTCCTGTCGGGTCTGGGGGATGAGCCCGAACGGATGCGGAAGGAGCCGGTCCGGCTGGTGGCGGAGAACGCGTTGGTCTCGAGCGAGAGCTACGGCGCCGACGAGGCCGAGCCGATCGTGCACTCGAGCATCTCCGCGCCGCTGCTCGAGATGGACATCGTCAACCGCCAGATTTTCACGACGGGCCTGACGCAACTGCTCATGACGGATCGCCGGGGGGTGGACGACAAGCAGTCGGCCGGCGAGGTGCTGGGGCTGCCGTCGGCGCTGCTCAGCCGCGGCGCCAGCCAGACCGCCATGCAGTGCACGGGCCGCATGACGTACACGCTGGGGCAGGATGGCCCGCAGCGGCGCGACACGGTCGTGTTTCAGGACGGGGTGGTGTTCGTGCACCGCACGGGGGCGGCGATGGTCGACCTCGGCGAGAAGCTGCCGAAGGCCGTCGCCGACCCGCAGAGCGTCGAGACGCCGCAGGGGCGCACCGCGACGCTGGACTGCGACCGGCTCGAATGTTGGTTTGCGGTGGACGACCAGTCCCAGCCGGCGCAGCGCGGCGGCGGCCTGACCCGTGCGCCCATGCGGCTGGCGTCGCTGATGGCGTCGGGCACCGTGTACCTGCGCGACCAGGACGGCCCGCGCGTGCGGGAGGTCAACGCGGCGTGGATCGAGTTCAACCGCGAGCAATCGCGCATTGCCGTGCGGAGCAACGATGCGGCGGATGCGCGGGTCTATTTCGAGAACCTGGAGAACGGACAGTTCGACGTGCACACCGGCAAGCAACTGGTCATCGACCTGCGGGACGGCACCATTCGCGCGGGCGCGATGCAGGGGCAGATGCGCCGCCCGTGAACGTGAGATTCCTGGGTGTGCCCAGCGGGCTGTGCAAGCGGCAGCCTGACGACAATAATGCCCACCATGACGGGTCTGCTTCGCGCGCTGCGGCAGAGCGTATCGCCGGGTCGGCGGCCATGGTGGCGGCGCTACCGGCGGGAGACGCGCCGCCCGGTGCACAGCCTCCTGTTCCTGTTGGTGCTGGCCGCGATCTACGAGATCGGGGCGCTGTCGGTGTCGGGCGGGGAGGCGGTCGGGCGGGACCTGCTCGTGCCGCACAGCATCCGGGAGGTGTTGGGCTGGTTTGGGTTCCTTGGGTCGTGGGTGCCCTCGATCATGCTCGTGGTGGCGCTGCTGGTCTGGCACCGGCTGAGCCGCGACCGCTGGACGGTGCGGGGCTGGGTCTTTCCGGGCATGGTGCTGGAGAGCCTGCTGCTCACGGTCCCGCTGCTGATCCTGAGTGCACTGTTTCCGCAGCGCGGCGAGGGCGTCGCCGCGGGCGTGCCGGCGCAACTGGTCAAGGCGCTCGGCGCGGGGATCTACGAGGAGCTGGTATTCCGTCTGCTGTTGATCAGCGGGCTCACGTGGCTGCTGGTCGAGGTGGGCCGGCTGCGCGGAACCAGCGCGCTGTGGGCGGCCGCCACGCTGGCGTCGCTCGTGTTTGCGCGCTGTCACTTCCAGCCGATCGGGTGGGAACCGTTGCGGTGGGGGGCGTTCTGGTTTCGCGCCGTCGCGGGCGTCTATCTCGCGATTCTCTTCATCGGCCGCGGGCTCGGCATCTCGGCGGGTTGCCATGCGGCGTACAACATGCTGCTGGTGTGCCTGCGCAGCGGTGTGGGATGACGCGGGCGGCTACAGCGGGAGTTTGAGCTACGCCGCTTGCAGGTGCTCGCCCAGGGTTACGATCGCGACGCCGGCTATGGCCAGCAGGAGGGCCACGATCCTCCGCCGGCCGAACGCTTCCTTCAGGATGAGGGCGGCGAGGACGGCTTGAAAGACGACGCTGGTCTGGCTGAGGATGCCGACGACGGCAGCGTAGGTGTACTTCAGCCCGCCCATCCAGAGCATCAGGCACAAGTAAGCCCCGAGAAACGAGCCCGGCAGCGCGTAGCGCCAGCTCGCCGCCGGGCGGAAGACGGTCCAGTGCGCGCGCCAGTTGCGGCCGCGGAGCGCGAAGAGGGCGAGTGCGACGGTGCCCGCGGCGAGGCGCAGCCCGGTTGCCCAGAGGAACGGGAAGCTCTCGATAATCGGCTTGACGATCACGATTCCGAAGACCATCAACGCGATCGCCAGCACGGCCAGCAACGACCCAACGGCGATCTGGCGCGGGGTGCGACCGGGCGGCAGGTCGTGCCGCGTGGCGGTGAACACCGCGGTCACGATCAGCCCGGCTCCGACGTAGTGCCAGGGGGTCAGGCGCTCGCCGAGGAGCAGCCACGCGAAGAGCACCATCAGCGGGCTGTAGCAGCAATCGATGATGGCCATCAGCCCCACGCCGATCCGGTTGAGCGCGTGGAAAAAGAGCGTGTCCGCCAGCGCGATTCCGATGACGCCGCTGATCAGCAGCAAGCACACATCGCCGCGCGGATAGGCGCTGAGCACGTTGAGGCTGTCGTGTCCGGTAGCGATCGAGAGGCCCAGGGTGAGGCCCAATAACGTGAGGGCGACGACGTTCTTGTACAGATTGAGGGCGAGGGGCGGAATGCGTTCGCCACTTAGCTTGAACAGGACGACCGCCAAGGCCCAGGTAACGGCCGTTGCGAGAGCAAGCAGCTCGCCGAACAAGTGCTGCGTCATGCGGCTCCCAGCAGAGGACCGGAGCGGGGGACCGGGACGTACGGGCTGCGCCGCGCCCGGCCGGTTCCACCGCGCGCGATGCGAAAGATGTACCGCGGCGGCACGCGGTTGACAAATGGCGGCGTTCGCACGGTTTCGGGCGGGGCCGTAGAATTCCAGGTATGAAGACACACGGAGTATTGCGAATCGACGGGTTCGTCGAGCCGACGTTCCAGGAGAACGGATACCTGCTCTGGACGGACCACGGCCCGGAGGCGTGGATCATCGACCCTGGGTTTGACCCGCACGCCGAGCGGATGCTGGCGGCGATCCAGCAGCGCAAGCTCACGCCGGTGGCTATCCTGGCGACACACGCGCACCCGGATCACATCGCCGGCATCCCCAAGCTGCTGGCCGCGTACCCGGATTTGGCGGTCATCGTGCCGCAGGCCGAGCAGCACATGTTGGCCGACCCCCGCGCCAATCTCTCGGCGGCGATGGGCCTGAACGTGGTCGTGCCGGCTGCGACGCGGACCGTCGTTCCCGGCGATACGCTGACGCTGGGGCCGCTCACCTGGAAAACGCTGGATGTGTCCGGCCACTCGCCGGGCGGAGCCGCGTACTACTGCCCCGCCGCCGACGTGGTCTTCACCGGCGACGCCCTCTTCGCCGGCAGTATCGGCCGCACGGACTTTCCGGGCAGCTCGATGGACCGGCTGCTGGCGAACATTCGCGAGCATCTGTTCGCGCTGCCGGAGGAGACCGCGGTGTACTCGGGGCATGGTCCGCCGACGACCATCGGCGAGGAGCGCGAGACCAACCCGTGGATCCAGGAGGACGACGACGAGTGATCCGCATCGTCGGGGCGTTGACGTTGGCGGTGTGTGCGGGATGCGCCCCGGCCGACCGCGAAGTCCGCGCGGCGTTTCCGACCGCCGGGGTCGCGGCGCCCTGGCGACTCGCGGGCGAGGTCTGGAGCGGGTCGTTCGCGGAGGCGGTGCCCGGGCTCGGCGATGACGCCGACGCGTGGGCCCCGCACGCGCCCACGCGCGTCTGGCTGGCGAAGTACACGCACGAGGATCATGCCGAGCGCACTCTGACCGTGCGGTGTTTCGCCTTCGAGTCCGTGGAATACGCCCGCGCCGCGTACGAGGTCTTTCGCCCCGTGCTCGCCAAGCCGCTCCACAGCGGCGACGTGGGCTGCTGGACGGAGATCGGCGTGCTGTTTCAGCGGGGGCGGCTCGTGTTCGAGATCTTCGGCGACGACATGTCATGGAACAGCCAGGTGCAGTCCGCCGTGCTGGCGGCGATCCTGGTCAAGCGCTTGCCGCCGGGCGTGGCGGACAACCCACAATGAGACAGGCGGCGTGCACGTTGGCGGCGCTGTGGCTCGGGCTGCTGGGGGGGTGCGAGCGGTCGCCGGCGCCCGCGGCGTCGCAGCCCGCCGAACCTGCCTCGGATCGCAGCGGTTTGCATGACTGGGTGTTGCGGCCAGCCGTGGCGGCGGAGGAGCAGCGTGTGCCCTGCCCGCGGCTGCTCAGTGCGGCGCCGAACGTCACGGAAATCTGCTGTGCGCTGGGGCTGGCGGATTGCTTGGTCGGCCGCACACGCTATTGCACGTACCCGCCCGCGATTGAGGCGGTGCCGTCGATCGGAGCCCTGAACGACCTGAACGTCGAGGCGCTGCTGCAACTCAGGCCGGAGATGATCGTCGTATCCGGGACGAGCCGCGCCGTGTCGGACCGTCTGTCGCGCCTCGGGCTGCGGTTCGAATCGGTCCCCGACGATTCCCTGGCGGACCTGTTCACCGCGATCGAGCGCATCGGAGTACTCACCGGTCGCACAGCGACGGCGCGGCGTTTACGCGACGCACTGCAAGCCGATCTCGACACGGTCGCCCGGCGCTTTGCTGGCGGCCCGACCGCGCGCGTCTTGATCCTGACCGGCCCGCTCCCCGATCCGCCGATGCAGGTGGACGCCGCCGGCCCCGGGTCGTTTTACGAAGATCTGCTGCGCTGTGCCGGACACCGCAACGTGGCGGAGTCCGCTGGGCGGCCGTGGACGCCGTTATCGCTGGAGTTTGTGCTCCGCGCCGACCCCGACGTCATTGTCGAGCTGGCGCCGGACCGATCGGTACGGCCCGCTGGCGACAACGACGCGCGCCGCGTCTGGGCGAAAGTCGGACCGCTCCGCGCGGTGCAGCAGCAGCGCGTCCACGTGCTGGTCGGACCACAGTACTTCGTTCTCGGGCCGCGCATCGCATACACGTTCGAGGCGCTGTGCGAGACCATCCGCGGTGAGCACCATGAGTGATTCGCTGCGCGCCAGCCAGGCGGATTGGTGCCTCGAATGCGTCGGACTGAGCGTCTTTCGCGGCGGCCGCTGCGTTCTCGCTGACGTGACAGTCGCGCTGCGGCCCGGCGAGTGCGTCTCGGTCGTCGGACCGAACGGATCGGGCAAGACGACACTCATGCTGGCGCTGCTCGGGCTGCTGCCGCCATCGGCGGGGACGGTTCGCTGGGACGGCCGCGACCCGGTGCGGCTGTCGGCGCGCCAGCGCGGTCGCTGTGTGGCGTACGTGCCGCAGAACGTCGATCAAGTGCCGCCGTTCCGGGTGTGGGACGTGGTGGCCGACGGGCGTTTCCCGCACCTGTCCTGGCTGGGACGATGCGCGCCGGCCGATGACGAGGCCGTCCGAGGGGCGTTGGCGCTGTGCGGCCTGACCGAGCTGGCCGAGCGGCCATTTCACGCGCTCAGCGGAGGCGAGCGCCGGAAAGCGCTGCTCGCGGCAGCGGTCGCGCAGGACGCGCCGCTCCTGTTTCTCGACGAGCCGAACACCGCTCTGGACCCGGGGTATCAGATCGAACTCGTGCGGATACTCGGGGATTGGCTGCGCGGCGGTCGCGGCCTGCTTGTGATCAGCCACGACCTGGAGCTGCCGGCGGTGTTGGGCGGTCGCGTGGTCGCGCTCCGTACCGGGCGGGTGGTGGCCGACGGACCCGTGGCGGACGTGCTGACTCCCGAGGCGCTGATGCGCGTCTACGCGGCGCCGTTCGAAGCCGTGACGGCCCCGGACGGCCGCCGGCTCGTCCTGCCGCGGTGGTGGCCCGCCGCTACTTCCGCACCCGGAGTTCCCGGCCGGTGAACAGGCGCTGAACGTTCTCGCGATGCCGCACGATGATTACGAGCCCGAGCAAGACGGCCACGGCTTGCAGCGGCCAGTGATCGGCGAGCGACAACCCGCTCCAGCGCAGATACGCCAGCAACGCGAGCGGAAAAACGACCGCGAGGGTGAGTGATCCCGCCGACACCGTCCCGGTCGTGAAGCGCACCAGCGCATAGGCGACCAAGGCCGCGGCCATCGCGATGGAGAAGTACGGCCAGACCCCCAAAGCGACGCCGATCGTGGTCGCGACACCCTTGCCGCCCCGAAAGCCCAGATACACGGGGAACACGTGCCCGAGCACGGCCGCCACGGCAACGAGCAGGACGAGGAGCTGCTGCCGTGGGTCGGCCCGGTCGCCACGGAGCAAAAGCGCGGCGGACAGGGTCGGAACGAAGCCTTTCAGAATGTCCAGCGCCAGGCACAGGTAGCCCCACTTGCGGCCCAGCACGCGGCCGACGTTGGTGGCGCCGATGTTTCGGCTGCCCTGGGTGCGCACGTCGACGCCGCGGGCCCGCCCGATGAGCAATCCGAACGGGATCGCCCCCAGCAGGTATGCCCCAATGACGAGAGCCGCGGGGATCAACCACCACGTCCTTCCACGAGCACCCCGGCGCGGCGCTAGAGGCGGGGTTCTTCCTGGGATGCGTGTCGCACGCGCAGCCACGTCGGCCGCAGGCGGTCACGCAGCCAGTTCGTCATACGCACGCCCCGACCGCGGGTTTGCAGAGGATAGTCGTGTCGCTGCACGTGCTCGACCGCCGCACGGGCCCGCCGCCGTCCGGCGAGCCACGTCGCCCATAGCCAGACTTGGTTTCGCAGCGTGGCCCGCAGCCGTCCGAAGGCGCTCAGCGCTGGACGGCGTGCCGCACGCTGCGCAGGACCTCGTCGCGGGAACGGGATGGGATCGCCGTCCGGCTCCATAGTTGCTGCCGCTCCAGAATCGTCTTGTCTTCGGCGTAGTAGTTCGTGACGTGGCTGGGACCACCTTCAACCAGGTCGCCGCCGGCGAACCCGCTGGCCAGCAGCCACTGGCTGACTTCGTCCTCGTACTCCGCGGGGTAGATGAGCGCCGTCACGTACCGGGCCACACCGTCGCCTGTGCCACGATCGGCCAGATGCAGAATCGCTCGGCAGGGTGGGGCGTCGGCCGTCGCCACGCGCTGCAACTCGTCGAAATCGGCCTGGGCCGCAGCCAACTCGCCGCGGTTGAACATCAGGCCGCTTTCGAGCTGGAAGCGTTCCGGAGCGACGCCGCGGAGCTCCATTTGTCCGTCCGGTGTGGCGCGGACGATCTTGTACACCTTGCCGGCGCGGTGGGCCTCGCTTTCCAGCAGCAGGGCGACTTCCTCGGCGGTGTAGCCGAGCGCGGTCCATTCGCCGAAGTCGAAGATGTACAGGCCGCGGTAGCGCTGCGGCTCGTCGGTCTTGGGCACACGCATGGCGCCGCTCCGTCGGGGTACGCTTAACAACGATGGCATTATAGCGAGCGTGGGGGGCTGCGGCAGAGGGATAAAAAGGGGCGGGCGAGTCGAGCGTGGGCGTGGGCGGGACTCGACTCGCCCTTCGACCCTCGACACCCGGAGGTGCCAAGGGGCATCAGGGGAACGGAGGTTTATGAAGGAGCCCGTAACGGCTTCGCATCGCCGGCGTTTCGTCCGCCGGCCATCCGAAACAAGCCATCCCGTGGCACGTTACGAGCCCCGGGCCATCATGGCGACATCACAAACTCGGGCGGCTGTTCCGGCCGTGGCGCTGCCGATGAGCATGCCGCTCGCCGTTGGTGACGTGTCGGTCTAGTTCTCCTGCTCTGCGTCGCCCGGGGCGACTGGATGACGGCAGGCATCGGTGCCTGCGGGGGACGCGACTTCGTCGGCCAGCCCCCAGGCCGACACTTCGCTATGCGCCAGCTCCGCCAGAAACGATTTCGTAACCAGGCGGTAGTTCAAGGCAAACACCTGCGACTCGATCTGTCCCGCGAGGAAGCGCGCGACCGCGTGCCGCAGCCCATAGCGCTCGTGCAGCGTCGCGACCAGTGCCAGCTTGCGCCAGGGCTTGCGGCGGGCGCGGGGTTGGTCGACGCGCTCGATCACGTGCGTGCGATGGCGGCGCGCCGCGCGCAAGCGACGATGGTGCGCGAGATCGTCCGCCACGTCGCTCAGCCCCGTTTGCCGCAGCACGGAGCCCACGCAGTCGAAGACGTACTGCGTCGTGGGGGGCGCCGTCAGCGCCCAGTCCTGCAAGTGGAGCGCCACCGCCCGGGTCAACGGGCCGGAGAGGCGCGGGTCGTACGCGCGGCCTGCCAGCACGCGGGCCAGGCACGCCGCCAGCTTGGTGGCAGCGAAACACTCGACGCTGCCGTCGCTCTTGGTGACCACGATTTCTTTGCAGCGTTTCACGGTTCTCCGGGACCCTCGAAGAGGCTTCCTTGCCCCGGCACCTCGTCCGCCGCCCGGTCGAGGACGTCCTGCGCTTCGTCGATGAAGTCCCCGACGTCCTCGAACTGACGATACACGCTGGCAAACCGCACGTACGCCACTTTGTCCACTCGCCGCAGCACGGCCGCGATCTTCTCGCCGATCGTCTGGCTTGAGACTTCTTTCTCGAAGCTCGCGACCAGAAACTCCTCGACCTCGTCCACCACCCGCTCGAGGCGCTCCGCGGTGACCGGTCGCTTGTACGCCGCGTGCCGGATCCCTTCGAGCATCTTGCTACGGTCGTACGGCACACGCGATCCGTCGCGTTTGATCACGGCTAACCGGATGGCGTCCTCGGCCCGTTCGTAGGTTGTGAAGCGCCGGCTGCACTTCAGGCAGCGGCGCCGACGACGAATGCATCGCCCGCTGTCGGTTGACCGCGAGTCGATGACCTTGTCGTCGTCTTCCTTGCAGAACGGACACCGCATTTCGCCCTGGTTCCGTTCACTCTGCCCCGCAGGTTCCCATCCAAATCGCTTCTTTTCCTGCGTGGCTGCCGTCGACCTGGCAGATCGCGCCCACCGCGCCTGGCGGCGCTACTACCACAGGTTGTTACTATACAAAGTCTGAACCACAATAGCAAGCGTGTCAAACAAAATCTTCACTCCCGCGGGACTTTCCGGGGACCGATCGGTATAACTCGACCTCCCGTGGCTACGCCCATCGCCGAATTTACGCACGAGGGGTTGCGCCTGCTCGGCTCGTCGCTCGCCGGGGAGGAAACCTTCATCGTTGCGCCGGAGCTGAACCTCGCCTTCGACATGGGCCGCGCCCAGCGCGAAGTCCTTAGCGTCGATCACGTGTTCCTCACGCACGGGCACATGGATCACGCCGCCGGCATCGCCTACTACTTCTCGCAGCGCATGTTCATCGACAACCAGCCCGGGCATTTGTACGCCCCGACCCCGCTGGTCGAGCCGATCCGGCGTTTGCTCCGGGATTGGGCGGATATCGACGGCCACGAGCCGCCCGCCAACATCCACCCCGCCGAACCCGGCCAGGACATCCCGCTGCGGCGCGATCTCGTCATCCGTCCCTTCGAGGTCAATCACCCTTGCCGCCGCCGCGACCGCCAGACCGTCCACGCGCTCGGCTACACCGCGATCGAGGTTCGCCAGAAGCTGATCGACGAATACCAGAACCTCAGCGGCCCCCAGCTCGTCGAGCTCAAGCGGCAGGGCGTGCAGATCACCCGCCGGCTCGAAATCCCCCTCGTCACCTACTGCGGCGACACGGCTGTCGGCGATTTCCTCGCCCTCGACTTCGTCCGCACCAGCAAGATCCTGTTGCTCGAATGCACTTTCGTCGAGGCGGAGCATCGCGACCGCGCGCGGGCCGGCTGCCACGTCCACGTCACGGACCTGCCGGCGCTTCTGCCGCGCCTCGACAACGAGAAGATCGTCCTGATCCACCTCTCCCGCCGCACCGCGATCGCCGCCGCGAAGGCTCTGCTCCGCCGCGAGCTCGGCGACTCGTTCGGCGACCGCATCACGTTCTTCATGGAGCATCGCCGCCGCGGCCCGCGTGCACGGCCCGTCGAGCCCGACGCCGACGATTAGCGCGTCCGGCCCGCCCATTCGCTACAATCCGAAATCATGAGCGATGCGGCCCCGCTACCGATTCTCCCGGCCAACGCGCCGCCGCAGCGCCGCCTGCCCCCGTGGCTCAAACGCCCGCTGCCCGCCGGCGCCGCCCTGAGCGCCACACGCCGCATGGTGCACGGCCTGAAGCTGAACACCGTCTGCGTCGAGGCCCGCTGCCCGAACCTCACCGAGTGCTGGTCGCGCCACGTCGCCACGTTCATGATCCTCGGCGAGAAATGCACCCGCCGCTGCCGCTTCTGCGCCGTAACCACGGCCCGCCCCGATCCGCCCGACCCCACCGAGCCCCAGCGCCTCGTCGAGGCCGCCGCGCAGCTCGGCCTGCGGCACATCGTGATCACCTCCGTCGCCCGCGACGATCTTCCGGACGAGGGCGCCGGTCATTTCGCCGGCTGTATCGCGGCGGTCCGCGGCCGCCTGCCCCACGCCACCGTCGAGGTGCTCGTGCCCGATTTCCACGCCCGGCGGGACTGCGTCCAGACCGTCCTCGACGCCGGGCCGGACGTCTTCAACCACAACGTCGAGACTGTGCCGAGCCTGCACAAGCGCGTGCGCCCGCAGGCCAAGTACCCGCGCTCGCTCGAGACGCTGCGCATCGCCAAGGAGCTGCGCCCGCGCATCAAAACGAAGAGCGGCGTCATGGTCGGCCTCGGCGAGACCCGCGACGAGCTGCTCCAGGTCTTCCGCGACCTGCGCGCCGTCGGCTGCGACCTGCTGACCATCGGCCAATACCTCAAACCGACCGCCGGCGAAGATCACATGCCCGTCGAGCGCTTCTACCCCCCGCAGGAGTTCGACGACCTCGCCCAACTCGCCCGCACCCTCGGCTTCCCCTCCGTCGCCAGCGGCCCCTTCGTCCGCAGCAGCTACTTTGCGGAGCGGTTGTACGAGGGGCGGGCGGGGTGATCCCCGACGCCGCGTGGGGGGGGGCGACGGTCAAGTGTGCACAACAGAACCCCCGTGCCTTTCAGGGCAGGTCTGAAGCAAGGTCGAGACACCCTGGTTGTGATAGGGCCTCTAGATCTTCGGCCCTTCGTGCCGCCTGTCAGAATGGCAGTCAACCATGACAGGCGTTATCATGGCAGCTGAGTTTGTACGATCAGGTCGCTAGACAGACGCCGAGCGCTGCAGAGACCGCATAACAGGCTGCAACAACGCTGGTTGCGCGGAATCGGAGGCAACGGCTATACACAGATTACGATCTGGAACGCAACTTGCTGACCAGAGGGCTTGTCCGAACCGGCCGCATGAGGGGCGACGCGTTCCTTGCCGGTCCCGTTCCGGCGCGCGGTCGCACGACCGACGAGGCACTGTTGCCGTCCACAAAAGGCGGCGGAGGTGAACCGATGCTAGTCGAGGATATCCTGCAAAACCTCGAGCACCTCGCCAGGGAGCTTCTCGAAACGCCCGCGTCGGCGCGCCCCGACCGGTGGGGCGCATTCACCCCGGGGATTCGCGTGCTCAGGCGGTTCAATAACCGCGCCTGCGGCGCCGACGGCTACATTGAAGAGAAAATCGCCCAGTTCGAATGGCATGTCAAGGCCATCGCGGGCCTATCCCCGACGAACAATCACTCCGCCGAAGAGCACTTCGTGGGGGCGCGTGGTGCCATCGACTCGTTGCGCATGGCCTTTGGGGACAAGGTGAAAGAGCCTGTGGACATCGCAACTCAGGAGGAGTAGGCAGAGCGCGCACCGCCGCACAGGGGGGCCCAACGGCCGTCAACACGGCCTTCTGACCGTACAAGGGGGACTTCTGCGCCCACGGGAAGGCAGCGCCGAGATTCTCCATCCGCCCAGGACGATAGACCGCCGAGGGCGCGCGGGTATAATACCCGCTGACCCGGACCAGCTTCTGGATCCGCCTGTCCGGATGTGGAAGGGAGGTGGCAGCATGCCACGCCTTGCGGTTACCCTCGTGGTCGCGTTGTGCGGCCTGCTCGCCGCCGTTCCGCGCGCGCGGGCCCAGGACAAGCCCAAGGGCGCCGGGGCGGCCAAGTCCGACGAGAACCTGCCCAGCGCAGAGGAGGTTCTTGGTAAGGTGGTGGACGCGCTCGGCGGCAAGGCTGCCTTGGAGAAGGTCACGTCGCGCGTGACCAAGGGCCACTCCAACCTCAGGATAGACGGGCAGAGCGTCAGCGGGACCTTCACGCTTTATGAGCAAGCCCCCAACAAGGTGTACGCGCTGGTCGAGTGGGAACGGATCGACAAGGTCGAGACCGTGCCGGACGGACAGGGGCGGACTAAGACCTTCTACGTACCGACGACGCTCGGTAAGGTCCAGAGCGGCACCGACGGGCAGGTCCACTGGGTGCTGGCACCGACTCCGCCTGCGACCGGACCAGAACTCGAAGGGGATGCGGGGACAACTGGCGCACGCGTCCTTAAGGGCGAGGAGCGCGCCCAAAGTGCGCGAGCCTCAGTGTTCAACATGTGGTTGCACTGGCGCGAACTCTACAACAAGGCGGAGTGCGTCGGCCGCGAAGACGTCGATGATGGGCATGTGGTCCATCACTGCTACAAGGTCGTGCTGACGCCGAAAGAGGGACACCCCGAAACGTATCATTTTGACCAACAGACGTACCTCCCGACGCGGGTCGACCTGAGCGTCACGACGGAGTCGACGCAGCGGAGCCGCTTCGCCGACTACAAAAGAGTGGACGGGATCCGCATCCCCCACAAGATCACGAAGACGCTGACCGAAGTCGGCACGCGCCAGACGGAGACGGTTATCCTCGACAGCGTCGAACACAACGCGGACATCCCCGCCGATCGCTTCGCGCTGCCAGAGCCCATCAAGGCGTTGCTCGCGAAGTCGGGGGCCGACACGCGGCCGGCAGAACTGAAGATCGACACGAGCCCAAACGCATCGAAGCTCGATACGGAGCCAACGACCAAGCCGGAACCTGGGTCCGAGCCGTCCGAGACCCTGACGCTTGATTGTGGCAGCGGCGTGCAGATGCAGTTGAAGCTCATCCCGGCCGGCACGTTCACGATGGGGTGCGCCGACAGGGATGCTGACGAGAAGCCACCGCACGAGGTGACGATCGGCCAAGCGTTTTACATAGGAATTGCGGAGGTGACGCAGGTAGAGTGGGAGGCCGTGATGGGGAGCAACCCCAGCTACTTCAAGAGCGAAAAGAAGGTACTGCCGGTTGAGCGGGTTACCTGGGATGATTGCCGGAAGTTTTGCGAGAAGTTGTCGGCGACGACTCGCAAGACAGTGCGGCTGCCGACGGAGGCCGAATGGGAGTACGCATGTCGGGCGGGGAGCGCGGGCCGGTTCGGCTTTGAGGGCGGCGAAAAGCAGCTTGGCGATTACGGCTGGTACGGTGGCATCAGTGGTTACAAGACACACCCGGTCGGCGCCAAGGAGCCGAACGCGTGGGGGTTATACGATATGCACGGGAATGTGTGGGAGTGGTGCGAAGATTGGTATGACAAGTACCCGGGCGGCACGGCGGAATCGCGACACTTTGGCCAGAAGTACCGTGTCCTGCGCGGCGGTGCGTGGTACAGCGATGCCGGGGACTGCCGCGCGGCGTTTCGCCGCTGGGACGCACCTGACTGCCGCAGGTACGACTACGGCCTGCGGGTGGTGGTGTCTGGCGCAGCGGCGGGGACTCCTTGACCATTTTCGCTTTTTCCCTTTCCCCCCTAGGGTCCAGGCGCGGAGTAAGAGCATGAATCGCATCCGGCGTCTCACAATTCCAGCCCTGTTCGGCCTGCTCGCGGCCCTGTGCATGACCCCGGCCTGCCAGCAAACAGCCAAGGCGCCGCCCGACGCCGCTTCCTCACGGGCGCGGCTCGGATCGGGCGCGCCGGCCGCCTTGCCCGGTCCAGCGACGCGCCCCGCGAACGTCGACGAGGAGCGCTGGCCCAACGGCGTGCTGCGCCTGCAGCGCGAAGTGCTCCGCCAGCCCGACGGCACCCTCGTGAACCACGGCACCTTCACGACCTGGTACGACAACGGCCAGAAGGAATACGAGGGCACCTACGTCCGCGGCCAGCTCGACGGCCTCGCCCGAAGCTGGCACCGCAACGGCCAGCAGTGGACCGAAGAGCACTACGCCGCCGGCCAGCGCGCGGGCGTGCGCTACGCCTGGGACGAGAAGGGCGTGCTGCGAAAAGAAGAGCACTACGTGGACGACAAGCCCGACGGTACGTGGACCGTGTGGGACGAAAAGGGCAAAATAAAGGCCCAGCAACACTTCAATCGGGGCGCGCCCCTGCCCTGATCCCGCGATTCGCCTTGCCGCCGGGGGCCGTTTTCGATACGATGGCGTTATCGGTTGTCGCAGCTCTTTTGGCGGCCGATAGGGGAAGTTGGCAAGGAAAACCCAGACTCTTTCTATGCGAACCAGCTTCATGCCACGAACCTGGAGGGTGAACATGTCGCTCCGAACGCTCGTTGCACTGACTGTCGCCGCGCTCGCGATTGCCCCGCTCGGCCGCGCGGCCGCCCAAACGCCCGATAAAAACAAGCCCGCGGTCGGGCCGGGCCAGAACGGCCCCGGCCAGTTGGAAGTTCCGCACGGCCCATACGTCCCCGCCCCGCGCGGCATGGCCAGGTCCCCCGGCATGCGCGCCACGTACGGCCGCCACGTCGCCATCCAAACCAACGTCGATTCCAACGGCAACAACATCGTCGGCGACGCCGCCAACGAGCCGTCGCTCGCGGTCGATCCGACCAACCCATTCCGCATGGTCATCGGCTGGCGGCAGTTCGACACCATCACCAGCGATTTTCGCCAGGCCGGCTGGGCCTATACGACGGATGGCGGCGAGCACTGGCATTTCCCGGGTGTCATCGAGCCCACCCACTTCCGCTCCGACCCCGTCCTCTGCGCCAACGCCGACGGCGTGTTCTTCTACAACAGCCTCACCAACGAGGGCGATTACTACTGCAAGGTCTTCCGCTCCTACAACGGCGGCCAGACCTGGGACGCCGGCACCTCGGCCTACGGCGGCGACAAGCAGTGGATGACCGTGGACCCGACCAACGGCATCGGTCGCGGCAACCTCTACGCCTTCTGGACCGAGTACTACAGCACTTGCAGCACCGGCCACTTCACGCGCTCCTACGACGACGGCGCGTCATTCGTGGATTGCACGCAGATCCCCGGCTCGCCCATGTGGGGCACGTTCGCGGTCGGCTCCGACGGCACGCTCTACGTCTGTGGCGACGGCTTCGAGTTCGCCAAGTCCACCACTATGCAGAATTCGAGCCTCCCGGCCGCCTGGCAGTACAACACCACCGTCAGCCTCGGCGGCAGCATCGTCATGTCGGCGGGCCCCAACCCGGGCGGCTTGCTGGGACAGGTGTGGCTGGCCGTCGATCGCTCTGGCGGCCCCCGCAACGGCTATCTCTACATGCTTTGCTCCGTCGACCCGCCCGGCTCCGATCCCTTGGACGTGATGTTCTCGCGCAGCACCAACGGCGGCCAGACCTGGAGCACGCCGGTCCGCGTCAACGACGATCCGACCACCAACGGCGCGTGGCAGTGGTTCGGCACCATGTCGATCGCTCCCAACGGCCGCCTCAATGTGATCTGGAACGACACGCGCAACCACCCCGGCACGTATTTGTCCGAGCTCTTCTACTCCCATTCGGACGATGGCGGCGTCACTTGGTCCGCCAATGAGCAGCTAACGACGTCCTTCGACCCGCAGATCGGCTGGCCCGTTCAGAACAAGATTGGCGACTACTCCCAGTTGATCTCCGACGACCGCGGGGCGGATCTCGCCTTCGCCGCGACGTTCAACGGCGAGGAGGACGTCTACTACATGCGGATCGGGGAGCCACGCTGCTCGGACGCCGGTACGATCGACTTGGACAAGGCCAAGTACGCCTGCACCGGCACGGCCACAATCACCGTCGTCGACTGCGATTTGAACACCGACCCCAACACTATTCAAACGGTGCTAGTCACGATCGCTTCCACTTCGGAGCCCGCGGGCGAAACCGTGACGCTCACCGAGTCCGGGGCCGCCACCGCGCTGTTCACGGGCAGCATTTCGCTCAGTGGCACCAACAGCCCCGGCGTCCTGTGGGTGCACGCGGGGGATACGATTACGGCAACCTACAACGATGCCGACGACGGCAGCGGCAACCCGGCGGTCGTCACTGCGACGGCTGTGATTGACTGCACGCCGCCGGTCATCAGCAACGTGCACGCCACCGATTTGCAAGCCCACACCGCCAGCGTGAACTTCAACACCAACGAGCCGGCGCGCGGCGTCGTACACTACGGCCTGGCCTGCGGCGCCCTCAATCAGACCGCCAGCGGCAGCGGCTACAGCGCGACCCCCACGGTCAGCCTGTCCGGCCTCCAGGACAACACCACCTACTTCTATCGCGTGGACGCGGCCGACGAGGCCGGCAACAGCGCCTCCGACCTGAACTGCTACACCTTCACGACGCCGGAGGTGCCGGACTACTTTACCGAGCTGTTCAGCGCCAACGACATGGACAATCTCGGCCTGTCGTTCACGCCGAACGGCTCGGTCGACTTCTATCTCGGCTGCGTCGGGCCGATCACGCAACTGCCGACCGATCCGACCGGCGGGACGACGCTCTC
>Ga0182017_10001245_pt1 | contig 19848 bp, 21 predicted proteins | sample 712E3DmetaG_FD_120492 | JGI IMG/M metagenome (GOLD analysis project Ga0182017, IMG submission 120492) | Permafrost microbial communities from Stordalen Mire, Sweden - 712E3D metaG | ecosystem: Environmental > Terrestrial > Soil > Wetlands > Permafrost | place: Sweden: Stordalen | collected... | reverse complement strand
TTAAACCTGCTCCGCCGCGACACCAGCCGGAAACGCGGTATCAAGGGCAAACGCCTCAACGCTGCCTGGGACCACGACTACCTGCTCAAACTACTCACGGGCTGAGAATGCGGTCGCCCTGGGCGTTGGCGGCGGCGTGTGCGATAAAGGTTGACAGGCCACCCGGGCGGGCAGAGAATCAGAGCGTGGGGCGCGGGTGTGTTCCCCGCGCAGCTTGCGTCGCGATTGTGCGCCGGGCCTGTGGCCGCTGGGTCCCGACGTGTCGCGTGTGGAGGTGGCAGCGCTCATGGAACAACCGTCTTCGCACGTCAAGATCAAACGCACCGGGGACGTGTCGATCGTGCAGTTCGCCGACCGGAAGATCCTGGAGGAACTGTCGATCCACGAGATCGGTGAGGAGTTGCGGGCGCTGGCCGAAGCGGAGCCGAAGGTCAAGCTGCTGCTCGACTTCGGGAACGTCGACCACCTGGCTAGCGCGGCCCTGGGGATGCTAATCACGCTCCACAAGAAGGTGCAGGAGCGGAACGGGGCCCTGAAACTCTCGAACATCAACCGCCAGATCTACCAGGTGTTCAAGATCACCCGCCTCAACCGAGTCTTCGAGATCCACGACACGGCCGAGAAGGCGCTGGAATCCTTTGGTCAAGCGTAATCCCCTTGCAGTGCCCGCAACGTCACAGAACGGCGATGAAGGTGCCCCACGATTTCGCTGTGGACGAAGCTGACCTGATCGACGTGGTCGTGCCCAACGATTTGCGCAGCGTCAAGGCTCCGGAAACGTGCATCCTGGACGCCCTCACCCGTTGCGGCTACGAGAAAGACGCCATCTTCGCCGTCAAGCTCGCCTACGAGGAGGCCGTCACCAACGCCATCAAGCACGGCAATTGCAACGACCGTAGCCGGCACGTGCACATCCGCTACCACGTCGACCCGCGACGGGTCGTCATCATGGTGCGCGACGAGGGCTGCGGTTTCGCGCCCGAGAAGGTCCCCGACCCGACCACCGACGAGAACCTCGAACGCCCGTGCGGCCGCGGCATCATGCTGATGTCGGCGTACATGACAAAACTCCGCTACAGCCCGACCGGCAACGAAGTCTGGATGCTGAAGGAAAACGCCGCCGCCGGCCACCGCTCCGCCCGCAAGGGCAGCCAGTAAGTTCGAGGGGGGCGATAGAAAAACGGGGGGAATCACCCCTGGCCGCGCTCGGCGATTCCTTGCATATCCGCTCGACTGCGCGGGGGGCGGCCGGAGGCTGTGAATGCACGAGCACGTTGCCATCGTGGGCCACGAGGCTGTCGCGGCGCTCCGGGGCCGCACAAAACGCATCGAGACCCGCTTCTACCGCCGGCGGCGTGCGCCGGTCGGGAGCATTCACGCTGGCGACAGAATTCACTTCAAGATTACGGGAGGGCCTATTATAGGAACTTCTGGCGTTGTCGCCGTCCGCGAATTCGCCGATCTCTCGCCGGCATCGCTCAGGCGGCTGCGCGCGCTCTATGGCACGTCCGTGCGCGCTTCCGCACGTTACTGGGCCGCGCGGGCACGGTGTCGCTATGGCGTGCTCATCTGGCTTGGTTCTCTCCATGCGCCGGCAAGCGCGATCCGCATACCACGCCAGTACGGCACGGCCTGGATCGTCCTACGCCGCCGGTAGCCAGCAACTTTCGCCGCCCGGGCCCCTTGGCGGGCGGTACGCATCTGCTATACTTGCCGGTCTGCCGATGCTCCCGGCGGATGACCCCATGGGTGTGAGCAGATAGGTACCGTATGCCGACAATCAGTCAGCTCGTTCGCCATCCGCGCCGCGACGAACACCGGAAGTCGAAGGTACGCGACCTCCAGGAATGTCCGCAACGGCGGGGCGTCTGCCTCCAGGTCAAGACCCAGACGCCCAAGAAGCCGAATTCCGCCTTGCGTAAGGTGGCCCGCGTCCGCCTGACCAACGGGCAGGAAGTGACCGCCTACATTCCGGGGGTCGACCACAACCTCCAGGAACACTCGATCGTGCTCGTCCGCGGCGGTCGTGTCCGCGACCTGCCCGGCGTGCGCTATCACATCGTGCGCGGCAAGCTCGATTGTGCCGGTGTCGCCAACGACAAGGAAGGCAAAGCCCGCAATCGCGGCCGCAGCAAGTACGGCGTCAAGCAACGGAAAAAGTAACGAGGCGATAGCAGCATGGCGTTTAAGCGCTTTACGCAGTCGACCAAACAGCTCCGCGGCGACGCGCGGTACAACAACAAGGTCGTCCAGAAGTTCATCAACTCGATGATGTGGGACGGCAAGAAGGCCGTCGCGCAGAAGGTCTTCTACGACGCGATGGACACCATCGCCGAGAAGATCACCGACACGCCGCCCGCCGAGGTCTTCGTCCAGGCACTCGACAACGTCAAGCCGGAGGTCGAGGTCCGCTCGAAGCGCGTCGGCGGGGCGAACTACCAGGTGCCGATGCAGGTGAATCCGCGGCGCCGCCAGTCGCTGGCGATCCGCTGGATCCTCGACGCGACGCGCAAGAAGGGCGGCCGCCCGATGAGCCAGCGGCTGGCCGACGAGTTTATGGCCGCCTTCCGCCGCGAGGGCGACGCCATGCAGCAGCGCGAAATGGTCCACCGCATGGCGGACGCGAACAAGGCGTTCGCGCACTTTGCGTGGGGGCGCTAGCCGCGGCGAACGAAACCGATTCTTCAGTGGCATGTGAGCGGTCGGGCCCAAAAGTCCGGCCGCTTTCGTTTTCCGGGGCTCCCAATCGCTCGTGACTTGGTCCGCGCGCGCCGCGCCGGCCGGCTCGTCGCCCGCCGCACGTTTGACGCGCCCGGCGCCTCGCGGTATGACCGTCGCTTGCTGGCGGCGTCAGTGCGCCGTCGCGTATGGAGAAGGTAACATGCGTCGGATGTTTCGTAGCTTGATCACCGGAACGCTCATCAGCTTCGTCGCGTGCGCCGCCGCTTTCGCGGCCGCGCCGGCCCAAGATACCGCCGCGGGCGGAACCGCGCCGCAAATCCACGTGCAGAGAGCTGCCGCCCACCATGCGGCTATCAAGCGGCACACGCACCACCGCCACCACCATGTGAAGAAGATCCGGCACCACCACAAGCACCACCACGCGTAGCAGCGCCGCCACGTAGCGCCGCCGCGATCCGGCCGATCCGCGATGGGCAGCCCGCTTGGCGCGGGCTGTCCGTCAATGTTCTGTTGTTGCGCCTCGCAAACCCCCGGTTCCCCCGGTTGGGCGCCGGCGCTTCTCCAGCGCCTGCCGCCGCGTGCTCACCGCGCCTGCGTCAGCGCGTCGCGCAGCAGCCGGCACGTCGTCGGCGGCACAAAATCGACGAGCTGTTCCACGCCCGCCACGACCTTGGCGTTCTCGAGCGCATCCACCGCCGCCGAGCCGACGTCGAGCATCTTGATCGTCAGCACGTACGCCTCGCCGACGCGGCTGACGCGCCCGTGGATGATCTTCTGCGCGCGCAGCTTCCGCCCGTAATCGACCAGGCACTCCGTGTTGTCGCACTTGACCGTGGCGGCGAAATCCTCTTCCGACAGCAACGTCCGCATGTTCTCGCGGTCGACGAGCACGTAGCGCTGGCTGGCCTGCACCGTGTGTCGACAGTAGTCCGCGAGGGCCGGCCCGAGCTGCTTCGCGTCCTTCTCGTTGCACTGGAAATCCAGCACCGCCACGGACGCGCGCGTGGCCACCTCGGGGAGCGTGTTTAGCTCGCAATCGCCGGGCGGCTCCGACAGCGGCGTCAGCTTGAGCAACACGCGCCGCGGAAACTCCTTGAACGACTTCTTCGCGGGCTGATGGCCGTTCAGCTCCGCGACGAACTCGTACTTGTCCTTATCGCGGTACCCCACCGTGCACGGCGTCGCCCCCACGTACTCGCCGTTGATGCTCACCGTCGCCCCCGTCGGCTCCGACTCGATCCGGCACGACTGCGCGGCCCGCGCGAGCGCCTTGAACGGCGACAGGCAGCCAAACTGAGCGGCTGCCGTGCCCAGCACACCGAGAAAACACAACGACCGCAGCCCCCACCTGCAAATTCGCATCCAGGGCCTCAACTCGTTACTCGCTACTCGTAACTCGCCACTCTGCGCTACGCCGGCACCCACGCCAGATCGAGAATCGTGTTCGTCGGCTTGGCCGTGTTGAACACCGCCTTGACCTTCATCCCGAACGCCGGCTTGCCGTCTTTCAGCCAGCTCATCAGCTTCGTGCACACGCCCTCGAGCTCGACGCTGATCAGCGGCGTGCCGGGCGCCAGCCGAAATAGCTCGCCCGGGTACGTCACCGTCGAATGCGTGAAGATCGTCCCCACCTGCGGCGCCTCGACCCACTCCATGTCGTGCCAGCAGTCGGGGCATTCGGCCCGCGGTGGCAGCCACAGCCGCTTCTCCGCGCACTTCGGGTTGGCACAGCGCGTCGCCAGCAGTTTCTTGGCCCGCAAGCCCTGGAAGAACTTGCCCCAGCCGCCGTAGCTGTGAATGTGGTACCAGAACTTGTCGTTCTTGATGACGAGCGGCTCTTCGTTGAGCACTTCCGCCGCCCGGGTTGGCCAATTGATCGCCATCGCAGACTCCTATTCGAATCCCAGCCGCGCGGCCGGGTTCTGACCCCGCACTCGCATGCGGGGTTCCGATTTCACGGCTTCTCCATGATCGCGCACGTCACGTGACTCCCCGTCCCGGCGTGCGAGATCGCACAGCCGCGCTTCGGGTTCTTCGCCTGCAAGCTCTTCCAGTCCGCCGGCTTCTTCTTGCCGTACCGCGTCCACATCTTCGGATCGCCGTGGAACTTGTCGTACTTGCCCTGAAGCTGCCACAGCACCTCGACGAGCTGGAAGACGCCGGTCGCCCCGACTGCGTGCATCGTCCCGATCAGCCCGCCGGACAGGTTCGTCGGCAGCCGGCCGTCGAAGTACGCGTCGCCGGAGTCGATGAACTCGTGCCCGCGCCCGTACGGCCGCAGCCCGATGTCCTCGTACGTCTGCACGTCGCTGATGGTGAACGCGTCGTGCGTTTCGAGGACGTCGAAGTCCTCGACCGGGTCTTTGATGCCCGCCATGTTGTACGCCAGGTACGCCGCCATCCGCGCCGCGAGGAACGAGCTGAACCCCGGCCACTCGTGCCGCCGGCCCTGGAAGTACTCCTTGTACGTCGCCTCGGTCTCGTTCGGCAGCAGCAGGATGGGCATGTTCCGCCGGTCCGCGGTCCGCAGCGTATGCGACCCGCCGCAGATCGCCTTTAACTGCACCGGCTTGTCGGTGAGCTTGTGCGCCGTCTCCTCGTCCGCCAGGATCAGCACCGCCGCCCCCACGCTCATCACGCAGCACTCCAGGAACGTCAGCGGGTCCGACACGATCTCGTTCTTCAGCACGTCCTCGACCGTGTACTTGCCCGGGTTTTGTGCGAACGGCGAGTAGTACGCGTGCAGCCGGTTCTTCACCGCGATCTTCGCCAGCGTCTCGTGCGGCACGCTGTTCTCATACTGGTACCGCTGCGCCATCAGCGCGTAGTACGCCGCGTACATCCAGCCCAGCTCGCTCTCGAAGTCCTTGCAGGCGGCGGAGGCGATGTACGAGTTGCCGACCTTGGTCGTGACCTCGTCCATCCGCTCCCACCCGACCACCGGGACGCAGTTGGCATACCCGGACGCGATCGCTTGGGCCGCCGCCAGCACCGCCGACCCGCCCGTCGCCCCGCCCGTCTTGATCTCGACGTTCCCCAGCGGATCGAAGCCCAGGTAATCGTGAATCTTGGCCGCCGCCAGGAGCTGGTCGCCGAAATGGTCCGCGAACTGGGAGTAGACGCACCAGTTGACCATCCGGCGGAACTTCTCCGGATCGACCTTGAGGTCATTCTCCTCCACGGCCATCCGGAGCGCCTCCGTGCAGAGCTGGCACGTGTTCTTCTCCGGGTACTTCTTCCGGTAGTCGGTCAGCCCGCCGGCGACCACGTACACCGGCTTCTCGAACTTGGGGATTCTGAGGTTCCCGGGACCGAATCTGATCACAGTCTGCCTCCTTCGCTCGGTAAAAGGTGCATGGAAGCGGCACTACAACGGAAGCCGTGGCGCGTGTCAACGGTGCGACGCCGGCGACGCGGGAGCGAGCCGAATTCTCCGCCCGTTTTGTGTAAGCTGTGCCCTCGATGGGGCTCTAATAGAGCGGTCATGACGCCCAGCAGCGCAACCGGAGCGGGCCAGCCGACGACGCTCGACGACGCGGTCCTCGCGGCCCGCTTCGCCCGCGGCGACCCGGCGGCGTTCCCCGCCCTCGTCGCCCGGCACCAGGAACAGGTGACCCGCCTGGCGTACCGCTTGCTCGGCTGGAACGCCGACATCGAAGACGTGGTGCAAGACGTGTTTGTCGCGGTCCTGCAAAGCCTGGCCAAGTTCCGCGGCGAAAGCCGCTTCGCGACCTGGCTCTACCGCATCGCCGTCAACCAGTGCCGCCGGCACCAGCGCCGCTGGCTGCCGCGCTGGCACACGGCCCCGCCCGCGGCGAGCGAACACCGGTCGCCCGACACGCGGCTCGCCGCCGACGAGACGCACGCCCGCGTCCGTCGGGTTGTGGCCGCCCTGCCCGCCCGCGACCGCGAAGTCATCGTGCTCCGCTACCTCGAAGGCCTCGAAATCGACGAAATGTCCGCGATTCTCGGCCGGGGGCCCAACACCGTCGAAGTCCGGCTGGCCCGGGCCCGGGCTCGCCTGCGAGCTGATCTGAAAGACCTGGTGGATGATTAGCATGGCCCGACCCGACGCACTCCGCGAGCTACTCCAGTGTGCCGACGCCGCCGCGCCGCCGCTCGCCCCCCTGCCTGGTGATCTCGCCGCCCGCGTGCACCGCCGCGTGCTGCGCCACCGCCGACTGCGGCACCTCGCCCTGGGGTCGCTGACGGCCGCCGCCGCGGTCGTCGTGCTATCGCTGGGCGGGTTGTTCTGGGGCCGCCGGCCGCCCGTTGAACCCGGCAACGCTCCGCCCCCCGCAGCAGCGAACGCTGCGAACTGGCGGGCCGACCTCGCCGTGCTCGAGGCGGCCGCTGCTGCCCACACCCAGGCGGCGAAACTGATCACCGCAGCCGCGCACGCCCGCCGCGTCCTGGCCACTGCGGCGAGCCACACGCGCGTGCCCGAGCCGCCCCAACGCGCCCGCGCCGAAGTCGAGCAGGCCGCCCAAACCCTCGTCGAGCACGGCGCAGAGCTCGAGCGCGAACTGAAATCGCCGCAACCGGCGGTCAACGTTTTCCGCGAGGTTGTACGCCTTTTCCCGAACACCGCGTGGGCGGCCGTCGCCCGCGACAAACTAGCCACAATCGAAAAACAAAACGGAGGTGCCTCATGAAATGGTTGGATGTGGCCATCCTCGTATCCGCATTGACCGGCTGGCTCGGCCTCGCTCCCGCACACGCCGGCGAAGCCAACTGCCTCGTCCGCATCGCCTGCGACCCGGCCACCTTGCCGCCGACCTACGAAGCGGTGGATGCCCTGGTCAAGAGTAGCGGCGTGCTCGACCAAGCCGCGCTGCAAGTGGACGCCGTCGCCCAGTACTGCAAAGAGAGCGACATTGGGCTCTCGATTGCCGTTTCGGCGAGTTTCGAATCCGTAGGCGAATCACAGTGCATGCCGGCGTCCCAGCCCAGTTCCGGCGGCCGGCCGGCCGGCGCGGCGCCTGGCATGCCGTTGTTCGGGCGACTCTCGGTGCACGTCATCGAGGACGTCCCTGAGAGCGACGCCTGCGCCCGTCGCATCCTCGCCAGCGTCACTACTCGTCTCCGCGACCTGCTCGTTGATCTGGGCGCCGCGGACGCCGAGCAGCAGAAAGGCGCACTGACCGCCGCCCAGGAGGACGTCCAGCGTGCCACGGAGCGGCTCGCCGCCCTCCGCAAGCGCGGCCAGGAATTATGCGACCAGGCCGGCCGTCCCGACCTCGAGCGGCAGCCGATCGTGACCCAACTCGACGGCTGGCGCCGCGACCTGGAACACATGGACATGCAGCTTGTCGCCCAACACGCTCGCCAGAAGGCCCTCAGTGAGCAGATCGCACGCATCGGCCAGCAAGCGGAGCAAGCCACCACCCAGGACCCGGTCGCCGCCGAGTTGCAAAAGGTGGTCGCGCTACGGGAGAAGGAGGTCGAGCGCCGGGCCGGGCTGGTGGCGCAGAAGCTCGCCAGCCAGGAGGAGCTCGATCAAAGCCAGGAAAAGCTCGCCCAGGCGCGGGCCGCCTTGGCCGCCCAGCAGCAACATCTGTTCGACGGCGTGGGGGGCAACCTGCTGGCCGACATCAACCGCGACCTGGTCAACGTCTCCGTCCAGATCGCCGATCTGGAGGCCCAGCGGCAGCAAGTCGCGGCCCTGCTGGACCGCGCTCAACAAGGCAAGCTGCTCCAGCTTGCCGACCGTTACGAGCAGGAAGTTGGGCTGCACCTCCGGGCGGCGACGCGCGATTGCGACGAGGCGGTGGAGCGCGCCCACATGCTCGAACGCCACGTGCGTACGTACCACGCGCCCTCGGTCGTCATCCTCGGCGGCCTGCCGGAGAAACCGTAAGGGGTCACGGTGACAGGTGAAACGTGAAAGGTGACCAGGCGAGTCGCACCCGCCCCCCGACTTTCACCTGTCACCCGCCGCGCGCCCTCCATCCCACGCCGCGTCACGATTTTGATAGGATTTCGTCCCGCTTGTGCGTATGCTGAAGGCGGGATCGTTCGCCGCCGTGCCCGCCCATCTGTGCGGACGGCTGGCACCGCCCGGCGCTGTGGATGGAGCAATCGCGATGCGCATGCGTTTCATTGTCCTTCCCGCCTTGCTGGCCGCCGCCTGCGTCTTGCCGGCGGCCCGCGCCGAAGACCGCTGGGGCGGCACCGGGCATAGCCACATCACCGCTGGTGCCGTCGCCCACCTGCCGCAGCCGCTGCGGCACTTCTTCCAGGACAACGTCGCCTACATCGCCGATCAAGCCTCCAACGAGCCCCCCAGCACGCACTACATCGACATCGACTACTACCCCGAGTTCTTCGCCGGAACCCTGCCCCACGACTACAACGCCCTCGTCGCCCTCTACGGCGTCACGGTCGTCCAGAACAACGGCATCGGCCCGTGGAACGCCGGAACCTACACCGCAAACCTCTCATCGCAAATGGCTGCCGCGACCACCGCGACCGCCTGGAGCAACCTGCGGCCCACCGCCGGCGCCCTGGCCCACTACGTCCAGGACCTGCACAATCCGCTGCACCTGGCGATGGACTACAACGGTCAGCTCAGCGGGCACACTGGCATCCACTCGCGCTACGAAAGCTCGATGATCACTCGCCATCTGACGAGCGATCTGCCGATCACACCCGCGCCCAACCGGTGCATCTATCGCCCCTCGATCATCGACGCCCTCTTCGACAGCATCGACGTGAACTACTGGTACGTCGACGACATCATGGCCGCCGATGGCCTCGCGAAGGCCGCCGACCCCAATTACGGCACGACGTACTACAACGTCCTCTGGGCGAACACCGGCACCTTCACCCGCGTCTTGTTCCAGGACGCCTCGGAAATGGTCGCCAGCGCCTGGTACACCGCCTGGATCAACGCCGGCGCTCCGCTGCCCCTGCCGGCCCCGACGACGATCGAGATGTGCGCGTTCTGCCTCTCCGGCCCCGGCGTCGCCCGCGCCCCCGGCTGCGGGACCACCGACACCGACGGCGACACCGACGCAGACCTGCGGGATGTCGCCCAGCTCCAGGCGGCGCAGACCGGTCCCTGATCCCCAGCCTGCGGCCCTGTGCCGGCTGCGAAACTCCGCGGGCGCGAGCTCGTGCCATTCTCCGCGGCTTCTGTGGCGCCCGCCGGCGTCTCCCACGCGCCGGGTCAACGCTGGCGTCGGATGCGGCAAAGGGCTATACTTAACGGTCTTGGCCATCGGGAGCAGCTGGGCGGGAGTGTCTCGCTCCAAGAGTAGGGACGACGTTCACTCCCGACCTACTCCAGTTGGCATCACGGCGTCGCGTACACGCCTGCGACCGGCCCAAGATGAGAGCGACGATGGGAACGGCAACGACAAATAAACACCAGGCCGGGCAAAAGCCGGCCAAGCACATCGAACAACGTTTGCAGGCCGCGGTCCGGTTCGCGGGCGATTCCGGCGACGGGATGCAGCTCGTGGGCGGGCAGTTTACCGCGACGTCCGCCGTGTTCGGCAACGACGTGGCGACCTTCCCCGATTACCCCGCGGAAATCCGGGCCCCGATCGGCACGCTGGCGGGCGTCTCGGGGTTTCAAATCAACTTCGCCAGCCGCCACATCTACACGCCCGGCGACCGCGTCGACGTGCTGGTGGCGATGAACCCGGCGGCGCTGAAGGCCAACATCCGGGACGTCGTAGAGGGCGGCATCATCATCGTCAACAGCGACGAGTTCGACGCCGGCAACTTGCAGCGCGCGCAGTACAGCACCAACCCGCTCGAGACCGACGAGCTGAGCCGCTATCAGGTCTACAAGGTCCCGATCACGCAGCAGACGCTCGAAGCCGTGAAGGAAACCGGGCTCGGGCCGCGCGATGCGGGCCGCTGCAAGAACTTCTATGCGCTCGGCCTGCTGTACTGGCTGTTCGATCGCCCGCTCGACCCGACGCTGAGCTGGGTCAACGGCAAGTTCGCCCGCGTGCCGGCGGTCGCCAACGCCAACAAGCTGGCGCTTGCGGCCGGCTATGCGTTCGGCGAGACGGCCGAGATGTTCGCTGTGCGCTACCAGATTCGCCCGGCGGAGCTTCAGCCCGGGACCTACCGCAACCTGACCGGTAATCAGGCGACCGCGATCGGTCTGGTCACCGCCGCCCAGCTCGCCGGCAAGCCGCTGTTCTACGGCAGCTACCCGATCACGCCCGCGAGCGAGATCCTGCACGATCTGTCTTCGTACAAGAACTTCGACGTGCGCGTGTTTCAGGCGGAGGACGAGATTGCGGCGATGTCCGCGGTCGTCGGCGCCGCGTACGCCGGGGCGATCGCGACGACCGGCACCAGTGGCCCGGGCATGGCACTCAAGCAGGAGGCGCTCGGCCTCGGCGTCATGACCGAGCTGCCGATGGTCATCGTCAACGTGCAGCGCGGCGGGCCGAGCACCGGCTTGCCAACCAAAACCGAGCAGGCGGACCTGTGGCAGGCCGTCTTCGGCCGCAACGGCGAGTGCCCGGTCCCGGTGCTCGCGGCCCAGTCGCCGGCGGACTGCTTCTGGTCGGCGATCGAGGCGGTGCGCGTCGCGGTCAAGTACATGACGCCCGTGATCCTGCTCAGTGACGGGTACATCGCGAACGGGTCGGAGCCGTGGAAGGTGCCCGATCCGGAACGCCTGCCGAAGATCGAGGTGCGGCATCCGACCGACCCGGCGACGTTTCAGCCGTACGCGCGAGACGAGAACGGCGCGCGGCCGTGGGCGCTGCCCGGCACGCCAGGGTTGGAGCACCGCGTGGGCGGACTCGAGAAGGCGGACATCACGGGCGACGTCTGCTACGTGCCGGAGAACCATCACCGGATGACCGAGCTGCGGGCACAGAAGGTCGCGAACGTGCTCCGCGACGTGCCGGATCAGGAGGTCTACGGTGATCCGAGCGGGGAGTTGCTCGTGGTCTCGTGGGGCGGGACGTTCGGGGCCGTGCGGACGGCGATCGAGCAGGCCCGGGAGGCGGGCCGTAGCGTCGCGCACGTACACATGCGCTGGCTCAACCCCATGCCGCGGAATCTGGGCGAGATTCTCAAGCGATTCCGCCGCGTGCTGGTGTGCGAGCTGAACATGGGGCAACTTCAACTGCTGTTGCGGGCCAGCTTCCTGGTGGACGCGCTCGGGCTCCACAAGGTGCAGGGGCGGCCCTTTATGGTCAGCGATATTCTCAACCGGATTGACGAGCTAATGGGAGGTCATGCGTCGTGAGCGCATCTTCCGACAAACCCGAACTGGCCGCCAAGGACTTCAAGAGCGATCAGCAGGTGAAGTGGTGCCCGGGCTGCGGCGACCATTCCGTGCTCGTGCAGGTTCAGAAAGTACTCGCCGCGCTCGGGGCGCGCCGCGAACAGACCGTCTTTGTCTCGGGGATCGGCTGCTCGAGTCGCTTTCCCTATTACATGGCCACATACGGCTTTCACAGCATCCACGGCCGCGCGCCGGCGATCGCGACCGGGGTTAAGTGCGCCAACCCTGACCTCGACGTGTGGGTCGTTACCGGCGATGGCGACGCGCTGAGCATCGGCGGCAACCACATTCTGCACACGATCCGCCGCAACGTCGGCCTGAAAATCATCCTCTTGAACAACCGGATCTACGGGCTGACGAAGGGGCAGTACTCGCCGACGAGCGAATTTGGCACGCGGACGAAGTCGTCGCCGACGGGCTCGATCGATCACCCGATTCACCCGGTCTCGATCGCGATCGGCTCGGAGATCACCTTCGTCGCCCGCACGGTCGACGTCGACGTACAGCATGTGCAGTATGTGCTCCGGCGGGCGGCAGCACACAAGGGCACCGCGTTCATCGAGGTCTACCAGAACTGCCAGGTGTACAACGCCAATGCGTACGGGTGGGCGACCGACCGCGAGACCAAGGGTGATAACGTCGTCTACCTCGAGCACGGCAAGCCGCTCATCTTCGGCAAGAACCGCGACAAGGGCATCCGGCTCAACGGCGACGTGCCGGAGATCGTGGCTCTGAACCAGGTGTCGCCCGACGATCTGATCATCCATGACGAGAAGGCGGCGGACCCGTCGATGGCGTTCCGCCTGGCGCGGATGCTGCACCCGGAATTTCCGGAGCCGTTGGGCGTGTTCCGGGCGATCGAAAAGCCGGTCTACGAGAAGTTGCTGATGGACCAGATCGATGCCGAGCGGGCCAAGCGCGGCCCCGGCCGGCTCGAGAAGTTGTTCCGGTCAGGCAGTATCTGGGAAGTGGCGGAGACCGGGGCGGCGTAACCTCATTTTGCCGCGCCCAGCCGGGCGTCGAGCGCGGCCTTGTAGTCGCGCTTGTGTTTGGCCCCGATCATCTGGTGGACAACCTTCCCATTCACGAAAAGCAGGACGGTGGGGATGCTCTGAACGCTAAACTGCCCGGCGACGCCGCCGGCCTCGTCGACGTTGACCTTGCCGACCTTCACCTTGCCTTGGTACTCGGTCGCCAACTCGTCGATCGTGGGTCCGACCATCTGGCACGGTCCGCACCAGGGAGCCCAGAAGTCAACCAGCACGGGGAGCTTCGACTGGAGTACCTCGGCCTCGAAGTTGCTCTCGTCAAACGTCAACGTGTTTGGGCCAGCCATGCGGCGCTCCGTTCAGAATCGGGTTCAACACCGGCACGAACCAATTTCGCAGCGATTCTATTCCCACTCTGGTTGTTGTCAACGCGGCCAGCCCGACCCGACAGCCCGCTAGCTGCAGCCGAGAAGGTGCGACGAATCTCGCTTCGTCCGGGCCGCAGCGGGCAGCGCTCACTTCTGGTGATATCGCTCCACCGGCCGCAACAGCAGCCGTCGACCCGCGATGACCTCCCGCAAGGCGTCGGCGTCGGCGAGCACCGCACGGTTGGCGCCAAAGAACTCGGCCACCGCACGCCAGTCGTACAGCACGATCACGTGCCGGCCGAACTTCAACCCGGTCTTCGACGGCACCGCAACCGCCAGCATGTCGTTCGCCCCGTACGGATCGGTGTCGCGCGGCTTATCGCCGATCCCGATCAGCAGCGTCGGCCATTCGGCGCGCAGTGTGCGGAGCCGCTCGAGCTTGTACTCCCGCGCCCGGATCATCTGCCGCAGACCGGTCGCCATGACCACCGGCCCGTCCGGAAAGCCGCGCTCGCGCAACCACGTCCGCGTCTTGTCGAGCAGGAACCGCGGGCGGCTCGTCACATACACAATGTGAAAATCGCGCGCCAAGTCGTTGAGCGTCTCGGCCGAGGACTGCACCGCCGCGCTTTCGTCCTCCCCCGGACCGAAGATCAGCGGCTGATACTGCGTCTGCTCGATCGTGCGGTCGATGTCGACGGCGATGACCACGCGGCGAGCGTCCCAGTGGAACACGCGGCCGGTGCCGCGCAGCTCGCGCCCGTCGACGACGGCCTGGGCTTCGTATTGCGTGGCGTCGTCCCCCAGGTCGAACACGACGGCCGCGGCCCCGTCGTCGTCCGTGCGGCCCGCGCCGACCGCCTGCCCGTCCGCACAGAACTGCACGGGCTGGCGCTCGACATCCTTCGCCATCCCCAACACCGGCGCGCGACCGACGTACGCGCCCAGCCGCGACCGATGCCCGGCCATCCAGACCGCGTCATCCACGCTCAGGAACGGGACCTGGCAGCCGGCCAGAACCAGAAGGCACGCGCCTGTGAGCAGGAAGCCCGCATAGAACCGTTTCCGTATCGTCAACCTGCAAACTCCTTGCACCGCACGCCGGTTCGACCAGCCGCCGTCCCAGGACGCCGGCCCGCACGTCCATTATAATGCGAACTGCGAAGCACGAACGCTATCTTGCACGGAGATGTGAGCCATGTTGACGCCCTACCGCCCGGAGCCCTACGTCAACTTCGTCGAACCCGAGCCGCGCCAGATGATGATCGCCGCGCTCAAGACCGTGCGCGGCCAGCTCGGCCGCACGTACCCGCTGCGCATCGGCGACAAGCAGATCGCGACCGACCAGAAGATCGCGTCCATCATGCCGGCGGCGAGCGAAACCGTCGTCGGCTACGTCGGGAAGGCGACGCGCGAGCACGCCGAGCAGGCGCTTCAGACCGCGGCCAAGACGTTCAAGACGTGGAGCCGCGTGGAGCCGCAGACGCGGGCGCGCGTGCTCTTCAAGGCGGCGGCAATCATGCGCCGGCGGATCTACGAGCTGTCGGCGTGGATGTGTTTCGAGGAATCCAAGAGCTGGATCGAGGCGTACGCCGACACCTGCGAGACGATCGACTTCCTCGAGTTCTACGGGCGCGAGATGGTGCGCCTCGGCGGGCCGCAGCCCGTTACGCCGTACCCCGGCGAGGACAACGAGGTGCTGTACATGCCGCTAGGCGTCGGCGTCGTCATTCCGCCGTGGAATTTCCCGCTGGCGATCTGCACCGGCATGACGAGTGCGGCGATCGTGGCGGGGAACACGGTGGTGCTCAAGCCGGCGAGCGCGTCGCCGGTGATCGCGGCGAAGATGGCCGAGGTGTTCGAGGAAGCGGGCTTGCCGCCGGGGGTGCTGAACTACTGTCCGGGTTCCGGCGGCGAGATCGGCGATTTCCTGGTCGAGCACGCGCAGACGCGGTTCGTGTCGTTCACCGGATCACGGGACGTGGGGTTGGGTATCTTTGCGAGGTGCGGGAAGGTCACGCCGGGGCAGGTGTGGCTGAAGCGCTCCGTGCTGGAGATGGGCGGGAAGGACTGCATCCTTGTCGACGAGACCGCCGACGTGGAGGCCGCCGCAGAGGGCATCGTCGCGGCCGCGTTTGGGTTCCAGGGGCAGAAGTGCTCGGCGTGCTCGCGGGCGATTCTGCACCAGGATGTCTACGACGCCGTCTTGCAGCGCGTAGTCGAGCACAGCCGGAAGCTCACGGTCGGCGACACGACGAGCGAGGAGAACCTGTACATGGGGGCGGTGATCGACGAGGCGGCGTACAAGAAGATTAACGAGTACATCGCGATCGGGAGCAAGGAAGGGCGGATTGTACTGGGTGGCGGGCAGGATGCCCGCACGACCGTGCCGAAGGGCGGGTATTTCATTCCGCCGACGATCGTTGCCGGCGTGGACCGCAACGCGCGGATCGCGCAGGAGGAGATCTTCGGGCCGGTGCTGGCGGTCATCAAAGCCAAGGACTTCGACGACGGGCTGGAGATCGCCAACGGCACGCAGTACGGGCTGACCGGGGCGCTGTACTCACGCGACCGGTTCCGGCTGGAGCGGGCGCGGCACGAGTTTCACGTCGGCAACCTGTACTTCAACCGCAAGTGCACCGGGGCGCTGGTCGACGTGCAGCCGTTCGGCGGGTTCAACATGTCCGGCACCGACAGCAAGGCCGGCGGGCGCGATTACCTGCTGCTGTTCATGCAGGCGAAGAGCATCGCGGAGCGCTTGTAACGGGCCGCAGTAAAACGCCGAGCGGGGCAAGGCCGCCAAGCGGTTGGCATAGTTCCGGATAAAAACCGTGTCTGCGCTACCGGGAGGGCAAGGATGCCAAGTGTGCCAACGTGTGTGTCCCCCTAGTTGGCATCCTTCCGATAACTGCGCGGCGACAAGCACGGGGCAGACGGCGGACGCGATGAAACGGTTCGTGCGCGGGCACGCGGAGGGGAAGATGCTCAACGAGCATCTTGGAGGGGCGATAATATCGCTTTTCCGAGCGTGTGGGCCGAAGGTGCTCAAGATGCTCATGTTTGTACGGGTCGTAAATGGGAATCTTCCGATAACCGTGGCCGGCCGGGCGGCGCCGGGCGCGCCCGATGGCACGGGATGCGCTGGGCGCGGGCAGAGCGCGGAACGGGCGCGGGCAGACGAGGCGGTCATACTAGGAATACTTGCATACTAAGTGCGGTGGGGCAAGGCGGAGGGGGGCGGTGGTGGGGATTGGCGGCGGGTGGCGGGGTTTGGCGGGTTTCGCGCGGATTTGTTGGGTTCTGCGCCGGCCCCTGGGCGACGGGTGGCGTTCGTTCTTCTCCTGGGGGGCGAGCGGGCACTGCGCCCGGTGAAGAAGCCAAAGCGGCTGCGCAGCAGGTCCGGCCCGGACCGACGGCGTTTCTTCAGCAGGCCCCCGGTCCCGCTTTATTCCGCTTTATCGGAGTCGTCGTAGCGGATGCCCTTGAAGTCGCCCTTCATCAGGCCGCCGGCCTTGGCGAAGTTGTCGATGCGGCCGGTTTCCTCGCAGCGGCGGAAGGCGTAGGGGATCGTGACGGCGCGGTTGGTTTCGAGGCGTGGCTGCCAGAATTCATCCTGGACGCGGACGGCGGTGAAGGGGACGGGCTGGATGGGGTAGTCTTTCATGTCGTTGGCCCGGGATGAGGTTGGGGAGGCGAGGAGGGCAGCGGCGAGGACGGCGAGCAGCGCGGCGGTGAGGTCGGCGGTGACGACGGGATGTAACGTGCGCATGCGGGGCGGTTCCTTTCGACGAGCGAACAGGGCGGGGGACATTATACGGCGGGAGGGTCGGCGGCTCGCCACGGGAGGTTCGCGGCGAGTTCGCCCTCCCACGTCGCCTTCGCCCCCCCGGGCGTGGGGGCAGGGCCTCCCGCGAATCCGTGAAGAACCCTTCCTGTGAACGGTCGCATCGCCGGCGGCGCATGCCGCGCTTGTCGCGAACACCGGGCCGCACACGCAGGCCGCCCTACTTTTTGCGCGGCGCGTTTCAGCTTGGGCACTGGTCGGCCGTCAATCAGCTCTAGCAGGTCGACAGGGGTGAGAGCGAGCGCGCGGTATCGTTAGTGAATAAGAATCAACGAGGATTTTCGGAGCGCTTCCTTGGCCTCGGGTTTCCAGAATTCAATCAGCGCGAGGTTCCTGCGTTTGCGTGCTCCAGCGTACTGGCTGAGATCGAGCATGTAGGCCTCGTAGATCTTGCCCGGTTGAGAACTGACGGTGACGCGCGAGCGTATGAGGTGAAGTAGTTTAAGATCAACAAGCTCGTGGATAAGCAAGACGTCGCGCGTGTGAGCGTCCTTGTTGATCAAGAAGCAGTTGCTTTGTGCCTGATCAAGACAAAAGTCGCGCACCTTCTGGAATTCGTCGTCGAGAGTGGCTGAATCCTCGGAAGTGTCGCGTTTGAAGTCCTCGCGTTTGGATGCGTCGTGTTCACCAGCAGCGACGTTTACATCCTCTGCATTGATGACATCACCGCGGTGACCACCGGACCGGATGGCCTCGCGAGCGACATGTATTGATCGTCGGAAGATGGAGAGAAAGTCCCTTGCGACGCCGCCGCTCGCGAGGACAAGGCGATCTTGAGCGCCGGTGGTGAGGAACCGCGAGATCGGCGCGACGTCATACTCCCTGGCGAAGTCTGCGAGAATCCGGAGCAGGAAGTCCTTTGCTAGCGAGTATTTCTCGAGTGTGATGTCAAGGTCAATCGCGTCGGCGTCCTCGTCGAGCTTGACGCCCTTCGCGGGGTCTCCCGGCTTATACCAAATGGTCCGATGCCGGATAGTGCCAACTTTGAGCCATAGCTGGCTGTCCTTGGCAATACCGTGAAAGTAGTCGACAACGTCAGCCTGGTCGTCGCGGCGTATGTGGTACAGGTCATCGAGAAACAGATACGCGGGTCCTTGGGAGACTGCGGCCATTTCTCGAAAGATCTGCTGGTAATCGAGCACGTGCCGGCGGAGAAAATCGACTTTGCGACGGCGGTAAGCCTCCTGGACGGTCTGGCTGAGAGTCTGCTTTTCCTTCGTGCCAGCGCTGGCCGACACGGATGCAGCTTCGGAGGAAACCGCGAAGTCGACTCCAAGGGACTCCTGCGTCATGGCGGTAGATCCCGACGTGACTTTGAGACCAGATTCCTCTGCTGCGTGGAGTTCCTGGTGGAGTGCATCGATTTGGCGCTGGAGACTCTCGGCGAGCGCCCTGCTCCGGACTTTGTCGAAGGGCGCGCGGCTCGGCCTGGCGCCGAACCAGCGAGTCCAAAATGATGAGCGGTTGGCCGGATGCACCGCGGCAGTCTCGAGCCAGTTCTTGAACTCGCGGCAAGTGCTGATTAGAACGCTAAGCAGTACGTCGGGGTAACTGAGTGTCTTGAAGGGCTCCAGATCGACTCGCGCGATGGGGCGACGGTCAACGGTCAGGTCCGCAGCCGCTTTGCGCAACAGGCTAGACTTGCCGGAGCCGCGACGGCCGAACACGATGTGGTGACGCCGGTTGGTGGCGCGACGCAGCGTGCCTTCCCCTGGCTCGATAAAGTGCTTCAGGCCCTCTTGAGCAGAGCGGGCCGCTTCCTCGACGGCTACATCCAGGTTCTTCATCTGCTGCGTGTTGAGAATGTCCGTCATGTCTGCCTCACGATTGCACAGCCTGCGAATCGAGACTGCATTGAGTGATGTTCCTTCTCGGGGATCCGACCGCATAGCAGAGAACGTCGGCCACGAGCGCGGCGCAGTGGGCTCTGCCAATGTCCGATGCGTCGCTCGTAAGCTCGTTGAGCTTGTACAACGATGCCCCTTTCTGAGCCAGTTGGCTCCGAAGCGTATGCGGATAGTCTAAGCGGCCCCAGGGCACGTGTGCAAGCCCATTCGGCGCGCGCGAGTCGGCCGAGAAGTCGTCCGGGTCCCAACGGCCGCCGTCGGGCCTCGGGCAGGACCGGTCGCCGTGCGGGGGCGGGGCTTGTTGCGGTCGAGACGGCGACGGAAGTCGCTACGCGAGCAGCTTTCGCTTTCGGGCGCAGGCGGATTTACGAGGGACGGAGACAGCAACCTTCTTGAGCGGGCGGCGCCGCGAGACGCGGGCGGCGGGAGCGGAGAAAAGCTGCTGAACGATGGCGGGGTCGAGGGCTACGACCTGGATGAGACGCAACGCCGCATCGCTGGGCACGCGCGTGCCCTGCTCCCAGCTCTGAACGGTCTTGGGCGAGACGTTGATCGTCGCGGCGAAGACCGCCTGCGACATATTCAGGCTTTGGCGCAGCGACACAATGCGGGCGGCGCCCACCTTCGGCCCCCAACTCGTTACTCGCTGATCGCTACTCATAACTCGACTTTCTCCGCCAGAACCCGTCAATCTCCGCCAGCCACCAGCAACGTCGGGATTTCTCCGCGTTTTCCGTGTCTCCGTGGTGCATACTTGGGGTGCTCACGCAGTGCCAGAGCCTGCCTTGACGGCCCGCTCGGCGGTGTGGCACCGGCCCCCAGCCGGTGAATCGTGCACCCCACACCCGCTGAC
>Ga0182017_10001244_pt1 | contig 19853 bp, 18 predicted proteins | sample 712E3DmetaG_FD_120492 | JGI IMG/M metagenome (GOLD analysis project Ga0182017, IMG submission 120492) | Permafrost microbial communities from Stordalen Mire, Sweden - 712E3D metaG | ecosystem: Environmental > Terrestrial > Soil > Wetlands > Permafrost | place: Sweden: Stordalen | collected... | reverse complement strand
CATCCATGCTTTCAACACTCCCACACGTTATGTGGGAGGGGATTTCTACGATTTCCTGCAACTTAGTTCAGGGGAATGGATGGGGGTGCTGGCAGACGTTTCCGGCAAGGGAATGTCCGCAGCGCTGTTAAGCTCGATGGTGCTGGGCGCTCTCAACATGGAGTTTCGCTCACGGACTCAATCGCACGAGGTATTGAACCGGGTCAACCTTCTCCTTTACGAAAAATCTCTTCCCTTCCAGTTCGTTACTCTTTTTCTCTTTGTTCTGAACCCGGATGGCATCGGGAGATTCATCAGCGCTGGACACAATACAGCCTATTTGTTCCGTTCCGCCTCCGGAAAGATCGAAGAGATGACCTCCGACGCCTTTATGCTGGGGTTGTTCGATTTCGCCTCGTACCAATCCCGCACGTTCCACCTCTGCAAAGGAGACATTCTGGTGGTGTATTCCGACGGCCTGACGGACGCACAAAACCAGCAGGAAGAAATGTTCGGAGAGGAAAGACTGCTGCAAATTATTCGACAAGAGGCCCCCTCGGGAGGTCAGGCGATCGAGCGGAGGTTCTTGAAAGCCATTGAGGAGTTCACTCAGGGCATGCCGCAAACCGACGACATCACCTTCGTGCTCGTTGAAAAATGTCAGTGAGGAAATCGGTTCACCCGACGGGTACGATCACCAGCGCGTTCGACCGGGAAGAGTGGACTTGGTGGCCAGCGTCCGCCGCTAGCCGCGTCAAGGGGAGGTCTGGCTTGTCGCGCAGATCCGCACCATCGATAGCGCCTGGTGAGGAGGCGGGGAGAAGCCGCCAAAGCGACGACCGGCGACGTGGCCGCAGCTCTGCTCGAGAGGTTCACCGGCCAGTGAGCGGCCGGGCGCTGTTGCGGGCGAGGCGCGCGTCCGCTCCTCACCCGTGCACGGCCGCCGCGATGATGACGCACATGCCGATGGACATGGCTCCGACCATGATCGCCAAGGCCACGTTTTTGTCCTCCACGATCTCCTTCCACAGGGCGTAAGGAGTCAGCTTGTCCACCAGGGCGAAGGTCCCGATGAAGATCAGGATGCCGAGGATGGAGTAAACCACCGCATTCAGCAGGTAGCCGATATGGAAATCGTTCATGCTATTTCCCTCCAACGTGGCGCGAATAGTAACCGTAGGACGAGCGGTACGCGCCGGGGTTGTCGCGCATCGACTTGGGGATGTTCTTGACCTCGCTCACGCTGAGAAAGCTCCAGCCGCGGTACTCGGCCAGCCCGCACAGCGAAAGGAGCAGCAAACCGTATCCGAGATAGAAAGGGTGTCTCATCAGTCGCTCGAAGGTGCGTAGTCGCTCTCCGCCCAGCGCCGCGACTCGAAGATGATCGAGCGGAAGGTCGTGAAGATGGGCGGGATGAGCAGCAGCAACGCGGCGATCCAGAAGTAACTCATGGAGGGAACGTCCCGCCGCAACTGGATCGAGTAGTGCATCGGAGCGCCGGTGGCATCCATCTCCGGCTCGACGCGCAAGTAATAGTGGCCGGCGGCCACCGTGGGGATAAGAACGTTGTCGGTAGGCCCGCCCTCGCTCCAGGAGCCGTCGCTGTCGCTCCCGGAATAGTAGCTGATCTCCCGCCCGAAATCCGCGGCGTCGCCGGTGTCGGCGTTGATCAGTGCGAGGTGGAAATACGCCCAGTTATTGCTCAGGTCGGTGCGAATCGAGAGTTCCACGTTGCAGGGCCGCCCCTTCATCTCGAACGGCGGGGTGACAAAGGAAGGCTCGCCGGTGTTGCCGGGCGTGAACGAGTAGTCGCCCTGCAGGACCACTTGCTTGGCAGCGATGGCGCTAGTGAACATGGCCACGACGAACAGAGCCGCCAGCAGGATCAGGAACATCAGCCAGACGTGCTTCGGGCCACCTCTGTAGGGCGAGGGCTGGTTCTCGAAGACGCCCACCGGGGCCGCGGGTTTCCCAGGCAGCTTGAAGGCTTCCCAGATCTTCGCGGCGGGTGTGTATTCGCCCTGCGACCAGGTGGTCTCCTCCGCCGTGGTCTCGCTCGACAGCATTCGCGGCGGCGCGACGAAATCCATCGCCGTCACCTTCTCGCCGACGCGCACCTGCCAGGGAAACTCGCCCAGTACGAACCTGGTCTCGGCCTCGGCGGTCTGAAAGTGCTTGTAAACCTCACCGAAGTACCTGGCCACCGGGCGCGGGCCCATGGCTGTGACCTCGGGCATCGTGCGCAGCACCGTAACGTCGTTCCAGTGGCCCTGGTACTCGGTGAGGTACCGGAAGCCCTTGTATGGGTTGAACAGCAGGTACTCGGCCCAGGTGTAGACGGCGCCGTCCACCTCGATGCCACGAATCTGGAAGCCGATTACCTCGTAGGGGTCTCCATGCCACTTGCCGCGCGTGCCCAGCGGAATCAGCGGCTCGAAGCGCTGCTGCGCCTCGAATTGCTGCAACACCTGGAGGTTCGGGTCTTTGGCGTCCAGCACCGAGAGGCAGTTCGGGCAGACCACCGTGAGGGTGTGGGCCATGCCGCGGATGGTAAGCGGCGCGCCACAACCGGGACAGTTGAGCGCTTTGACCTGGGGCGGATGGGGAGCGCTCATGGTTACCACCCCTCGAACTGGCGCAGGTTCTTCAGGTGCAGCGCGTCGAAATCGACGGCCTCGCCGAGGAACAGCAGCGGTTCCGGATCGCTGTAATCCAGCGTCGCGAATCCGACGCCGTGGGTTCCGAGGTCGGCGAACAGCACGTCCGCCTTGTCCCAGTACTCGAAGGGCAGCTCGCCCTCCACGCCGCGATAGTGCGCGCGGGTCAGGCAGGTGACCTCGTACAGCCCGTTGTTCCAGCGGAACTCCTGGCCCCTCGAGAGGCTCTCGGAGGGCGGCAGGCCCTGCATCGGAACCAGGAAGGAGACGGCGTACTGCAACTGGGCGTCGGAAAGCCATCCGCTCACCCCGTCGCTGAACACCACGTGCCACTCGTTCCAGCCGCCCTGCTCGTATTCATAGAGAATGCGGCCGATGGCCACGAACGGGCGGTTGTGAAAGGTCCCCTCGGTGGCGATCTGGATGGGCGAGGCGTCCTCGGGCAGGTCGGCTACCGTGCCGACTTTCTCGAGGTTGACATCGCGGCGCACCAGGATCGACCGGCAAAACTCGCACACGGTCTGGACGGCGCTAGACCAGCGGAAGCGGATCGGAGCGCCGCAGTTCGGGCAATTCGCGGCTGTGCTCATCGGTTTGGTATGGCCGCTCCAGTCGGCGGATGCGGACCGAACGGGCGGCGAACTCGCGTTCCAGGTACGCCGTGAAACCCCATTCGGGCCGCGTCTTGCAGCAGAACAGATTCAGACACAAAGAACCGTATTCAGGAAAAGTATGGCAGGCCAGATGGGATTCGGCAAGCAGGCACAGGCCCGTGATGCCGCCGGTGGTGGGGAACTTGTGCCACACCGCCTCGCCAACCGGGTGCAAAGACAGCTCCTCGATCATGCGGGCGAAGAGTGCGCGCAGCTTCCCGAGATCCGCCAGCGCGGCGGCATCGCAGCCGTAGGCCTCCACCACCCACTCTTGCCCGCTCATCTCGTTACTGGCCCGCGCCGCACTCGGGGCAGAACTTCGCCGGCCGGGGAATAGGCTTGCCGCAGCCCATGCAGAACTTCGTTCCAGCCGCGGGCGCGCCGCCGGCAGCGGGCGGAGCCGCAGCGGCCGGAGCCGGCGCGGGAGGCGCTGGCGCCGGAGCGGGCGGCTGATTCATGGACTGCATCATCTGCTGAGCCATGGTGAGACCGGCGCCCAAGCCCACTCCGATGCCCGCCACTCCGCCGCCGCCTTCGTTGGCCGCGGCGATGGGCATGGATTGCGCCACCTGGAACTGGGTGTAGCGCTGCATATCGCCCACCATGTTCATGCTGATGCGCTGGTCGAGCATTTTCTGAAGCTCGTCGGGCAGCGACAGGCTCTCCACCACAAAGGTATCCAGCGACAGGCCGAGATCGTTGAAGATCGGCTGCAACTGCGCCGACATTCTTTGGGCCAGCTCGGTCTGGTTGGCGGCCATATCCAGGAAGGGCACGTTGCTCTGGCCGAAAGTATCGGCCATCCGGCCGATGATGGTGTTGCGGAGCTGGCCTTCCAGGTCGGCCACGTTGTAAAGCTCCCGCGTGCCGCTCACCTTGGTGTAGAAGACCTTGGCGTCGCTGATTCGGTAAGAGTAAATGCCGAAGGCGCGCAGGCGAACCGCGCCGAACTCCTTGTCCCGGATGGTGATGGGCATGGCCGTGCCCCAGCGCTGGTTGGTTTGCAGCCGCGTCGAGAAGAAGTAAACGTCGGACTTGAAGGGTGACTTGAATGCCTTGTCCCAGTTCTGCAAGTACGTGAGAATCGGCAGCGTGTGCGTCTCCAGGGTATAAAGACCCGGGGCGAACACGTCGGCGACTCTGCCTTCGTTCACAAAAACCGCCAACTGCGACTCCCGGACAGTGAGTTTGCCGCCGTTCTGTATCTCCATGTCCTGCATGGGGAAACGGTAGGCGAGGACGCCCTCCTCGGACTCGGTCCAGTGGATGACATCGATGAACTGCTTGGCAAGAAAATCACGAAGTCCCATTCGTTCCTCCGGCTGTGTGCAATTCTACTCCAAAAAGGGATACGAGTGCTGGGGCCGCGGAGTTCAGCCCAGCAGCGGGAAGGAAGCCCGCTCCCGCAGGCCGGCTGCACTGAGTCCCCCGATCTCTATGTCGCACAGGCAGTTAGGCTCACGGGGAGCGGCCAGTGCGACCTTCAAGTAGTTGTCGCTGAGCGCCACGCCGGGCTGCTCCAGGGTGACCACCGAAAGCGTCTTCCCTAACATGCGCCGGCGGAATTCGAGGTTCTTAACGGCTGCCAGCTCGCGCAGTATCCGGTTGCGCTGCTTGCGGATGGGCTTGGGGACCCGGCCCGGCGCGGTGGCCGCGGGCGTGCCCGGGCGTTCCGAGTACGTGAAAACGTGGAGGTAAGTGAACGGAAGCCCCTCGATGAACGCCCGGTTCTCTTCGAACTCCTGGTCCGTTTCCCCAGGAAATCCGACCATGACGTCGGCCCCGATGGCGGCCTCCGGCATGGTGGCGCGGATCTTGCGGATGCGGTCCGCGTAGTGCCGCGCCCGGTACCAACGCCGCATGCGGCGCAGCACGCTGTCCGAGCCGGTCTGAAGTGGCGCGTGGATGTGCCTGGCGATGCGCGGAGATGCCGCGACGAGGCCCAGCAGCTCGTCGGAGAGATCCATCGGCTCGACCGAACTCAGCCGCAGGCGCTGGATTTCGGTTTCCTCGAGCAGGCGGCGCAACAGACCGGCCAGACGCAGCCGGCCATCCTCCAGGTCCCGGCCCCAGCGGCCCAGGTTGATGCCGCTCAGCACCACCTCGCGGTAGCGCAGGCTGAGGTGGCGGACCTGCTCCACCACCCAATCGGGCTGCGCGCTGCGGCTCCGCCCGCGGACAAAGGGGATGATGCAGAATGAGCAGCGGTTGCCGCAGCCGTCCTGGATCTTCAGGTTGGGGCGGGTGCGGTCGCCCGTAGCGTCCTCGACTACCGCGGTCAGGAATTCGCGCTGGGCGAAGATGTCGCCGACCTGGATCTGGCCGTGGCAGTTAGCGCCCTGGGCGACCAACTCGGGGATTTGCGCCTTGTGGGAATTGCCAACCACCCAATCCACGCCCGGCAGCGCGGCGACTTCCTCGGGGGCGCGCTGGGCGTAGCAGCCGGTGACCAGAATGCGCGCCGAGGGATTCTCGCGGCGGATCCGGCGGACCTCCTGGCGCACGTCCTGGTCAGCCGAGGAGGTCACCGTGCAAGTATTCAGAACCACCAGGCCGGCGTTGCGCCGCCCGGCGGCTTCGAACCCCTTTTCCACCAGGGACGCCGCCAGCGCAGCGCCATCCGCCTGGGTAGCGCGGCATCCGAAGTTCTGGATGAAGAAGGAGAAAGCCACTTCATTGATTATAGAGGCCACAAGCCACAAGCCCTCTACAGCTTCCCCTTCCACCTGCCGATTCCCCAACAGGGAGACCGCCACCCTTGGATCGCTCGCTTTCGCAAGAGGAAATCGACGGCGTATTCAACCCGGTACAGGGCCAAGCGCCCGATGATCCCGGCAAGAACGCGGTGGCCTACGACTTCCGGCGCCCGGACCGCATCGCCGAGGACCAACTCCGCGCCATCCACCTGCTCCACGAAAACTTCGCGCGCAACCTGGCCTCCAGTCTGTCCGCATTCTTGCGGGCCTACGTCGTGGTGAACCTGGTGTCGGTGGAGCAGCTTTCGTTTGCGGAGTTCTCCCAGTGCCTGGCTTCCCCCACCTGCCTGGTGTCGCTGGCGATGAAGCCCTACGAAGGCAACGCGGTGCTGGAGATCAACTCGTCGCTGGCGTTCCCCATCCTGGAGAAGCTGCTGGGAGGCAGCGGGAAGGCCAGCGCGAAGATCGCCCGGGAAGTCACCGAAATCGAGCAGGTGGTGCTGGACGGCCTGTACCGCATCATCCTGAACGACCTCCAGCAGGCCTGGCTCTCCATCGCTCCGATCGAATTCACCATCGAGGGGCGCGAGACCGAACTCCAGCTATTGCAGATCATGGCGCCGAACGAGTCCGTGGTGGCGATCGGGCTGGAGGTGCGGTTCGCGGAATGCTCCGGGGTGATCAACATCGGCATGCCGTCGATCGTCATTAAGATGCTGCGCCAGAAGTTCGACCAGCAATGGTCGGTGCGGCGCAGCCAGTCCACGCTCGACGAGCAGGGGCGTATGCTGAGGATCTTGCAGCCCTCGCTGTTCCAGCTCGACGCCCGCTTGCAGGGGCCCACCGTGCAAATAGACGACCTGCTGCGGCTGACCATCGGCGACGTGCTGACGTTCGATTACCCGGTCGATCGGCCAGTCGATTTCCTGGTGAATGGCAAGCTGAAGTACCGCGGCCACGTGGCCGTTACCGGCCGCAAGAGAGTCTTCCTCATTGCGGAATTGAACCAGCCCGGCCAGGAGTAGCGCGGCTCCCCGGAGCGGCTGGCCAGGAACCGGGTGGTGTATACTGCTGAGTGCCCGGACGCCCAATACGACGGTTCCGGGTTGAGAGTGCCCAGCAGCATGACGCGCCGATTCAAACTCAACGAGCCCGCTCTCGCCGGGTTGCGATTCACCTGGGACGCCGGCTACCGCAACTTCAATGTGGTTTTGGACGACAAGCTCCTCGCCAGTTTCCCCGATCCCGGCGCTTTGCGCGCCAAGCAGGAGCTTGTACCCCTGCCCGACGGCTCCACCTTGGCCATCGGGCTGGTCCGGAGTTCGTGGAAGAACTGGGATTGGGATCTGGAGGTCTTACGGGATGGCGTTCCGCTTGCGGGTCTAAGCCCGGGGGCTAAACGAATACCAGCCGCCATCGCGGCGATGCTGCTCGGAACGGCCAGCCTGCTTATCGGGTTGCTGGGGGACTACTCGCTGTATCACAAGAGCCACGCGTTCCACGGTCTGTACCGGGCGTTCTCGGTTGGATGGAGTCTGCCGGAGAGCTTCGAATCGTGGTCCCCGGCCCGCGAGTCCCTCGAACGCGGCAACGGCGCTCCGGTGGTGTGCGGCATCTTGGTTCTGGTGCTGGGCGCAGTCGCCTTACGGTTCCCGCTGGCGGGCTTCGCGGCGTTGATCGCGATTCTGGCCGCCGACACGGTGCTCCTGGTCTCCAATTCCTGGGGCGTTCAAGCCGGGATCGGAGCGCTGCTCGCCAAGCTGGTCTGGATAGTGGCTTTCGCCAGCGCATTCGCGGAGGCGCACGCCCAACGCCCGCCGGGCGAAGACCGGACGGTTACGAAGCTCGGCATTTGAAGTCTCGCCCATAGTACTCGTCGGCAAATAACCATTCCAATCTTGGGCGACCGCAAGAACGCGGGAGGACATCTGGCCGAGTGCGAGAGGGCGCTCAGAAAAGCAGACAAAAGCGCTATCTGCCGCGAATGAACGGCGATGCGTATTCGCCCTCATTCGCGTCGATTCGCGTTCATTCGCGGCAAGTACTGGATCTGTTGCTTCCCGACAGGCCCTTAGTGCAGCATTCTTCTCGGCCGCAGGTAAGCCGGCTTGTCGATGTCGTCGAGGTCCTCGGGCGGCGGAAGCGGCGGGGCGCCGTTGCCGGGCTTGGCCACTGGCGCGGCCGGGGGCTCCCCATGCGCTAGCGGCTCGGCCGCCGCGGCAGGCTCGTCCTGGGACTCGGAAAGCCACGCCGTCCGCGAAACCGACGGCTCCTGCTCAAGAACAGGAGCGGCGCGCGGCCCCGAAAAGCCCGTGGCGATCACGGTTACCTTGACGGTGTCCTCCATGGCCTCGTTGAGGGTGATGCCGAAGTTCAACTCGACGTCGTCGCACTCGGTGGCGTCGCGGATCAACTGGCAGGCCTGGTTGACCTCGTGCAGGCCGAGGCGGCTGGACCCGGTGAGGTTGAGCAGGACGTTGCGCGCGCCTCGGATGCCGGAGTCCTCGTGCAGCGGGCACCCGATGGCCTGTCGCGCGGCTTCCACGGCGGCGTTCTCGCCTTGGGCGGTGGCCGTGCCCAGCAGCGCGCATCCCATGCCGAACATGGTCGAACGCAGGTCGGAGAAATCGCGGTTGACGACGCCTGGCAGGGTCATGATCTCTACCAGGTCGGCGACCGTCTGGCGCAGAAAATCGTGGCCCATCCGGAAGGCGTCGAACACGCCGGTACCGCGTGGCGCCAGAGCCAGCAGCCGGTCGTTGGGGATGGCGATCACCGTGTCGACGAAAGCGGCCAGTTCCTCGAGTCCCTTCTCGGCCTGCTGCATGCGCCGCTTGCCCTCGAAGGTGAACGGTTTGGTCACCACCGCGACCGTCAGGGCATTGAGTTCCTTGGCGATCGAGGCGACCACCGGAGCGGCGCCGGTGCCGGTGCCGCAGCCCAGTCCGGCAGCGATGAACACCATGTCGGCCCCTTGCAGGATTTCGCAGATGCGCGCCGTGTCCTCCAGCGCCGCCTGCCGTCCGATCGCCGGATCGGCCCCCGCCCCGCGCCCATGCGTGATCTTCCCGCCGATGGCGAGCTTGTTGGGGACCGGCGACGCCTGGAGCGCCTGCACGTCGGTATTGATCACGTAGAACTCGACGCCTTCGAGCCCCCCGGCCATCATGTGGGCCACCGCGTTGGAGCCGCCGCCGCCCACCCCGATGATCTTGATGTTGGCCGCGGCGCGGACATCCTCCTGCATTTCGTATTTCAAGTGATCGAGGACAGCCATAGCTCAGCCTCCCATAACCTTCGCGAAGAATCCGCTGCTTAACCGATCCAGCTCCGCGCGCAGCTTGAGCCGGGCGGAATACATAGCCAGGCCGGCCGCGGTGGTCCAGGCCGGATCGTCAATTTCCGCCGGCCAATCCTGGATGCCCACCGGCAGGCCGATGCAGGCCTGACACCGGATAACCTTTTCGGCGACGTCGCACAGGGCCGGCAGGCGGGCGCCGCCGCCAATCAGCACGCAACTCACCAGCGCCTGGTCCATGCCGATGCGTTGCAGCTCGCGTTGCACGAAGTCGAACAGCTCGACGGCGCGGGCCTCGAGGATCAGGTTGAGTTCGCGCCGCGATGCCTCGCGCGAGGGGCGGCCGGGGGGCGAGGGCAGCTCGACGAAGCTGTTGGCGGCGCTGAGATCCGCCAGGGCGCATCCGTGCTGCTCCTTGATCCAGGCGGCGTCGTCCTGGCTGACATTGAGTCCCTGCGCCACGTCGCTGGTGAAATGGTCGCCGCAGACCGGCAAGCTGATGGAAGATAGCAGGGTATCGCCGTAATACACCGCCACATCGGTGGAGTGGGCGCCGATGTCGGCCACGAAGTAGCCATCCCGGCGGTCCTCGGTCCGCAGCGCGGCGTAGGCGGCGGCCAGCGGCTCGAACACTGTCTCTTCCACCATGAGGTGGGCCTCGTTGGCGGCGCCGACCAGCGCCTGGTGCTCCTGCTGAGAGCCGGTGACCAGGTGCACGTACACCTCGACCCGGGAGCCGATCATGCCGCGCGGATTGCGATGCCCGGGGCGGCCGTCCACGGTGAAATCCTGCGGGAACAGGTGCAGGAGCATCTCGTCTTCCTGAAACTGGATGCGGCAGGCACGCTCCACCACGCGGTTCAGGTCGTTCTGACCGATCTCGCGGGGGAAGCCGATCTCGTAACCGCCCCGGCCGTGCGTCCCGCACACGCTGTTGCCCCCCATGCCGAACACCGCCGAACCCACTCCCGACTGGGCGCGTTTCTCGGCTTCCCGAACGGTGCGCAGAACGGACCCCGCAACCGCTTTCTGGTCGGCAATGCGGCCCTTGTGCCAGCCCTCCGAGGCCGTTTCGGCATAGCCCAGGAAGCGAACCCGGGCCTGCTCGAGCAGTAGGATGGCGCAGCGCGTCCAGTGACTGCCCGCGTCGACCCCAACCGCGAGAACCGGCTTGACCTTAGTTGGCATCCGCACCTCCGGGCTCCGACGAGGACAAGCTGAAGCATGTCCTACTGCCCAGCGCTTCTCTCACAGTCCCTCGAGCGAGCGGTCTATTTGCCATTTGACGCTCCCTCCAGGGCAATGATGCGGTGATCCAGGCGCAGGTCGAAGGCGTGCGCCGCGCCTGCCGGCAGGCGACTGATTTCGGCGTAGTGGTCGAGGAAGTACTGCAAGCGCGGCAAGTAATCCTGGTTGCCCAGCATCAGGCGCACCACCCGTCCCTGGATGCTGTAAGTGATGCCCAGGTTGTCGGGATCGGCGGCGTTGATCTCCGAAATCTGGCCGCTGTAGGCTCTCACCTGCCGGATCATCTCCAACACCTCACGGAGGCGGTCGCGCCTTCCCGCGACGGACTGCGCCCGGGAGAGGCCGTAGAGCACGGGCACGTCAAAGCGGGCCCGCGGCGGGGGTTCCAGGATCACCCCATCCTCGTCGATCAGCGCGACCTCGTAGTAAGCCGCCCCAGGCAGCGGCAGCATGGCGAAGGCCACCGGGACGTGCTCCGCGATTCGGACCTCAACACGGTTCGGCCAGCGGCGCGAGACCACCGCCTCGCGCACCCAGTGGATGCCCAGCAGTGCGCGGCGCCGCTCGGCCACCGGCAGCAGGTAGATGCTGCGGCCGAAGTCCGGCGCGAAGACGCCCGCCACCTGGGCGGGGGAGGCGTGTTGGAGGCCTTGAATCGACAGGTTGGGATGCGCGTCCGGGCTGCCGGAAAGGATGAAGCGCGAGTTGCTGGCCAGGAACAGGTCCAATCGATACACCGCCGCAATCGCGCCCAGCGCCAGCAGGACCGCCAGGCCCGCGAGCAGCCACGGACGGGCCCGATCACTCCAGCGCGGCCGGGAATCCGGCTTGCCCCGCGGGCGGCGCAGCGGCGTGGGGGTTTGCGGCGGCTCCATGGGAGGATCCTCGGCGAGTTCCAGGTCGAGTTGGGCAGTCTGTCGGCGAGCCATGGTCAGCCTCCGCGGAGCCGCTCCAGGATGCGGTCGCCGGCCTGCCAGACGTTTCCGGCGCCCTGAGTCACGACCGCGTCGCCGTCCTGGGCCACAGCCAGCACGGCATCCACCGCGCGATCGATGGTTCCCACGTATTCCACGCCGCGGTGGCCGAAATCGCGAATGCGCTCGGCCAGCGCCTGGGCGGTGACGCCTTCGATGGGCTTCTCGGAGGCGGCGTAGATGTCCAGCACAAAGACCGAGTCGGCCTGGTAGAAGCAGCGGGCGAAATCGTCCATCAGGTGAAAGGTGCGCGTGTAACGGTGCGGCTGAAAAATGACGTGAACGCGGCGGTAGCGGCACTGGCGGGCGGCCGCCAGCGTCGCGCGGATCTCGGTGGGATGGTGGCCGTAGTCGTCGATAACCGTCACCCCGCGCTCGACGCCCCGGACCTGAAAGCGCCGGTCCACGCCGCTGTACGCCGCCAGCCCTTCGCGAAGGGCGTCCACCGGGAGGTCGAGTTCCAGGCCGACCGCCACCGCCGCCGTGGCGTTCAGAACGTGGTGCGCGCCGGGAACCTGCAGCCGGAACTCGCCCAGGTGCTTCCCGCGGGCGTGCAGCCGGAACACGCTCGAGAAGTGGGCTGCGGAGCATTCGCTGATCACCAGGTCCGCCTGGGCCCGCGTGCCGTAGGTGATGGTGCGCCGCCTCACTTCCGGCAGGATGCGCTGGACGTTCTCGTCGTCGAGACAGAGGATGGCCGCGCCGTAGAACGGAACCTTGTTGACGAACTCGACGAAGGCCGCGCGGATTTCTTCGATCGAGGCGTAGTGGTCCAGGTGCTCCCGGTCGATGTTGGTGACGATCGCCAGGATCGGAGAGAGCTTGAGAAACGAGCCGTCGCTTTCGTCCGACTCCACCACCAGGAACTCGCTGTGCCCCAGCCGAGCGTTCGAGCCGCCGATGGATTGCAGGCGGCCGCCCACCACCACGGTGGGATCCTGGCCCGCGTGGCCCAGCATCGTGGCCAGCATCGAAGTCGTGGAGGTTTTGCCGTGGCTGCCCGCCACCGCGATGCCGAACTTCATCCGCATCAACTCGGCCAGCAGTTCCCCGCGCGGAATGACCGGGATCTGCAGACGGCGGGCTTCCTGCACCTCGGGGTTGTCCTCCGAGACCGCCGAGCTGACCACCACGGCGCGGGCCAAGCCGACCTGCGACGCCGCGTGCCCCTCGTGGATGGTCGCGCCCAGACGGGCCAGGCGCTCGGTGATGGGGGTGAGCTTGAGGTCCGAGCCGCTGATCGGGAAGCCCAGGTCGAGCAGCACCTCGGCGATGCCGCTCATGCCGATGCCGCCGATGCCGGTGAAGTGCAGGTGCTGTGGCTTAAGGAACATTCTGGCTACGCTCGCGCCGGCGGGAGGGACGGAGCCGGAAGACGCGCCGCAAGCGCCGCCGCCACCGCTTTCCCGATCCGCGGCAGAAGAACATTTCTCTACGCTATTGTTTCGGCTTCCGCGCCCCTTGTCAATCAAAATCTTGCTCCCGCCGCCGCTTGCTCCAGCAACTCCGCGGCGCGCTCGGCGGCGCGCGGGTGGGCGAAGCGGCGGGCGGCCTCTCCCATGCGCTCCAGGAGGCCGGTCTCGTGCTCCATCGACCGCACCTCTTCGAGTAACCTTTGGCCCGTGAATTCGCGGTCCGGGACCAGGCGGGCGGCTCCGGCGCCGACCAGCGCCTCGGCGTTGCGCCGCTGATGGTCGTCGGCGGCGAACGGAAATGGCACAAGGATCGCCGGCCTCCCCGAGGCGGCCAATTCTGCCACCGCGCCCGCGCCGGAACGGCAGACCACCAGATCGGCTGCGGCGAAGGCCGCTGGCATGTCGTCAATGAAAGGAACCACCTCGCCCGCGAGGCCGGTGGCGGCGAAATCCCGGGCCAGCTCGGCGTGAGCCTCGCGACCCGCCTGGAGCGTGAGCCGGACGGGGAAGCCCGCCTCGCGGAACAGCGGCCAACTCTGGCGGGCGGCCTGGTTCAGCGTGCGCGAGCCACGGCTGCCCCCGGTGATGAGCACGCTCAGAGCCTCCTCGCGCGGTTTGGGAGCGAGCGCAAAGAACTCGGCGCGGACCGGCAGGCCCGTCAGCTCCGTCTTACCTTTCGGGAAATGCCGGGCCGTCTCGGGGAAGCCGATCAGAGTGCGTGCCGCCACCCGCCCCATCCAGCGATTGGTCATGCCGGGCGCCGCATTAGGTTCCATCAAGACCATCGGGATGCGGCGCAGAGCGGCCGCGAGCACCACCGGACCCGCGACGTAACCGCCCATGCTGAATACCCCCGCCGGCCGCCAGCGGCCTAGCGCCCGGGTCATCCTCAGCGTGCCGAGCGCGAGTTGCCCGAGTGTGCGCACGCTTCGCGCCACCCCGACCCGCTTCAGCCCGCCGATCTCGATCCACTCGATGGGGAACCCGGCCGCCGGAACCAGCCGGGCCTCGATGCCCTCCCGCGTCCCAACGAAAAACACCTCGTGCCCGCGCCTCTCCAGTTCCCGCGCGACCGCCAGCGCGGGGATGACGTGCCCTCCGGTGCCGCCGCCAGCCATGAGAAACTTCATCCCGACTGCTCGCTCACGCTCAGCAACATGCCCAGCGAGATCATGCTGCTGAGCAGAGAACTCCCGCCGTAGCTGACCAGCGGAAGCGGGATGCCCTTGGTGGGCGCCAGGTCCAGCACCACACTCATGTTCATAAGCGCCTGCACCACCAGCATGGTGGTGACCCCCAGCGCCAGGTAGCGTCCAAAGTCGTCGGGGGTCGAGCGCACCAGCCGCAGCCCTCTCCAGAGCAACACTAGAAACGCCGCCAGCACCGCGACGCAACCCATCAGGCCCAGTTCCTCGCCCACTACCGCGTAGATGAAATCCGTGTGCGCCTCGGGCAGGTAGAACAGTTTCTGCTTGCCCTCCATGAGCCCCTGGCCAATCACGCCGCCGCTCGCCACCGCGATCTTGGATTGGCGCACGTGATAGCCCGGATCACGGTTGAACTCCGAGCGCCGCATGTACTCCTTGACCTTGTTCCCCCAGGCGAACCGGTCCAAGGTTTTGTATTCCGGGTCGAAGAAGCCGAACACGCGAACCAGGCGGTACGGCTTGGCGGCCACGGCGATTCCCACCGCCACCAGGCCGACGGCAATCGCAATCCGGATGTAGCGGGAATCCAGGCCCGCGACGTAGAACACCACCGCCGCCGAAATCACCAGGACCAGAGCGGTGCCCAGGTCGGCCAGCACCACGGCAACCGCCAGCAGCCCCACCGTAATCAGGGCCGGCAGCAGCGTGTAGCGGTTGTTGATGGCCTTGGCGCGCAGCGTGACGAAGTAAGCCAGGAACAGGATCAGGGCGGGCTTGGCGAACTCGGAAGGCTGGATGCCCACCGGGCCGATCCGCAGCCAGCGGTGCGAGCGCGCATCCACGAAATAGACGATCACCAGCAGCACGATCACCACCGCCAGCGCGGCGAAGGCCCACCCCGCAGTGTTCAGCTTGCGGTAATCGGTGCGCTTGAGCAGCATCATCACGGCCACCGCGAGGATTGCCCAGCCGAACTGGCGCACGATGTAGTAGCCTGAGTAGCCGAACCTCAGCCGCGCCACCACCGACGAGGCGCTGTAGACCATCACCAGGCCGAAGCACACCATTCCCAGGATGGACCAGTACAACACCCAGTCGGTCTTGACGCGTTGGGCCATGGCTCAGGTCCTCTCCTCCAGGGCGGCCACCAGCGCCTTGAAGACGCGGCCGCGGTGCTCGTAGCTGTCGAACTGATCGAAGCTGGCGCAGGCCGGAGCGAGCAGCACGGTGTCGCCGGGCTGGGCCTCGCTGTAAGCGGCGCACACTGCCGCTTGCATAGTGCCCGCGTGGATCAGGCGCACGGAGTCGCCGAGTTGTGCGGCAATCTTGGGCGCGGCGGCCCCGATCAGCAGCGCGGCGCGCGCGCTCCGGCCCAGCGGCTCTCGCAACACGGTGTAGTCGCTGCCCTTGTCTTTGCCGCCCAGGATAATCCACAGCCGGCCCGAAAAGGCGGCGATCGATTTCAGCGTGGCGTCGACGTTGGTGGCCTTCGAGTCGTTGTAGAAATCGACGCCCCCCAGCCGGCGCACGAACTCGATGCGGTGCTCGACGCCGGGAAACGTCCCGACCGCCTTGGCGATGGCCCCGAGCGATGCGCCCGCCAGGTGGGCGGCCGCGGCCGCGGCCAGCGTGTTCTCGACGTTATGGCGGCCGCGTAGCGGGATTCCGGCAATCTCCAGAAAGGGCGCGCCGTCGAAATACAGCCGCGCCTGGTCCGCATACAGGCCGGGGGAAAGAGCGTGTGTGGTCGAAAACCAGAGCGTGCGCGCGCGGGTGCGCCGGCCGTACTCCGCGCAACTGGCGTCGTCGGCGTTCAGCACGGCATAGTCTTCCGCCGTTTGGGTCTCGAACAGCCGGGCCTTGGCGTTGGCGTAGTTCTCGAAGGTGTGGTGACGGTCGAGGTGGTCCGGCGTGACGTTCAGACACACCGCGATGTGCGCGCGGAAGCCTGCGATGGTCTCGAGCTGGAAGCTGGAGAGCTCCAGCACGTTGCACTGCTCGGGACGAGAGGCGGCGATCATCCCCGTTACTGCCGCGCCGATGTTTCCACCCACCTGCGCCGGGATGCCGGAGGCCCGCAAGATGTGGCCAACCATCGCGGTCGTGGTGGTCTTTCCGTTCGCGCCCGTGATGCCGATGACGGGGCCTTTGAGGTACCCGGAGGCGAGCTCGACCTCGCCGAGGACCGGCACGCCGCGCCCCCGCGCCGCCTCCAGTTCCGGCAAATCGGCTGGGACGCCGGGCGAAATGACGATCGCCTCCACGCCCTCGAACGCCGCGGGCGATTGCAGCTCGAAGGGCACGCCCAGGCGCTCCAGCGTCCTCCCCGTCTGCTTGAGTTCCGCGAGCGGCTTGCAGTCGATGGCGCGGACGCGCGCTCCCTGGGCCAGCAGGAACTCCACCACCGCCAGCCCCGACTGGGCCATGCCGGCCACCGCGATTTTCTTTCCCGCGAATTCCAACTTGCTCTACCTCAACTTCAACGTCGTCAGCGCGAACAGCGCCATTACCAGACCGGTGATCCAGAAGCGCACGATGATCTTGGATTCGGCCCAGCCCAGCGCCTCGAAATGATGGTGCAGCGGCGCCATCTTGAAGATCCGCTTGCCTCCGCGCAGCTTGAAGCTGCCCACTTGCAGAATCACCGAGAGCGTCTCGAGTACGAACACGCCCCCGATGAAGATCAGCAGGATCTCCTGCTTAATAAGGATGGCGACCACCGCCAGGCTGCCCCCCAGCGCGAGCGACCCAACGTCGCCCATGAAGATCTCGGCCGGGTGGCAGTTGTACCACAGGAAGCCCAGGCACGCCCCGGTCATCGCGCCGCAAAAAATGGTCAGCTCGCCGGCGGCCGGAAGCCGCACCAGGTCCAGATACTTCGCGAATTCCGCGTGCCCGGTGGTGTAGGTCAGTGCGGTCATGGCAGCCGAGGCCACCAGCATCAGGCCGATCGCCAGGCCGTCCAGGCCGTCGGTGAGGTTCACCCCGTTAGAGGTACCCACGATCACCACCATGAGGAACAAGAAAAAGAAAACGAAGGCGAACGCGTAAGTGAATGGGTTCCCGAGCAGCGGCTCGATCACCAGGCCGGGCTTGAACCCCTTGAAGAAGGGGACGTTCATCGCAGTCGAGTAGCTCCCCTGGCCTCGCAGAAGGAGCAGGAACCCGCCGATGACCAGCGCTACCAGGCACTGCGCCCCGAACTTGTGCCATGCAGTCAGGCCCAGATTCTGCTTCTTGCGGATCTTCGCGTAATCGTCCCAGAACCCGATGGCGCCGAAGCTCAGGATCCCGAACAGCGCAATCCAGATGTAGGGATTGGCGAGGTTGGCCCATAACAGCGTGGGCACCACGATCGAGATCACGATGAGGACGCCGCCCATGGTGGGCGTGCCGGCCTTTTTCTGGTGGGAACTGGGGCCGTCCTCGCGGATGTGCTGCCCGATCTGAAACTGGCGCAGCTTGCCGATCAGCCAGGGGCCCAGAACCAGGCACAGGAACAGCGCAGTCATACTGGCGATGGCAGTACGAAAGGTGATGTAGCTGAAGAGCCGGAAGGGTCTGAGGTGGGGAAAGAGCCGCTCGTAAAAAAGCCAGTAGAACATTACGCCAGGAACCTCTCCAGGGCCGTCTCCACGCGGGTGCCGCGGGATCCTTTGAACAGGACCGCATCGCCTTCTTGCAGCAGCGTGCGCAGGAAATCTCCGGCGGGGGCGGGATCCTCGAAAAAGAACGCGGCGACGGCCGGCAACCCTGATCGAACAGCTTCGTCGACCATTTGGCTGGCCGCGCCGCGAATCCCGATGAGCACATCAACCCCGCACGCAGCGGCGTAGTTGCCTACGTCGCGGTGCAAGGGCTCGGTCCAGCGGCCGAGTTCGAGCATCTCCCCCAGCACGGCGACCCGCCGCCGCGCCGGTGTGGCCCGGAGCACTTCCAGCATCGAGCGGAGCGCCTCCGGGTTGGAGTTGTAGCAATCGTTTAGAATCGTGATCCCGGCATGGGTGAAGCGCTCGCCCCTCATCTTCCCGGGCGCGAGCGACCGGACCGCGTCTCGAAGCCGTTCGGGCGCGATCCCGAAAACCCCAGCCACCGCGATTCCGGCCAGCACGTTGAGCAGACCATGCCGGCCCACCAGACTACATTCGAAATCCGTTTGCCCCAGGCGGAACCTCGCGCCGGCGGGCGAGTACTCCACCTCCGCCGGTCGCACATCCGCCTCGGGGGAAGTGCCGAAGCATACCACCGGTCCAGGATGCACGTCCCGGAAGCTCGCCACGCGCGGGTCGTCGGCATTCAGCACGGCGACGCCGTCGGCGGGAAGCGCCTCGATCAGTTCCCGCTTGGCCAGCGCCACTCCGTCCACCGAATCGAAGAACTCGGCGTGCGCGAAGCCCACATTGGTGACCACCGCGACATCCGGGCGGGCGATTGAGGCGAGCCTGCGGATCTCACCGGGGTGGTTCATCCCGATCTCCAGCACCGCCACTTGGGCATCCTGCGGCAGACGGAGAATGGACAGCGGCAGTCCCACGTGATTGTTCAAGTTCCCGATGGTCTTGCCGGTGCGCATCTCCACCGCCAACAGGTCGGCGATGATTTCCTTAGTGGTGGTCTTGCCCGCGCTGCCCGTCACCCCGACCACCCGGCCTCCCCATCGCGCGCGCGCCCACCCGGCGATTTGTTCCAGCGCAGCGAGGGTGTTGGGGACCAGGAGCAACCGCTCTCTCACGGTCGCGGCTCGGTGCTGCTCAGCGACAGCGGCAGCGGCGCCTTTCCGGAATGCCTCGTCGAGGTAGTCGTGGCCGTCGTGGTTGGGCCCGCGCAGCGCGAAGAACAGGCCGCCTGGCTCCAGCGTGCGCGTATCGACGCTCCAGCCCGTGACGACTGCCGCGGGAGCCGCCTGGCCCACTACGCTGGCCACCTGCTGGAGATCGAAGGTCATGCCCGATACCCCAGTTCTCCAAGCACTCTGCGGGCCACTTCGCGGTCGTCGAGCGGGATCGTCCGGTCCTTCAGGATCTGGTAGGTCTCGTGCCCCTTGCCGGCCAGGATGACGATGTCGCCGGGCTCCGCGCGCTCCAGCGTCATCCGGATGGCCTTCTCGCGATCCGGCTCGGCCAGATACGGCGTGTCATGGCGGCCCAGCCCAACCATCGCGTCGTTGATTATGGATAGCGGGTCCTCCGAGCGCGGATTGTCCGAGGTCAGCACCACGAAATCGCTCAGTTCGCCGGCGGCTTCCCCCATCAGCGGCCGTTTGGTGCGGTCGCGATCCCCGCCGCAGCCGAACAGAGTGAGCACCCGCTTGGGATGCAGGCCCCGCGCCACCGAGATCGCGTTCCGCAGCGCATCGTCCGTGTGCGCGTAGTCCACCACTACCAGGAAAGGCTGGCCGGCTTCGACTTTCTCGAACCGGCCCGGCACCGCGCGGCAGTCGGCGATTCCCCGCACCACGGTCTCCGCCGGAATGCCGTAGCTCAACGCCGCGCACCAAGCCGCCAGGATGTTGTACACGTTCATCCGGCCCGGCAGCGGCGATGCGATCTCCACGCGCTCCTGGCCCTGCTGCACCTCGAACCGCAGCCCTTCGAATCCGGATTGGACGTTGACCGCGCGCACCGCCGCCCCGTTTCGCAGGCCATAGGTGAGGACTTCGGTTTCCGCCCCGGCCTGGATCTCTCGCCCGTAGGGATCGTCGTAGTTCAGGACGGCGAACCGCGGCGGTGGCGCGCCCGCGCCTTCAAACAGCATGCGCTTGGCGGCCAGGTACTCCTCCATGGTG
>Ga0182017_10001243_pt1 | contig 19860 bp, 16 predicted proteins | sample 712E3DmetaG_FD_120492 | JGI IMG/M metagenome (GOLD analysis project Ga0182017, IMG submission 120492) | Permafrost microbial communities from Stordalen Mire, Sweden - 712E3D metaG | ecosystem: Environmental > Terrestrial > Soil > Wetlands > Permafrost | place: Sweden: Stordalen | collected... | reverse complement strand
TCGCCGGCCCGGGCGGCTTCGATCGCCGCGTTGAGAGCCAGCAGGTTGGTCTGCTCGGCGATGTCGTCGATCGTCTCGACAATCGCACCGATTTGCTCGCCCTTGGCCCCGAGCTCGGTGACCCTGGCGGCGGTGACCTCGACCGAGGACTTGATCCTGAGCATGCCGGAGGCGGTCTCGTCGACGGCCATGGCGCCCGCGACCACGGCTGCCTCGACGCGCTCATTGAGCGGCGCCATCTCCTCGGAGTCGTTCATCGCCTGGCCGATGGCCCTGGTGGTAGCGCTCAGCGCCCGAGAGGCGTCCTGGATGCGGATCCTGGTACTGGCGGCGCCCTCGCCGACCCTCTCGATGATCGCGGTCAGATCGTGGCTCGCGCCGCTGGTCTGGCCGGCGGCGGTGGCCTGGTCGCCTGCCCCGGCCGCAACCTGGTTGATGGTCCGGGCTACCTGCTGAGCGGTCTGGCCGGACTGCGCGGCGATCGCGTCCAGTTGACCCGAGGCGCCGGACATCGCCTCGGAAGCCGCCTTCACCTGGCCGATCGTGCCGGCAAGGCTCGCCCGGGCCGTTTCGTAGCTCTCGATCGTCGACCGCAGCTTGGCCAGCAGATTGTTGGTGACGGCTGCCGTCTGGCCGATCTCGTCGGTGCCGTGTCGCTCGATGGGCGCCGTCGCCGCATGCGCCTCGACCGAAAGGTCGTTTTGGGCAAGTGCTCCGAGGCCGGCCTCCAGGGCGGTGGCGCAGATGTCGGTCATCGAGGTCAGCGTCTCCTGGACGGCCTTGACTCCGGCGAGAATCCCTCCCGAGACCTTGATCGAGAAGAAGAGCCCCACGACCAGGGCAATCAGGAGGCAAATCACGGCGATCATCCGCGACTGCTCGAAGATGGCCTGGATGCCGTCGTTCAGCGCCTGCGCATGGGTTCGTGCCGCCGCGGTGAGCTTGTCGAGGCTCGCCAGCATGGCGTCTCCGGCCAGGCTCTCCGCCTGCAACTCCGCGAAAGCGGGGGCCATGTTGCCGGCTTTCGCGTCGCCGTAGAACTTCGTGAAGGCAATCGAGTATGCGTCCAGCTTGGGCCTGAAGTCGGCCAGGGCGGCCTTCTCGGCATCGTCGAGGGGCAGCTTCTCGAAAGTGGCCAGTTGCGCGGCGATGGTCGCGTCGTCGGCCGCGATCTGAGCATCGATCCTGGCCTGCCCGGCCGCGGCCGTGCCCCCGAGGGCGAGGTCGTATTCGACCTGGGCCGTCTTGTCGGCGAGGGCGACTCTGATCGAGCCGAGCTGGTCGACCGCGGCCGTGCCCTCGGTGAGGGTGCGGTCCGCCTGGGCGTTCACATCCGACAGACTCAGGGCCATGCCGACGGTGATCACCAGCATGGCCAACAACATGAGGCCAGATGTCGCCAGCAGCTTCATACGCACGTTGAGTCGCATGTATGGGTCCAGAGCGGCCGGGGCGGACTGCGCGGGGCACTACGCACGCCAAGGCGAACACCGGCTGGCTCGCCTCTATTCGGGTATCGGCAGAAGCGCGCCGGACTGTGGCCCCGCGGGGTGCTAGTGGACGGCGGTGCCGAGCAGCGATCCGATCCCGAATGTCACCGCCGCGGCGAGCCCGCCCAGGCCGGCCTGTCGAACCCCGGTCCAGATGGCGCGGCGGTGCGTCAACCGGCTCACCGCCGCGCCGATGGCGAAGAGCGCGGCCCCGGATGCGCCGATGCTCAGGGCGAAGGCCTCTCCGTCTCGTAGCACGAGGAACGGCAGCAGGGGCACGAAGGCGCCGATGGAGAAGGCGCCGAGCGAGCCCAGCCCGGCGGCCACAGGCGAGCCCATCGTCTCGGCCGAAAGACCGATCTCCTCACGAACGAAGGTGTCGATGGCCCGTTCCGGGTCTCTCATGATCCTGTCGACGATCAGGTCAGCCTCGACCCAGGAGAGGCCCTTTGCCCGGTAGATTTCGAGCAGGATCTGCCGCTCCTGCTCCGGAGTGTGGTGGAGCTGATGACGCTGCAGCTCGACCTGGTAGTCGAGCAGCTCCCGCTGCGACCGCACGGAGACGTACTCGCCGACGGCCATGGAGAAGCCACCGGCCAGCAGCCCGGCCACGCCGGCGATGACGATCGAGTGCGTGTCCTGACCGGCGGCGCCCGACGCGCCGGCCACGCCCATGATCAGCGACAGGTTGCAGACGAGGCCGTCCGTCGCGCCGAAGACGACCGGCCGGACCACGCTCGCGCCGCGGGTCTCGTGGGGGTTCTGCGAGGGCTGCCGGAAGGTGCGAAGGCGGCCGATGATTGAGGACGGCTTCGATTCCGGGGAGGGGTCGGGTGCGGGGACGGGCACGTGCGCGGGGACGTTCGCCGCGGGCTCGGGTGCGGGAGCGGGCGGCGCCGGCGCATGAGCGGGCCGGTGCGTCGGGCTCGACTTCGGCGTCGAGCGCCTGGCGGTCGGGGTCATCTTGTCCTCGCGTGGGCGGTCGTCGGGGCCGACGATCGCGGCCCCATTCTGAGCGATTGACGCGCGCCCTGCCTGGGTTCGGCCGAGCCGGTAATCTTTGCGAGTGGCGGAAGGCCACCCAATCGGTCTGTCAGGAGGCGGCACCTTGGAGTCCAACGGCGAAGGCGCAAAGATGGCGGGCGAGCCCCTCAACGCTCCGACCGACGAGCCCGTGGGCGCGCCGACGCCTGAGCCCCGGCTGGAGCGTATCCCGGCCGCCGATGGGGTCAGTCTTGCCGTCCGTATCTTCGAGCCGGACCGCGGCGCCGCCGTCGGGGATCCGTTCGTGCTGCTGCACGGGATCGCTTCGACCTCGGTCGGCTGGGAAGAGGCGGCCCGGCTTCTGGCCGCTGCCGGCCGAACGGCCTACGCGGTGGACATGCGCGGTCACGGGCTCTCCGACCGGCCCGACGAAGGCTACGACCTCACGACCCTGGCCTCGGACCTCGGGGCCGTGATCAGTGGGCTCGGGCTGGAGCGCCCGATCCTCGTGGGCCACTCGCTTGGTGCCAGCGTTGTGCTCGAGGCGGTCGCGATAGGCCGGGTCAGGGCGAGCGGTGTCGGTCTGGTCGAAGGCGGCCTCACGGATGCGCGCGACCAGTTCGCCTCGCCGGAGGATTGCGTGGCCAGAACGGCCCTCCCGCCCGTGGCCGGGATGCCGGAATCGGTCCTGGCGGGCTACTTGCGCGAGGCCAATCCCGGCTGGTCGCAGGCCCGTCTCGCCGCCGCGCTCGCGGCCCTCGACGTCAAAGAGGACGGCACGCTCGCCTGGCGCCTGACTCCGCCCCGGTACGCGTCCTTGCTCGCGGCTCTGTGGATCGCTCGGGCCGCGGACAAATGGCCGGCGGTGCGCGTCCCGACACTGGTCGTGGCGGTGGACACCGGGGACGCGCCCTGGACGGCGGCCAAGCGCACCGCGGAGGTCGCCATGAAGGCGGCGATACCAGGCATCCGTGTCGAGTGGCTCATGGAAGACCACGACGTCCAGACCGCTCAGCCGGAAGCCGTGGCAGCTCTCCTGCTCGACGCCTTCGGGATCTAGTCGCTCCCCGGCGGCGTCGCGCCGACGCTCGCGATCGGGGGATTCGGCCGCCTGATCGGTCGGCGTGCCATCGGATTCGGCCACGGCCCGTCGGTCCCGGCGAGCGGGTGCAGCCGCCCCGCCGGAAGGCGTCGAGCGGCGACCACGGCGACCCAGCCGCCGTAGAACAGCAGCCACATGTTGGGCCCGAACGCGCCGGCGCCGAGCATCAGCCACACGGCCGCCCCATCCTCCAGCATCAGCAGAGCCGGCAGGGCGAAGACGAAGCCGTGCGGCCAGAGCGCCGGCGAGACGAAGATCGTGGCCAGCCCCATGGCGGCCAGGCCCGGTCGACCCCGGAAGAGCAACGCCAGCGCGACGACCGCCACCGAGACCGCGGCGAATGCCGCGCCCGGCATGACGCCGGCGTAGGAATACCCGAACTGGGCCGGGACGGCGGCCTGCGACGCGGCGCGGTACCCCAGGCCATCCCACCAGGCCCACCATGAGTCAAGGCCGACCAGCGGCAGGGTGATCAGCGCCGCGGCGGCGATCACGGCAATGCCGGCTACGATGCCGCGCCAGCGCCGTTGTCTGACGAGCCACAGGGCCGGCAGGCCGGTTTGAACCTTGAACAGGCCGTCGACGACGAGCGTGCCTCCGGCACGCGCGCCGGCCGCGAAGAGCAGGAACGTCAGGCTGGCGACGTTGCCCGATTCGAACCCGATCGCGACCGGCGGGAAGGCCAGCAGCGCCAGGCTCCACGTTCGCGGCAGACCGAGGATTCGGAACGACTTGTAGGCGCAGGCGACGAGGAAGAGGACCCAGCCGACGGAGACCGGCGCGTCGGGCAATCTCGACAGGGCGGCGAAGACGGGCAGGAGAGGCGGCGGGTACAGGAAGAAATCGAGCCGCGGGTTCGACTGCCAGGCGGTCACCGGCGCCGCCATGTACGGCTGACCGCCGTCCAGCCAGCGCGCGGCCGCTCCGAGGTAGACGTCGAGATCGTATAGATGGATCGTCTGGCCCCAGAACGTGATGTCGTAGAGCAGCCACGAGACGACGACCCCGACGACGAGAATCGGGCCGAGGACGGACGACCGGGCGTCGCGGGCCGGGCCGGCCGTGGCCTGACCCCGGGCCGTGGCGAGGCCGAGCCCGAGCCGGAGCGCCGCCACGAGCGCTGCCGTGATCACGATCCACGCAGCCCAGAACGGGATGCCCGCCACTTCGCTCCCCAGCTGCGGGATGGCGGTCCAGATGACGATGGCGATCGCCGCCGGCACGGCCAGATCGAAGGGACCGACTCGCGCCCAGCGCAAGGCGATGATCCGCGCCAGCCAGCCGCGGGCCGACATCAGGCCCAGGAGAAGCATTGCCACCACGCCGCCATTCTATGGTTGGGTGGGGCCTACCATGGCGGTGTGCTGAGCCGATCACCAATCCGGGCCCGACCGCATCGGCCCCCACTTGCGGGGTTGGTGATGGCCGCCGCGAGCCTGGCGCTGGCCACGGGGCTCGCGGGCCTCGCCCACGGCCAGCTCGGAGTCTCGGACGCGGCGATCGTCTACCTCCTGGCCGTCGTTGCCGTGGGCATGGCCTACGGCAGCTGGCTTGCGATCGGAACTTCCGTGGCCTCGTTCCTGCTCTACGACTTCTTCTTCGTCCAGCCTCTGTACACGTTCTCCATCGCCGCCCCCGAGGAGTGGCTCGATCTGCTGCTCTTCCTGGTCGTGGCCATCGCCATCGGCCGTCTCTCCGCACTGCAGCTGCAGCGGCGTCGCGAGGCGGAGCTGCGCAGCGCCGAAGCGAGAGCCATGTTCGCCATGAGCCGCGACATCGCGACCGCCGCCACGGCCCTGGAAGCGGCGCCGCTGCTGGCTGCCCGTCTCGCCCGAGAGGCGGAGATGGCTCGCGTCTGGGTCGGCCTGGGCGATTCCATCCGGGATGAGCGGATCGTCGCCGACACGCGACCGGGCGAAGTGCGTCCGTCGCTGGCTTCACGCTGGACACTCCATTCGAGTTCCGCCGACGGCCAGCCCAGCTGGGTCAAGGTCCGGGAGACGGCCATCTCACCGGCCCACGATGGTGCCGACGCGCGCGAAGTGCGGCTGCGGGGACTGCACGACGACGCGCCCCTGACGATCCTTCGTGTGCCCATCACGGTCGGCGGCGAGATGATCGGATCGTTGTGGGCGGTTCGTGATCGCGGCGCTCCATTCCCCGGTCGTTCCCACTCCCGGCTGATCGCGGCCGCCGCCGATCAGCTCGGGCAATCCGTGGTCCGCGATCGCCTGGCCGCCGAAGCCACCGCCGTGGAGGTGGCTCGCCAGAGCGACGCGCTCAAGTCGGCTCTCCTCGACTCCGTCTCGCACGATCTTCGAACGCCACTCGCCGCCATTCGGGCCGCGGCCGGGAATCTGATGGACCCGGACGTCGCGCTCAAGCCGGACGAGGCCAGGGCCGTGGCCGAGTCGATCGACCGCGAAGCCCAGCGCCTCAGCCGGCTGGTGCGGAACATGCTGGACCTGGGCCGGATCGAGGGCGGAGCGCTCCATCCTTCGCTCGAGATCTACGACCTGGCCGACCTGGTCGACCCGGTGATCGAGCGCATGGCGCCGACGCTGACTCCTTCGCGGGTCGAGGCATCGATTGCCGGCGATCTGCCGGCGGTCCAGGTCGACGCCATCTTCGTCGACCAGATCCTGACCAACCTGCTGGAGAACGCGGGACGCTACGCCGCCGGCAAACTGATCCGCGTCTCGGCGAAGGCCGTCGGCGGCCAGGTCTGGCTGATAGTCGAGGACGCGGGGCCGGGAGTACCCGCGGATGCGATGCCGCACATATTCGAGCGGTTCTATCGAGCGCCGCGCCGTCAGGGGTCGCGGAACTCCGGCGGATCGGGGATCGGGTTGGCGGTCGTCAAGGGACTGGCCGAAGCGATGGGCGGGTCGGCCATCGTGCGACCGAGCGCACTGGGCGGACTCGAGGTGATCGTTCGGCTGCAGGTCGAAAGCGAGCCGACGCCGGCCGAGGACGCGCCCGAGGCGGCTGTCGAGGCCGAGCCGGCCACGCCCGAGCCGGCGGTCGAAAGCGGGCCCGAGCCTGCGGTCGGGCCCGAGCCTGCGGTCGGGCCCGAGCCTGCGGTCGAGCCTGAGCCTGCGGTCGAGCCGAAGGAGCCTCAGCCCGAGCCGGCCGTCGAGCCCGAAGTTGCTCGGTCGTCCGCCTCTCCTCGCTGGAAGCCGAGATGAGCGAGGGCGCGGCCGTCGTGTTGATCGTCGAGGATGACGAACCCGCGCGGGTCGCCATCGCCAGCAACCTGCGCGCCCGGGGCCACGACGTGGACGAGGCGGGCGACGTCCGGGCGGCGCTCCGGATGTGGGACAGCCGCCGTCCCGACCTGATCCTGCTGGACCTGGGATTGCCCGATCTCGACGGCCAGGCCGTGATCCGGCGCGTCCGCCGCGAGGCCAACACCCCGATCATCGTCGTCTCGGCGCGCGGCCGCGAGGAGGACAGGGTGGCGGCTCTCGATGCCGGCGCGGACGACTACCTGACCAAACCGTTCGGGCTGTCGGAATTGCACGCCCGGATGCGAGCCGTGCTCCGGCGGGCCGCCGGCCCCGAGGCGGACGCGGAGGGCCGGATGCGGCTGGGTCCGGTGGTCCTGGACGTGCCGCACCACGAGGTCAGGGTGGGGGAGACGCCGGTCGATCTGACGCCGCGCGAGTTCGAGCTGCTCAAGGTCCTGTTCTCGCAACCCGGCCGCGTCGTCACCGCGGGCCGGTTGCTTCGCGCCGTCTGGGGCACGGCCTACTCGGACGAGGGCCACTACCTCCACGTCTACGTTTCGCGACTGCGACGCAAGCTCGCCGCGGCGGACCCTTCCGGTGCCGCGGCGAAGCTCATCGTCGCCGAGCCTGGGGTCGGCTACAGGATCGTGGCGGAGTAGGCGGCCGGACGGCGGGCCTCAGCCAACGGGGATGTAGCCCCAGATGGGAGAGTCGGGCTTGAGCATCCCCTTCAGGGCAGACCAAGGCACCGTGACGGCGTAGCCGGCCCAGGGCGATTTCAGATCGCCGGTCCTGAGATAGAACTGCAGACCGTCTGACTCAGGGAACCAGTTGCTGAAGTTGTCCGCGCTGGGGCCCGTCAGCAGGTCTCCGATGGCGGCCGCCGGCACGAGCTTCGTGGTCTCACTCGACAGAGTCGCAAGGGCGAGGCCGGGCGTCGTAAACAGATCCTCGATCGTGACGCCGTGACCATCGGACATGTCGACGTTGACTTCCTGGTAGAGATTGAGCACCGTGTCGGCTGCCACGGTGAAGGCTAGCTGGAGCGACATCCACCGCGTGTTCAGGGTCCCGGAACCGTTCACGTAGTAGATGGAAGCGACGATTGCCGTTTCGCCGGGGGTGGCCAGTACAGAGTCGCGAGCCTGGGCGAGCAGCTTCTGAACCGCCGTGTCGATCGTCGCATTCATTGCCGCGGCGGCGGCAAACCCTGACGCGACCGGGGTGTTCAGATCCCAGGAGACGCGGCCGCTGGCGTCTGCCCCGAAGACCTTGGTCGGGCATATCGTGTACAGGTCCGATGCGGCCGGCTGGGTGTCGTACTCGACACTACCGGTGGCCAGTTCGACGAGCCAGATGTGCGCCGGGAGATCGTATGGGCCGATGGGGCCGTACCTGTCCCCACCGTCGTCCGCCGTCAGGCTAAGAATCGGTGCCGGGTTGGCGACTTGATACGTACCACTCTCTCCGCAGGTCAGCTTCTCGGAGATCTCGCCGTTGAGGCCAATCTGGAGCCAGCCATGGGCGAGGTTCATCACCGTGACGGTCAGGTCGCCGCTGGGGCTCGCCGCGCCCGTCGACGAAGAGGTGCCGGGAGCGGTCTGACTGGCCAGTGCCGTGGGGCCGTGTTGTGTCCAGGGCAGTGCCGCCAGCGCGACCGCCGCCACCGCCAGGACGAGGATCGCGGCCGGCGCGAACTTAGAGATATGCGGCCGCGCGGCTCCGAGTCCGGTCAGGCCCTGGCTCCGTCCGCGCGACCCGAGCGTGCCGACGATCCGGCCGTGGAGCTTGACCGGTACCGCCGAGTCCGCCAGGTCGTGATAGTAGGAAGAGAGTTGCCCGTCCAGTTCGGTCTCTTCGGGCGTGTTCATGTCGCTCATCGATCTCCCTCCGGCCGCGTCCGAGACGCGGCAAGCGCACTGCGCAAGCGTTGCCGCGCCAGAAACAGGCGCGACTTCACGGTCCCCTCGGGCCAGCCCAGGCGACGGGCGATCTCGCGAATCTCGAGGTCGCGGCCAAAGCGAAGGCCCAGAACAATCTGCTCGTCTGGTGTCAGCGTGGCGATGGCTCGATCCAGCTCGTCGCGGCCGGCCAGGTCGCCAGAGGTGTCCGGGGCGCCCCGTTCCGTCTCGGGTGTGAGCTCCGAGACCGGATGGCGTGACCGCTCCCTGATGCGGTCACGGCACTTGTTGGCGACGATGCGGCCGAACCAGGCGTCGAGTGCCGCCGGGTCGCGCAAGCTGGCGCGATGGTCCCACGCGACGATCACGGCATCGTGGGCGACGTCTTCCGCGGCGCATGGATCGCGCAGGATGATGGTGGCGAGGCGATACGCCTCCGGCAGGACCCGAAGGACGAAGGCCTCCATGGTCTCAACGGCGGTCGTGTCGATGACCTCCGCCCTGAGTCTCACCGCAGCCCCTTCTGCAACCATGGACTCTCCTGGATATCTCCAGGCCGACGATAGTCGGCTCCACACCTACGACGCAACAGGAGCGTGATCGGTTGAGGGTGGCGGCGAGCCTAGGGCTGGTACAACTCGAGTGAGGCCGTGGCCGATTCGTCGGTGATGAGCACGCGGCCGTCGAGGAGCAGAGCGGCGTAGGGTTCCTGGCACGGCGCCTGCATGGAGCCGGTTGAGCTGAAGGTGCCGCTCATCGGATCGAACAGCTCAGCTGCGGCCAGCGGCGTCTGTAGCGACGAGAACTCCATGCCGCCGGCGATCAGAACTCGTCCATCCGAGAGCAACGTCGCCGTATGGCGTGTGCGAGGTGTAACCATCGATCCGGTCGGGCTGAAGGTGCCGGTCTTCGGGTCGAACAACTCGGCGGGATCCTGGCCGCCCGCGACCAGGACGCGGCCGTCGCGCAGCAGGGTGGCGGAGTGATAGCTCCGGGCGTGCGCCATGGACCCTGTTGCGGTGAACTTGCCCGTGGCGGGGTCGTAGATCTCGGCCTTGTCCGTCGTCGTCCCAAAGGTGACGGCGTCCCTGCCGCCGGCGATCAACACCCGACCGTCGGCCAGAAGCGTGGCCGTAGAGCCTTCAAAACGGAGGTCGTTCATCACGCCCGTGTAAGTGAAGGTTCCGGTCTTCGGGTCGTAAAGCTCGGCGGCCTCGGCTGGCTCCGAGACGGCCGTGCCGCCGGCGATCAGGACCCGGCCGTCGGTTAGAAGCGTGGCCGTATGCCAGACGCGCGGAGTACGCAGCGATCCGGTGACGGTGAACTTGCCGGTGGATGGGTCGTAGAGTTCGGCGGACCCGACCGGTGCCTGATCCGTGTCTCCGCCGGCGATGAGGACGCGGCCGTCGGCAAGGAGAGTGGCGGTGTAGGCGGTGCGGGCCACATTCATCGAGCCTGTGGGAGCAAAGGTCCCGGTCTTCGGGTCGAATAGCTCGGCGACTGGTGTCGTGCCGGCGGTGCCGCCGGCTTCGGTCACCAGGACCAGGCCGCTCGTGAGCGTGGTGGTGGTCGAGTACTGGGGGAACGTCTTCATGGAAGCCGTCGGGACGAAGACGCCGGAAGTTGCCGGGCCGATCGTCGGGGCCGCCGATGCGGACGCCGATGCGGACGGGCTGGCGGCGGCCGGGCCGGTCACCGGTTGGTTGGTCAGGGCGACGAAACCGACGCCGGCGACGATCGCGACGATCATCGCCGCCGCGATTCCGGCGAGCGCCCAGGGGCGTTGCGATGGCTCTCGGGTGGCATGCCGGGCGCGCTCGCCCTTGATGGCCGTGTCGACGAGCCTTCTCGCGCGGGACGAGTCGGACGGTGTGATCGACCCGTAGAAGTCGCGCAGATTGTCCTGGAGTTCGGTGTCGTTCATCGTGCGTTTCCTTCGACGCGGCGCTCGGCCGCCAGCGCGGAGCGCAGGTGCTCGAGCGAGTTGTGGAGTCTGGATTTGACGGTGCCCTCCGCGATGCCGGTCTGAGCGGCGATCTGCGGCACGGTCAGGTCGCGACCGAAGCGGAGGCCGATGACGATCTGCTCGTCGGCGGTGAGCCGGGCGATGGCGTGCCCGATCTCGTCGCGGATAGCCAGTCGCTCCGCCGATCCGCCCGTCGATCCGGCCTGCGGCAGAAGGGTCGGCCGTCTGCCGCGACGCCGGAGCTCATCCCGACAGACGTTCACCAGGATCTTCGTGAACCAGCCCGCCGGGTTGCCGGCATCTCGCAGCTGCCGGCGCGCTTTCCATGCCGCAAGAGCCGCTTCCTGGACCGCATCTTCGGCCGCCACCGGATCGCGCAGGATCCACGTGGCCAGCCGATGGGCTTCGGGCGTTCGGGAAACGATCATCTCGGCCATGTCGTCGTCGTTCATCTGTAGGACCGCTACGGTTGCCAGCAAGGTTCCACCTCGGCTTTCATCGTGCACTCGAACTACGACTCGAGCCGGCGTTTCGTTCAATCTTGCGCCGCCTGGCGCCCGGCCACCCCCTCGAATGACCCCTTCGGCGTCCGACCGGGGCTGCGTCATACTTGAGGCGATGCAACGAGTCTCGCTACCAGCAGCCGAGTGCGACCCTGGCGGTGGCGGGCGTCCGTGATCCGAACGTGATCACCCCCGAGGCGCGAGACCGGGATGTCGCCCACGACGAGACCGGCCGAAGCGTGACCTATCGCACGCCGTGGACTCTGCGCGGGGTCTACGTAGCCAACGGGCTGGCGACCGCGGCGATCGCTCCGTTCATCCCGGTCATGCTCAAGGAGCGCGGCCTCGACCCGGCGACGATCGGAGCCCTGGCGGCTGTTGCGGCTCTTTCGACGACGGTCATAGTGCCGGCCTGGGGTCACCTCGCAGACGCGGTCGTGGGCCGAGCCAGGGCATTCCGAATCGGGCTTGCGCTCGCGTCGGCTACCGCCGTCGGCCTGCTGCTCCAGCTGCCGGTGTACGCGGTCGCGGCCATGCTTGTCAGCTTCACCGTCTACGCCAGCCTCTTCGTGGGTCTCGGCGATGCCCTGGCCATGTCGGACCTGCCGGCGCCGGAGCGGCAGTACGGGGCGCTCAGAGCTCATGCCAGCCTGTCGTTCACGGTCGGCATCACCGCCGTCGGCTTCATCTACGGCTGGGTCGGGTACGGTGCGGCGCCACTCATCTTTCTGATCTGGTCGATCATGATGTTCGTCCTGATCGGCCGAATCCCGGACCGAACCGTAGGGCCCAAGCAGCGAGGCGGTTCCGAGGCGACCGGAGAAGTGCACGCCGTCCGCTTCGGGTCGCCGGGCCGTGCCCTGGCGGTCCAGCCCAGGCTGCCGATACTGCTCGTCGTCTTCGCGCTGGCATTCGCGGGCCTGCAGGGATCGCTGACCTTCATCGGCATACGCATCGTCGAACTTGGCGGGCGTCCTTCGGATGTCGGGCTCTCGTTCGCCGTCGCCGCCGTCTTCGAGGTCCCCGGGCTCATGTCCGCGGGCTGGATGGGTCGGCGGTTAGGATTGCGCTGGCTCTTCCTTGGCTCGATGGTCATGTATGGACTGAGCATCGCATCGTGGGGCATCCTGCCGAACGCGCTGGCGATCAACGCGACCCGGGCAGTGACGGGCCTGTGCAACGGATCGCTGATGGCGGCCCGCGTTCTCATCGTGCCGCGGCTGCTCCCGGCGTCGCTGCAGGCCACGGGTCAGGTCCTGTTCCAGGCGGCGACACTCGGTGTCGGCACCGTGTTGGGGAGCGTGATCGGCGGCGTCGTCTATGGCTCGCTCGGGCCTACCGTCTTCTTCGCCGGCGCCGGCGGCGTGGCGATCGCCGGTGCCGCCGGCGCGTGGTTCGTCCTCGCCGGTCCCGTCGGGGGCCGACTGACGGGCCTGGTCGTCGACGAGCCGACCAAGACCGCCGAGCTGCCCGCGCCCTGACGCGCGGTCCGACCCGACCGACCGTTCCCCGATCATCCACCAGCCATATCGAGTAGGGTTCGCGTTCATGGAACGCAAATGGCTCATCCTGACCAGCGTCTCGCTCGGCTCATTGATGGCGACGCTGGACGGCAGCATCGTCAACATCGCCCTGCCGGCCATCGGTTCCGACTACCGGATCGATCTGACGACGGTCGAATGGGTCGTCGTCGCCTACCTGCTGGTCGTCGGGTGCCTGCTGCTGCCGTTCGGTCGACTGGGAGAGGTGCTGACGTTCAAGCGCGTCTACCTGACCGGCTTCGCCGTCTTCACGGTGGCGAGCGTCTTTTGCGGAGCTTCGCCGACCGCGCTCGCGCTGGTTGGATTCCGCGTCGTCCAGGGCGTCGGCGCGGCGATGCTCATGGCCATGGGGCCGGCGATCGTGGCTCGAACCTTCCCGGCGGCCGAGCGCGGCAAGGCCCTGGGCCTCAACGGCGTCAGCGTCGCGATAGGCCTGAGCCTGGGTCCCGCGCTGGGCGGTGTGCTGACCCAGGTCGCCACCTGGCGAGCGATATTCCTCATAAACGCCCCGATCGGGCTGCTGGCGATCGTTTGGGCCGCCCACATCCTGCCGGTCGAGGAGCCGGGCAAGGGCCAATCGTTCGACGTCAAGGGAGCGGGGCTCTCGGGCGCCGCGCTGTTCGCTCTGTTGCTTGCTCTGAGCGAGGGTCAGGAGTGGGGATGGGCCAGCCCGGCGATCGTCGGTCTGATGATCGCAACGGTCGTCCTGGGCGGGGCGTTCCTCGTCGCCGAGCGACGAGCCATCCATCCGATGATCGATCTGGCGTTGTTCCGGATCCGGCCGTTCACCGCCGGCCTGGCGAGTGTCGTCGTGGCGTTCGCCGGTCTGTTCACGGCCACGTTCCTGCTGCCCTTCCTGCTCGAACAGGGACGCGGCTTCTCGCCGATCGAGGCGGGCTTGCTGCTGACCCCGGTTCCGCTCAGCATGGCCCTCGTGGCGCCCTTCAGCGGCGCGGCCTCGGACCGCTTCGGCCCGCGCGTCCTGGCCAGTCTCGGCATGGCGATCATGGTCCTGGGGTTGCTGAGCCTGACGCAGCTGTCGGTCGACTTCGCCCTGCCGGACCTGGTGTGGCGGCTGGTCCTGCTGGGCGTGGGCCAGGGGCTGTTCATGAGCCCCAACAGCAGCGCGGTGCTCGGCTCCGTCCCTCGGCCGCGAGTCGGGACGGCGTCGGGCACGCTTGCCGAGATGCGCGTCAACGGGCAGGCCCTTGGGATTGCGTTGAGTGCGGCCGTAGTCGCGGCTCGGCTGCCGGTCCACCTGGCGGAGCTGGGGAGCGGCGCGCCGACGGCGGCGGTTCGGAACGCCGCTCTCGCCGGGGCGATCCACGACGCCTTCGTGGCCGCGGCGCTCATCTGCTGCGTGGGCATCGTCACCAGCCTGATCCGGGGCTCGAGCCGGCCCGGCCACGCGGTCACGGCCTCGCCTGCCGTGGCCGGCACCGCACCCGGGGTTGCGCCGGGCGCCCCGGCGGCGCCACCGGCGCCGTAGGACCGCCTACACCCGGCGCGTCTGGCAGGTCTCATCGCCGGGCCGCGACCGTCCTTCCGGCGCCGCGCTATCGTCCGGACGATCGCTCCTATCCAGCGCCGTTGCCAGCACGAGGCCGCCAGAATGTGCCGATCGATCCAGCCGCTCCACAACTACGATCCGCCGTCCGGCGCCGACGACATCCGCGCGGCGGCTCTCCAATACGTCCGCAAGATCAGCGGCATGACCCATCCGTCACAGGTCAATACGCCCGCCTTCGATCGGGCGGTCGCGTCCATCGCGGCCGTGACCCAGGAGCTGCTCGATGCGCTCGTGGCTACGGCGCCACGCCGCGACAGGGCGGCCGAGCGGCAGCGTGCGAGGGCTCGCTGGCAGCGAAGGCAAGCGGCGCCGACAACCTGAGCCTCAGCGCCGCACGGTTCGCATCGCTACACTGCCCCTCGTGAGGCGACCCCCCCCTGGTCTTCGCAGCGCGAGCTGGCTTCCGCTGACGGGCCTGCTCATCGCACTTGCCGTCATGGGATGCACGGCCAGCACTGCCGGAGCCGTGCTGTCCTCCGCGCAGCGCCCTGCCTCTTCGAGCACTCCGACGACCGCGGGCCGGTTCGTCGCGGCCGGCTCGATGACGACCCCTCGCTACTACCAGACGGCGACCCTGCTGTCGAACGGGTCCGTGCTGATCGTCGGTGGATGCTGCAATGGCCCTGCCGGTCTCACGTCGGCGGAGTTGTACGACCCCAAGACGGGCAGGTTCACTCCGACCGGCTCGATGGCCGACGGTCGCTACTACCACACCGCCACACTGCTCAACAACGGCCAGGTTCTGATCGCCGGCGGCGTCAGCGTGTTGGGGCCGCTCTCGTCGGCCGAGCTGTACGACCCGTCGACCGGCAAGTTCAGCCCGACCGGCTCGATGGCCGTTGCTCGCTATTACCACACCGCGACGCTGCTTGCCGATGGTCGAGTCTTGATGGCCGGCGGCAGCGGGGATCCGCTGGTCGTCAAGGCCGAGGTGTACGACCCGCAGAAAGGCACGTTCAGCGCCGTCGGCGACATGACAGTCGGGCGGCAGCACCACACCGCCACCCTGCTTCAGGATGGCCGCGTCCTCATCACCGGCGGTTCTGACAGCTCCGACCCGGACCCGGTGAAGAAGATCCCCGGCCAGGCGTCGGCGGAGCTTTTCGATCCCCATGCGGGGGTCTTCGGCAAGACCGTCGACATGACCACCGGCCGCCTCGACCACACCGCCACGATGCTTCCCAACGGCCAGGTTCTCATAGCTGGAGGGCGCGTTGTCGGCTTGCCGGATCTCGCCACAGCCGAGCTGTTCGACCCCAAGACCGGCGGCTTCGACCAGACCGGGACAATGGCCACCGCTCGCATCAACCACACCGCCACTCTGCTGCCCGACGGCCGCGTGCTGATCGCCGGCGGCTCGCGCGGTCTCGATACAGCCGAGCTGTACGACCCCAAGCACGGCGGATTCACGTTGATGGCCAATTCGATGACCACCGGTCGGGCAGGTCACACAGCCACTCTCCTACCGGACGGGCGCGTCCTCCTGGCCGGCGGGACCGGCAACTCAACGTCGAGTTCCACGGCCGAGCTGTTCGAGCCCTAGTCGCAGCCGCCTGGTTCGGGGCATTTGACTACCGTGGCATGACTACAGTGGCATGACTACAGTGGCATGACTACAGTGGCATGACTAAACTACAGTTGACGCCATGGCCGGCCGATGGTTCACTACGGTAGCAACAGTGGCCGGAGCGTCGCCCGGCGGTGGTCTCGGTGGCCCCGCTTCCCCGGATGTTTCCCTACCGTCGGAGACGACCATGCATCGCCGTGTGAACGTATGGGTCAAGCTCGGAGCGATCGCCGGCCTGGGCCTCGTTTCCGTGATCCTGGCCATCGTTACTTTGAGCGGGGCAGCGACCTCAGGCGGCGGAGACCTGCTGGTTTCCTCGTCGATGGCGAACGGAATAGACCTGGCTATTCTGTTGGGAGCCGCGATCATCCTGGGCCTCGAGCTGGCCCACATGAGGAGCCGGCGGATCAGGCGGGCGCGAGTGGTTTCGCAGCGTGCCGCCAGGGCCTGGCTGCCTTAGCTGCCATAGCTGACTTGGCGGGCGTGGTGCCGGCCGGGGCGCCGGCCTGGGTCGCGAGGGGTATGTCACCGATGACTACTGGTCGACCTAGCAGGTACCCCTGACCCAGCTGGATGTCGAGGGATCGTAGCGCGGCGAATTCACGATCTGTCTCGATGCCCTCGGCGATCAGCCGGCAACCGGTGGAGCGGCCGAAGTGCCGCAGTCCGGCGATCATCGCCTTGCGTGCCTCGTCGGACTCCAGGTCTTTGATGAGCCAGCGATCGAGCTTCACGAAGGCCGGATGCAATTCCAGGATGTGCCGGAAGCTAGCAAACCCAACGCCGGCGTCGTCAACTGCCAGCTCCACGTTCGGTCCGAGCGCAGCCATGGCCGCGCGGAATGCCGGGTAGTCGGCAATGGCCGTGTGCTCCGTCACTTCCAGCACCATGTGGCGGCGGTTTCCCTGGAGGAGGGAGCGCAGCGGGCCTCCGGACAGGATCAGTTCGGGCGACGCGTTGAGGTTCAGCCACGCGGACGCCGGGAGGGCTTCCGAGTCCGAGAGGGCGGCCTTGAGCGTGGCGATCTCCAACTCGGCCCCGAGCCCAACCGCCGCTGCCTCCTCGAACGCGGACTCCGGATGGGTGCCGTCGGCGAAGCGCGTGAGGGCCTCATATCCAACGACGGCATTGCTCGCGAGATCGACGATCGGCTGGAAGACCGGTTGGAAAGCCGTGTGTTCGATGATGGCCAGGCTGTGGGCCCTGCCGCCCCCCGCGTCGACCCGCTGAGCGAGGTCGCGTCCGATCAGCGCACCGGCGATGTCGGCGAACTCGACGAGCGACGGCAGCACCGTCGCCTCGGCGACGTCTTCAACCGATCCCTCGGAGTCGATGCAAAGCAGTCCGATGACCTTCTGGTCGTGGCGAACGGGTGCATATGCGATCGCCCGGATTCGCAGACTGGTCAGGACCTGGTTATACGGATGGCCGGCCCGGCTGACCCAAGGCTCGATCCAGGGGCCTTCGGCAGCCCGCTCGCGGAGGTGCCGACTCCGCTGGGTCGGTATCGAATGCAGAGTGGGGTCGGGCTGGCCTTGGACTGCGAAGGCGATCGTCCGCGCGATACCGTTGGATTCGAATACCAGGAGCTGTGCGGCGGTAATGCCGGACAGCTCAACAACCCGCCGGCAGATGGCGTGAGCGGTGGCCTCCGGCGTGTCGCTTGCTCGCAGGCCTCGCATCATTTCGCCGATCGACTCCCGCTCCCTTGCGAGATCGATCGAGCGTTCCGCAAGCGCACGGTCAGAAGTGACGTCGCGCTTGACGGCCACGTAACCCGAGATCGCTCCGGCCGAGTCGCGGATGGCCGAGATATTGGCCTCTTCCGTGAATAGCGTGCCGTCCTTGCGCCGGTTGGTCAGGTCCGACACCCACGGCAAGCCGCTGGTAAGCGATGCCCACATGGCGTCGTAGAACCATCGTGTCTGGATGCCGCTGCTGAGGATTCGAGGGTTCTTGCCGAGGACCTCTGTGCTGGCGTAGCCGGTAACTCGTTCGAAGGCGGGGTTGACGTAGACGATCAGCCCATCGAGACCGACGATCATCACCGACTCAGTTGCCTGCTCGACGACGGCGGCCAGCTGACCCCGCTCGGCGGATTGGTTCGAGTACTCGGTGACGTCGATCGCCATGCCGCCCACGCCCATGGCCTGGCCGTCGATCGGGATGGGGAATTCGATGAGCAGGACCTTGTGAAGACCGCCTGCGAACGGCATCTCTCGGGTGAAGACCTGCGGTCCACCTCCCTCGAGGGTAGCCTGGTCGCGAGTGCGCATCAGCGCCGCGGCGGCGGGGGGCCACATGTCGGCGTCCGTCTTGCCTTGCCATGCCGGCCCCATGTGCCGGCCCATCGTGGCGAGCAGGTGCGGGTTCGCGTAGACGTAGCGACCTTCGGAATCCTTGAGCCAGGCGGCAACGGGCGCCGATTCCATCAGCTCGCCGAAACGGGTGGACGATGCCGCCGATGGTGGGGCTGAGTTCCCTCGTGCCCGGGCACGGGCATGGCGGTGGCTCTGCGTCCCGCGCTCTGAAGTTCGGGCTTGCAGTGCGATCAGGCGGCGCTCCGTGCCGGTCTCGGGCCCCGAGCGGACTGCCAATTCCGGTTCCTTCAACCCACCAGGTTGAGCCTATGCGACGCCCGGCCCAGACGGCCGGCTACCCAACCGGCACTGACAACCTACTCGGTCAAGCACCAGGTGACCATCCCCAATGCATTACAAACGGAGGGAGCACGGATATGGCATTCGTACCGTCCCATAGTCATTGACCGTAACTACTGTAGATGTATGCCCTGGATGGCATTCGTACGGTCCTACAGTCAGTGGCCATAACTACTGTAGACGCAGGCACGGTCGGGTGGTTGACTCTGGAGGCAGCGGCCCAATGGCCGCCCGGCGCTGGATCCGATTGGACCGCTTCGCCGGATGCGCAGAAACAGGCGAATGCCATGGCAACTCAAGAACGCCACTCACTACGTAGCACTCCCACGAACCGCCTCACGTGCCGTTTGATGGGTCACCTCTGGTTGGCGAACGGCGTCCGGACGCTCCGCACCGAAGAACGCCGGCTCCCAAAGTCGCCCGACTGGCAGACGTGCTTCCGCTGCGGCAAATGGCAGCTTCTGCCGTGATCGGCGTGATCCGGTCCGGCACGGCCGCGGCGTGGCACGAGGACCCCAACCTTCAGCCGCAACCCCGATGATCCGTCTGGGCGAGCCGAGTGCAACGCGTCACGACGACGATCCCGGCACATCGCCCGGTTTCGACCCGGTGTGGGGAACGCTGGGCGCTCCGACGGGGCTGAACGGTGACGACTGGCCGGCTCAGGACGACGCGGAGTTCCAGGGCCCTTCCGTCGACGTCGAGATCCTCGGCGCCGACTTCCAGATCTCAGGCCAGATCCACACCGGCAAGTTCGATCGGCTCTCGGACTGGATCAACATGCAGACGGGTTTCATTCAAGTTGCAAACGCGATTCACCTCCACCCGGGATCGGCCCTCGAGCTCGATGCGGATGAGCGCCGGGCGATATTGTGGGTACGCCTCAGCCAGATTGTCCTGATGGCCGAGCGGGCGCCTGTGGCCCCGGTTCGTTCCGGTGCACCCGAGGTCCTCAAGGAGCGCCAGGATGTCTCGATCGTCACGCCGGGCTACGACCTCAGAGGCGACCTCCACATCCACGCCCACGGATCGATGACCCAGTTCCTGGAGACGCCGGAACCGCACTTCCTGCCAATGACCGACCTTGTGGTCCGCTGGCTGGATGACGCGACGATGATCGCGAGCTTCCCGTTCGCGATGGTCAACCGGGCCCAGCTGGTGACGGTGCATGACTGGTCAAGGTCAGGCGAGTTGCCGGTGCCCGCGCTGGCATAGGGCTCAAACCGCAGGCCGCATCACCAGCCGAACAGGCCGCCGAAGAGCGAGTGGAAGAGCGAGTCGATCGGGCCCTCGGTGACGGCCTTCTGGTGGACCCGCAGGCTCGGCGTCTTGATGTCGGTCGCGGT
>Ga0182017_10001242_pt1 | contig 19861 bp, 17 predicted proteins | sample 712E3DmetaG_FD_120492 | JGI IMG/M metagenome (GOLD analysis project Ga0182017, IMG submission 120492) | Permafrost microbial communities from Stordalen Mire, Sweden - 712E3D metaG | ecosystem: Environmental > Terrestrial > Soil > Wetlands > Permafrost | place: Sweden: Stordalen | collected... | reverse complement strand
TCTTCATCGTCACGAAACAATAGTAAATCATTGAATGTACGAGCCATGATATGGTGAGTAAGACCCGGATTATTGATGCGTGCTTTTCTGGGCATACTATAATATAATATTTGACACCGTCCCTAATAGTGGAGTCTTGTCCAATCCGCATTTTATTAGCGTTATGAAAAGGGCGGTCACAGCTTGCGTCAGCAACCGTTGACTCGCCCCAAACCTCGTACCCATTTTCAGCAGTTGACAAAAGCATCTTTAGTGAAGAGCGCTTTAAAGATATTCGATAAATCTCCCCATCAATCGATTCTGCCATTTAAGCTTTCTTAATAACAGTCTGAACCTTTTCTAAGCTGGCTAAGGATAGGTAAGAGTCTTTAATTTTGCTTTACTATGCAGGAAGTAAAATAAAGGCAAATAATCACTCTAACAACTTGGTTTATTTAGCTATAGCAATTTATCGCCCTTAATTGATATAATTACATTAATTTGAATCGAGGCAATTTTTGCCGGGTAAAACTGTTTCCAGAAGGACAAACGGGTGTTTGATATTTCCGTAACCCATGCACCGGACGGCATGAAGGCCTTTTTGTATGTTTCGGACATATTAGGCGGCGATTATCCAACGGTAGACGACCTGATAGACGCCCTGAAGGACAACGGCGTCATTACCGGCGTCGACCGGGAGGCCCTTGTGCTCATGGAAAAACGTTTGGTATGCAATACGTTTGTCGAGGTCGCACGCGGCATCGCGCCAACCGCGGGGACCCCAGGTTCGATCGAAGTGCTCATCGACGTTTCACAAAAGGGAAAGCCCCGCGTGCTTCCCGGCGGTAAAGTCGACCACCGGGACATAAGTTACGTCGTCAATGTCCGCAAGGGGACCCCGCTGGTCAAACATCTTCCTCCAATACCGGGAAAAGACGGCTGTAACGTTTTTGGAAAGCCGGTAGCGGCCCCTCCCCTGAAAGATCTGCCGCTTTCGCGCGGGAAGGGCGCCGTCGTGCTCCTTACCGACCCGAACGTCCTTGTCGCCGATATTAACGGCGCGGTCGTGGTGCATCCGGATGGAAAAGTCGACGTGGTCGACGAAAAAATCATTTCGGGCAATATCGATTATTCAACGGGAAATGTCCATTTTTCGGGCAACTTGAAAGTCAACGGCACGGTGCGCGCGGGTTTTGAAATCGACGCCGAAGGCGATTGCTTTATAGCGGGAAATGTTGAAGACGCGAAAATAACGAGCCTCGGAGACATCGAAATCCTCGGAGGGGCCGTGGGCCAGTCAAAGGGCATGCTTAAATGCGCCGGGTCATTAAAAATCAGGCATATCGCGAATTTCAGCGTGCTTGCGGGGGGCGATATTTTCATCCTTGAAGACGCCCTCCACTGCGCGATTTCCTCCGAGGGCAATATCAAGGCAAAATCGGTTGTGGGAGGCACTGTCGCCGCGTGGAAAGCCATCGAGGCCGAAACGATCGGTACCGAGGCCGAGGCAAAAACCATCGTCGACCTTGGCGGCAAATACGTCCTGATGCAGCGTAAATACGCGCTGCTCAAGGAGCTTGCCGACGTTACGGGCCACATCGGCACGGTCAAGGAAGGGATTTTCAAGCTGGTCAGGGACGAGATGGACCCTGCCGGGGAGCTTTCCGATGGCGCTCTGGAGCGTTGCGGGGCCCTGAAGAAAAAACACAGGGTCAATATAAAACGGTGCTCGGACGTGCAGGCGGAAATGGAAACGCTTGACAAAAAACTGGGCGGTAATTCTATTCCCTTTGTAAAGGCATCGACGGTGTATCCGAACACCCTCATTAAATTCGGCGGCGTCGAGAAGCTTATTAATGAAAAGCTTGTCCGCGCGAGGATCACGGTGGACGGGGAAAAAATCGTCGTAGGAAAATAATAATCTTTTCCGAGCGGAGTCCTCTATGATGAATACGTTTTCGAAACTATCGGTACAGGTCGTGGTATGCGCGGCGTTTTTTTGCGCGGGCCTGTCCGTTCCAAGGGCCGAGGAAACGGGCGATTACATCCACTATCGCCTCGGCGTCAAGTATAAAAACGAAAACAAGTTCGATCAGGCCACGGAAGAGTTCCGTAAGGTACTTACGGCTTATCCCGACAATTATAACGCCTACATGCAGCTGGCCGAAATCCGAAAGTCCCAGAACCAGCCCCGTCTGGTGATTTACAATCTGAAGAAAGCCCTCGCCTACAATCCGGGATGGGGAAAGGCCCATCACATGCTTGCCGATGCGTTTGAGCAGGACAGGCAATACCAGAACGCGATCATGGAGCTGCAGATATACCAGCAATCCTGCGATCCAACGGAGCAGGAGGGCATCCAGAAAAAGATAGACCAGCTCATTAAAAACGTCCAGGGACACGGGGTTTCAAGCGCGGAACCGGATACGGCGGCGTCGCACACCGCGGTGGTTGAAAAAAAAGACACCGCGGTAGTAAAAAATGCAAAAGCAGTCGCGCCTAGCCCGGTTTCCGTCCAGGCCGTACGGCCTCCCGCTAAAAAGGCCGCGCAAAAACCCGTTTCCGCGGCGAAAGCGCCGGCAGCTTCCGCGTCCGTGACCTCACCCGCGGCCGAAGCGTTATTGAAAAAGGCCGTAAGTCTTTACGAACAGGGAAAATTGGACGAATCGTTGCAAAACATCAAGAAAGCGGTGCTCCTCCAGCCGCATTATCCCGAGGCGTACTTTTATGGAGGGCTTGCCCGCTACAAGCAGGGAAAATACGATCTGGCCAAGATAAATTTTTCGAAAGCCTTCGAATGTCCCGACGGCCAGTCGGCCCATTTTTACCTGGGAAAGGTTTATGGCGCGGAAAAATATTACAAAGGCGCGATAAGCGAGCTGACGACGTTTTTACAAAATGCTCCGGAAGGCGAAACAAAAAAAGAGGCCGTGACGCTGCTTGCACAGTATAAGAAGCTCACCGGCGATACATCCGGCCCGGTCAATGCGGCCGGGGCCGACGGGGCCTTGCGGCAGCCGCGGGCGGAGTATGAACCCGCGGTCCCGGAATCGGGATATAGCGTGATCGAACTTCGCATAGATTCCCTGTTGTCCATGAACGTGGTGGACACGCTTACGGACCCCGGGCAGGCGATGCTTGGCGGGGTCAAGGAATTCAAAGCGGGACATTTCGACAATGCCATTAAAGAGTTCAAAAAGGTGATGGCCGGATATCCGGCGGGGACCGTTGCCGCGCCATGTACCTATGACATAGGCGTATGTTACATGAAATTACGGTTGTTTCCAAACGCCGAAAACCAGTTCGATAATCTCCACAACAGGTATCCGGCCCATGCGCTCGCTTCCCAGGGCCTGTTCTTAAAGGCCTTTTCCTATCTGGAACGGGGCGACGAGGCCGTTGCGGAAAAACTTTTCCGCGAATTCATCCAGAAAAACCGCACCCACGCATGGTCGGGAAAGGCCTATGAAAAGCTCGGGGACATTTATTTGGACTTGAAGCAAATGGGCAAAGCGCTTGACGCCTATAACCAGGCCGCCGTTACCGCGAAGGACGCGGCAGACCAGGTTTTCGCGTATTTCAAGCTGGGTAACGCCTGTTTTGAGGCGGGCAACCCCGAACGCGCGGTCGTAACGCTCAAAAAAGTGATTGACATAGGTGAATCGCGCAAAATATTCGTGCGGGTCCCCGATTCATATTACAAGATAGCCGATTGCAAATACCAGCGGAAAGACAATAAAACCGCGCTGGAGTATTATCAGAAAGTAACAAGGAAGTATCCCGCCTATCAGGAAACGCCGTGGGGCCTTTTCCAGATGGGCAACATTTACAAGAACGTCAAGAACTATCCGAAGGCGATCGAGACCTATAAGGAGCTTGCAAAAAATTTCCCGGACGATTACTGGGCCAGGCAGGCGCGCTGGAAACTCGAAGACGCCGTCTGGGAAAACGAGTATAAGGCGGTGTTACAATAAAAAAGGTAATAGGTAATAACCCATGACCCATAACCCATGACCATTTATTATGACCGACTCTGAACTAATATCCATATTGTCATCATCTTTTTCCAAGCAGCTTGCGTGGTATTGCGAGTTGTCGGAACTCGTGCATAAAACGCTGGGACGGCTCGTGCTGTCGCGCGGAGACGTTACCCTGGTCATTGAAAATTTTACGCACAAACAGAAGGTCCTCGACTTGATCGTCGAGGAAAGGGGACGAATCGGCGGCACGGTGGACCTTTGGCAACGCCATAAAAAAGAAATAAAGGCCGGTCCGGCAAGCGATGAGCTCGACGCGCTATTAAAAAAGACGGCGGCCGCGATTTCGGAATTTCTCGACGGTGAGGAACAATTGAAACGTTACCTTGAACACGTTAAAAAACCCCATGGCGATGTCCAACCATGACCGCCGTAAAATCAACGAAAAAACAGATGTCACCCGGAGTTTTTGAAACGCTCCAGAGGGCGTTTTCGGATTTTCAGGTCCGCGCGGAAAAGCTGAGCGTTGCCTACAATAATATGCAAAGGGACTTTAAAAACATCAATATCGAATTGGACGCAAAGAACGAGCAGCTTGCCGAAAGCCTTAAAAAACAGGAAGAAATCCAGATCTACCTGAGCAGTATCCTCGAAAGCATGAATAACGGCGTCATAGGAATTGACATAATGGGCAATGTCACCCATTTCAACCCGGCCGCCGCGGACATCACCGGGTTTTCACCCGATGAGGCCGTCGGCCGGCCCTACGCGCAAGTGTTCAAGAACACGAGCGACGCCCCAACGCTCCTCGGTGTGCTCCACTCAGGCAAGGAACACAAGGGTGACGAAAAGGTGCTCTGGCACAAGGACAATCATCCGGTCCCCGTGTGGTTCCAGACCGCTCTTCTTAAAGACCCGAGAAACAGGACGCTGGGGGCCGTCGAGATTTTCAGCGATATTTCGAGGATCAAGTCCCTGGAGGAACAAATGCAGCATACGAAGACCATGGCGGCGCTGGGGGAAATGGCCGCTACGGTCGCCCACGAAATCAGGAACCCGCTGGGCGCCATGGGCATGTGGGCCGGGCTTTTAGAAAGGGACCTGGGTCCGGATGACGAACGTAAAAAGCTCGTGAAAAGGATTTTGGAGGGCCTGTCCCGGCTTAACAGGATCGTGTCGAACCTGCTCGTCTATTCACGGCCTGTCAAGGCGCAATTCCGCCCCGTCGTGCTGAGGCGGCTGCTGCATGAGACCATTGATTTTGTGGAAATAGAGGCGCAGCGCCAGGGACATGTCATCGGAGTGAAAAAAAGGTGGCGTTCAAATGAAAATACCAGTGTCCTTGCCGATCCCGAGAAAATCCAGCAGGTGATCATGAACCTCTGCATCAATTCCATCCAGGCGATGCCTAAAGGCGGTACGTTGTCGGTGTATATCGATAAGATACAGGCCGGGCGTACGGAATTCGCGTCATTTCGAATAACGGACACGGGCGTCGGTATCGCGCGGGAACACATCGACAAGATATTCGACCCTTTTTATACGACAAAAGAGAACGGTACCGGACTGGGCCTTGCCATCGTGAAAAAAATCGTTGAATCGCATTCCGGGTATCTGGATGTGACGAGTATCGTCAATAAAGGAACGACGGTAAAAGTTTTTTTGCCCCTGGCCCACAATTAGTCTCTTTTAGCCTCAAACGACAATTAATTGGCGTTTGAAGGCTTAGAGAGACTTATCTGCCGCCTGCGGCAGGCAGCAGGTTAACCGGCGGTATGGAGTTGCTCATGGAAAAGAAAAGGATCCTGGTCATCGACGATGACGAATACATCCGGGAATCGATCAAAGAGACCCTGATACGTAAAGGCTTCGAACTCCACAGCGCCGAAAACGGCAGGGACGCGCTTGAATCGTTTCAAAAAGGTTCCTTCGACATGGTCATTTCGGACATGAAAATGCCCGGTATGTCGGGCATTGAACTTCTGGAAAAAATAAAAAAGCTCGATCCCGATGTTCCCTTCCTGATGATCACGGCGCATGGAGCGATCGAAAGCGCGGTGGAGGCGATCAAAAAAGGCGCCTTCAATTATATCCAGAAATCACCGAATCTTCTGGAGGAGCTTGAACTCCAGGTGGACCGGAGCCTGTCCTTTGGCCAGCTCCTTGATGAGAACAGGCGCCTCAAGTCGGTCATCCATGAACAATGGAACTACGTGGGCTCATGCGCCCCGCTCGAAGAGATCCGCGGCCTTGTCAAGACCGTCGCTTCAAGCCGCTCAACGGTCCTTATCACCGGAGAGTCGGGGACCGGCAAAGAGCTGGTGGCGAGGTCCATCCACTATTTAAGTCCTCGGCACCATGGGCCATTTGTAAAGGTGAATTGCGCCGCGCTTCCCGAAGGCCTCATTGAATCAGAGCTTTTCGGGCACGAAAAAGGCGCGTTTACCGGGGCCCTCAACCGCAAGCTGGGCAAATTCGAGCTTGCATCGGGAGGGACGCTGCTGCTCGATGAAATCGGGGAAATGTCTTTCAGCGTCCAGGCCAAACTGCTTCGTGTTTTACAGGAACGTGAAATCAACAAAGTCGGCGGCGATGATCCCGTCGAGGTTGACATTCGCATCGTGGCCACCACAAACCGCGACCTCGACAAAGAAGTGAGTGACGGCACGTTCAGGGAAGACCTTTTTTACCGGCTCAATGTTTTCCGCATCCATTTGCCCCCGCTGCGGGAGCGCAAGGAAGACATGGAAAAACTGGTGGACCATTTGATAAAGAAATACAACGAACAGAACGGTTTCGGCGTCGAGGGGGTCGAAGCGGCCTGCGTCAACCTGCTTAAATCGTACGATTGGCCCGGTAACATCCGGGAACTCGAAAATTTCATCGAACGGGCCGTCGTGCTCACGCGCAGCGGCAAAATCAAAAAAGAAATGTTTGTTTTGCAGGGCCGGAGTGGTACAATAAATAAGGACAGGTTCGAGTTTTCGCCGGGAATAACCATTTCCAAAGCCGAGAAGGAATTGATCCTTCGCACCCTTGAACATTGCAATCAAAACCGGACAAAAGCGGCGCAGCTGCTGGGGATTTCGATCCGTACGCTCCGCAATAAACTCAATGAATACGGGATAGTGAAAGAGTGAGGAACATTGCATGAAGCAATTAAAATTAAATTCAATCGTTTTCAAAACGGCGGTCATTTATGTCTTTGTGACCATTTTGAACGTGTCGATCTTCGTGCTTATGGTGTTCGAAAACCAGCTCGATCTCATCGCTGAAAACGCCATCATCAACAGCCAGTTGAAAGCCTCCAATTTCAAGTACCGCATCGATAATATCATAGCCGCGAACAACGAACTGAACGTTGTCAATCTTAACAAAATCATACGTGAGGCCAGTTCGCTCGAGATCACCGATTTGAGCATATTCAGCGAAACGGGCGCGATATTCGTTGATATTTCGGGCAACCGGCAGATGAAGCGGACCGAGGCCAATGTCGACGAGATGAAAAACATCAACATGGCAATCACCAAACGGGGGTTCGAAGACAAGTTGTTTTACCATGTTGTCAACAGAAAAACCAAGAAGATCGACCTGTACATTCCCTTTGCCTATAAGGGCGACAAGATCGGCGTGGCATCGATAGTGCTTTTCATGAAGGACATCGACAAGCAGATGGGCTATCTGTATCGTCAATGCCTCCTTATCGGGGTCCTGATCATTGCGCTGCACGTGGGTTTTGCGATGTTCTTTTCAAAGATAATACTGTTGCCTTTGCGCAAGCTCAATGAGGCCACCAGGCGCATTGCGCAGGGGGACCTTGCCATCCGCGTGCCCATCGTGCGCGACGACGAGATCGGGCGGCTCGCTTCGTCGTTCAACGAAATGAGCGTCGCCATTCAGCGCATGCGCGACGAAGCGCTCGGGGCGAACCCGCTCACCGGCCTTCCGGGGAACATCACGATCGCCAACTATATCGACGATTGCCTGGCCACGGGCCAGGTCATCTGCGTCCTGTACTGCGACCTCGACAATTTCAAGGCGTATAACGACAAGTATGGATTTACAAAAGGAGACGACGCCATCCTCTACACGCGTGATTGCCTCAATTCGGTGGCCAAACGCAAAGACATGAAAAACGTGTTCGTCGGTCATGAAGGCGGCGACGATTTCGTGGTCATCTGCGACTTTGTTTTCTGGGAGGAATACGCCAAATCGTTCATCACGCTGTTCGACCGCGGCATCTACCAGTTTTACAACAGCGTCGACGCCCGCAACGGGTTTATCGAGTCGATCAACCGCAAGGGTGAGCGGCAACGGTTCCCGCTGATGAGTATTTCGGTGGCGGTGGTGTCGAACAAGGCGCGTCCGTTCAGCCGCCACGCGGAGATGATCCAGGTCGCCGCCGAGGTCAAGAAGTACGTGAAGAGCATCGATGGGTCGTGCTATGCGATAGACCGACGCACGGGGCCCGTCAGTCCGACCGCAGCCATTAAAATCGCGCCCGCGTAACCGCTATGAAAACATTTTTCAGGATCTTTCTTGTTCTGCTGCTGCTTGCCGTCACGGTGTTTTTCAACATCGGCGTCATTGACATCCGGATGCAGGAGATGAGCTATCTTATCGGCAAGGTCGCCGCCCAGCAGGATGTGCCCATGTCTCTGGGCATCGTGGCGAAATATGAACTCATAAAACAAAGGATGCTGTACGGCGAGCAGAATGACAACAACTACGAGCTCGAGGCCAAAATACAGTGCCTTACGTCGGGCGACCAATACCTCAAGCAGGAGAGTGTGTGGAAAACGACGATCTACCGGGCGCCGGTCCGCCTTCTGCTGAACGCGATCCGCTTTGCGATAGGGAAACCGATCATCAGCCTCAAGGAAGAGGACAAAATATTAAATATCCTGGAAATCGGATACTTCTGGGAGAGAAACCGGAAGTACCAGGAAGCGATAAATATTTACAATCAGGTACTTGCGAAACCCGGCATACAGCCCGATCTTCAATCAGCCGTGATGATCCATAAGGCGTTCTGCCATTCATTGCTCGGCGAATATGATATTTCGAAGGGCCTCTACGAGCAGGTGATAAGCCTGTTTCCGAACACCGACGCGGGCGTGCTTTCCTGGAAGCTCCTGGATTTTATCGAGTCCATGGAAAAACAGCGCACTACGCTCGAAAAGAAAGGCATGACCGATTTTGAAAAGGCGAAACAGTTTTATCTGGTGATGGATTACCGGAATTCAATAAAGTATTATTCGCTCTTCCTCCAGGAGAACGCATCATCGGCGATGAAATATGAGGCCCTTTTTTACAAGGGGCGTTCCCATGAGGAATTGGGGGAAGGCGAAGAGGCCATCATGACGTATCAGCACGTTATCCGGGACGATGCCTCGCGCCTATGGGCGAAACAGGCCAACCGCCGCATGCTCATGATCGGCGAATTCTACGACCAGAAAAAGCAGATCTCCGATGAGGCGAAGAAACAGTTGGCGGCTTATCAGGACCAGGGTTTCATCAATAATATCGAACAGTACGCGAGCATGGTTTCCGAAAGCTCGCTTCGAAAAGAATTAATGAAGGACAATTCGAAAAAAGAAGAAAAGACAAAAGCCGGCGACGATAGTCTTTTAAGCGTCATCAATAAAATCGGCAGCCTCGATCTCACCGGCGAAAAGGCCGCGCGTAAACAGGAAGAAACCGAGAAAATACGCAGCGAATTGGTGGCACAGGGGAAACTTTCCCTCGCGGAAATCAAGGAACTTGACAGGCGGAAGGCACTCGAAGAAAACCCGTACAGGAGGCCGGGCGCGATCAAGTCGATCATCGATGAAAACGCGTCACAGTTGAAATATTTGTATAACAAGCGGCTGCGCCAGGGTATCAAGCTTTCGGGTAAAATGGTTGTCGAACTATCGATCAAGCCCGATGGAAACATTCGGTCGGCAAAAATCTCGCGGTCGAACATGGGGGACAAAGGCTTCGAAGACGAAATCGTCAGCCAGGTTTTAAAGTGGAAATTCAAATCAGTCATCGACAGCCTTGGCGACATGACCGTCAGCTATCCGATGGAGTTTTCCGAGGAAGAATAAAAGAAAAGGATGAAGGCGGAAGGATGAAGGCGTTTTTACCCCGTTATCTCCAAAATCTTCTGCACCCGGTTGACATACAAATGCCTCGCTTTTATTACCTGCCGGTTTTTTGCAATGGTCTCATTTTCTTTTTGAGGATCGTTGAGAATCGTCCGGATACTATCTAATGCCTCAGTTTCATTGGAAAAACAATGAAACGAGCAATCGTGTATGACTTCGTGAACAAGCGGCACTTCCTCGGTAATGAGAACGCGCCCGGACAGTAAAACGTCAAATGCCCGCGGGCTTATAGGTGTGTTATTTCTGTCAAATTCCGGATCATTGAACGACAGATTAATGCCGATGAGGGCGCTTTGCAAAATCGCCGTTGATTGTTTTCCGTCGATCCATCCGCCATTGACAACATACGGCACGAGCGGCCCCTGATAGCGGTCCCACCCTTGTCCCGCTACCGCGACACGCACTCCCTGCGCGGCCAAAAATTCCAGTACCCGAACGCGATAGGCGCTTGGAACGCCGATAAATGCCGCGTCCTTGCTAATTTCGCTTTGAGTAAACTGTCTGTCCGGCCGGGTTTCATGTGCGGCGGTTGGCAGAAAAACATAGCGGGTGTTGCGCCTTCCGCATTCGTCAAAAATGGGTCCCTTCTGTATGGCAAAAAAGTACTGGTATCCGGCCAGAACGTCTTTCCAATAGGCAACCCGCCTGAAATCCTCATAAAACCAGTGGAGCGTGGCGACTTTTTGTTCCCTCAGCAGGTTCAGAGTGAACAAAGTGACCGGACTCAATGCAAGCACAAGGATGTGTGTTGCCTTAAACGCAAGACATTGGACGATAAGCGCGTGGTTAAGCAGATCGACGACCATGGCTTCGTCGGGGTCTTTGAGCATGTTTTTGAATGCGTCAAGGTACACTTTGGAATCGAATATTTTTACAGTGTCATGGTTGACAGATTGTGAAAATGCCTTGATGGTTTCCTGGCCGGTTGATCGTGCGGCGCCTTCCGGAGAAAGGACGATGAACCATCTGGCGGCGCTCACGCGAAGTCTTCTTTTGTCGGAAGGGAGCCCATGCTGCCGTCCCGGAGGCTTTTAAACATCGCGACGCTGTTGGCGAACCGCGCGGCGGTGAAAGGATCGTGCCCGCGGGCGATGCTATGCAGAAAGCCGCCGTTGAACGCGCTGCCGATGAGGGTGAAGTTGTGTGAGGGGCCGTCGCATTGTGGAAGCGGGAACTCTTCGATTTTCCCGTCGTAGCCGACCATGCACCCGCTTGCGCCGGTTTTGACCACCACGATCGAAACGCCGCGGTCCCACAGAAAGCCCACGACGTCCAGCGGGCGCTCGTAACCGAACAGGGCCTTGGTTTCGTCGGGCGCCGACGGCAGGATGACGTCCACCAGCGGCAGCACGCTCCACAGGCACTCCTTGGCGTCGTCGAGCGACCACAGCCTCAGGCGCAGGTTAGGATCGTAGGCGACCATGATGCCATTGCTGTGGGCAAGATTGAAGGCCTTGAACACCGCGTGCCGCGCGGATTTGGAGACCGATTGCAGTTCGCTCGATGCGTAGACGATTTTACAGTTTTCGATGAGATCATCGTAGATGAGCGCGGGAGTGATATGCTGCGCAGCGCTGCCGGGACGGTGAAACAGGTATTCGCGCGCTTCGATCAAATGCGGGCTGGTAAAATAGATGCCGTTGTACCCCTGGCAGGTTATGACGTGGTCGATATTGACACAGTGCGAAATAAGCCGCTCGCGGATCATTGCGTGAAAAGGGTCCCCGGCAACCGCCGAAATCAGGGAAACGCCGGACCCCAGGCGCGCCGCGGTGACCGCAACCACAAGGTCGGCGCCGCCGATGTCTTTTTCATACGTGTCGGCGGCGGCCACGTCGCCGTCGCACCGGAATTCAACGAAACTTTCCCCGACGACGAGAAGGTCATAATCCCGGATATGCGCAGGTTTCATAAGCCAACCCTATGCTTGAAAGATATAAAAAAAGAATTCTTTTTTTTCAATATGAAGGGACCACGCCACGATCCCCGTGCAGGTTGAAACACCGTAGGGTGTAATGATTTCAAGCGCAAGCTCATCGCCTTTTTCAAGCTCCACGTGATCGGAAGGCTTTTCGATGGCGAATTTTGCGCCATGTTCGGAAACATCGACCATGATCGCGGAATGCCGCATGTTGTTAAATACAAAATTTGAAATACAGGATGTTGCCAGGCCCGTTCGCTCGACGCGCCTTCGGTCTTTTCCTTCGAAATGGGCCATAGAGGCGTCCTTTTACAAATTGGTAGCGCGCCTGATCGTACAACCCGTAAAACGTTCGATCATGTCATCTATATCTTTTTTTCGCGCCAGAGAGTTGATCCAGGCAGCGGGGACGCCTTCCATGCCGTAATGCAGGCCCGCAATGCCCCCGGCAACCAGGCCGGTCGTGTCGGTGTCCATTCCTAAATTGACTGCTGCGAGAAGCACGTCTTTGGTGTTTGAATAATTGAGCAGGCACCAGATGCCCGCCTCGAGCGTGTCCACACAGTACCCGGTCGACCTGATCTGTTCCGGCTTCAGGCCGCCGATACCGCTGGAAAGGATACGGTCGAAATGCCGTAATTCTTCGCTGAATTCCGGGAGCGGTTTATAAAAGTCAATTGCCTGGGCGACCGAGGCATGGTACGCCCCGGTTTTGTCTTTATTGACCATCAGTTCACGGACAAGCAGGGAATAAATTCCGCACCCGAGTTTCGCACGGGGGTGCGCGTGGGTGATGGCCGATATATCATGGACGGTTTTTAAGAACGAGTCGATGGGATCATCCTTAAAATACACCGCAACGGGAAGCATCCGCATGAGCGATCCGTTGCCGAGGTCCTCCTCGCCGCCGCATCCCGATTTGAGGGCGCTTGTTTTGTCGGTTCTGATTTTATCAAGGGCCATGAACGTCGTCAGGCCCGCGTCAAACACGAACCCGGTGGACGTCCAATACCCGTCAAAAATCCATTTGCAGAATGTTTGTCCGATGTCTTCGATATCATAGCCCCTGGCGAGGCTTTCCATGGTGCACAGGGTAAGGGACGAGTCGTCGGACCAAGTCCCTTCCGGCTGGTCCCAGCGCCCGTATCCGAGCATGTTCTTTACCGAACACAGGGCCAATTGCTGTCTGGTGGAAGATTCCACCGGGACCCCGAGGGCATCGCCGACGATGGCGGCATACAGCGCATTTTTAATTTTTTCATGCATCAGGATAGAAAATAACATTTTAAGCGGTTCATGGGTTAATGTTTAATAATGACCAGGGCAATTGCCGCAAAAAGGAGCGTTGAACCGGCCAGACGCGCGACCATGGCCTTTGTACCCGCTTCCCTTTCCCTGTTGCCGAACATTGCCCCCAAACGCCACACGATCAGCACGCTCCATATTCCGCGCGAACTGAAAACGATGTTTGTCGCGGTAGCATTGCCGAAATAGCTTAATGCGATCCCCATGCCGATTGCCTGGAGCGCAATACACAAGGCCCCCCACCAGAGCCATTTCCATGTATTCGAGGAATACAACAGAGGTCCGAAGCGGAAAAAAGGAATGAAGCCTATGGATGCAACGGCAATAATAATAAACATAAGCGTAAGGAATTTCCCCGACCCGCAGGATGGCGCCCATTTTTGTATGAGGATATCGCATAAAGCAAACGACGCGGCGCACAGCAGGGAGTAAAGGACCGTCGATAGAAAATTGCTCCGGGACCGGCCCCGTGGCCCGCGCAATAAAACGAAGGCGAAGGTCGCCATGAAAGCCGCGGCCCATAATCCAGGCGACACCGGTTGACACAGCACGATTACCGTGAAGACCGCGACCAGAAGCACTTTCATGCCTAAGAGGGGCGTCGCGACGGAAACGTCACCCTGCTTGAGCGCCATAACGGAGGCCATCTGGCCCACCATGAAAACCAGACCGGCGATGAGCGGCTGCCAAAACGGCATGGCGGTAAGCGGCATCGGGTCAACAAAGAGCAGGGGCAAAGCAAGCACGCATGTTGCCGCGTTCGAAAGAAAATTTATAAACCAGGGGTTGACGCCGGCGTCCAATATTTTCTTGAAAATGACGGCCGAGAACGTATAAATAATCGAGCTTATAAACGGCAAAAACAGATACAGGGGGAATTTCACGATGCGTTTTTCTAAAGATAGTATTCGGTATTATTTCACAGTTCTTGACATATTATATATTTTGAAACTATTTTATACAAGTTTTGCCCGATTTTTATTGTTGGTTGTCCGTGACGCAGGCATTCATGATAATCGCGATAGACGGCCCGGCCGGGTCCGGAAAAAGCTCGACCGCAAAATTGGTCGCAAACGCGCTCCATGTCCTTCATCTGGACACCGGCGCCATGTACAGGGCCATAACGCTCAAATGCCTGAGACGGGGAATTGCATTTACGGACAACGAGGCAATGGGCAGGACCATGAGGCTAACCGCCATTTCTTTCACCGGGACCCCGACCGATATGCGTGTATGGATGGACGGGGAGGACGTGAGCGAGGCGGTCCGCGGCGACGATGTGACGAAAAACGTTTCCGATTATTGCACGGTGCCGGTGGTCCGGGAAGAATTGGTCGGGCTCCAGCGGAAAATCGCCGAGGGGCAATCGGTCGTGTGTGAAGGACGGGACGTCGGCACGGTGGTTTTCCCGGCGGCTGACCTGAAATTTTTCATGGTCGCTTCCATCGAGGCCCGCGCCCGCAGGCGAAAGATCGATTTTGAGCGGATGGGCGTCCACAAGGACCTTGCCGGGATCATTACGGAAATCAAGGAGCGCGACAGGAAAGATTCCACGCGCCTGCACAGCCCGCTCAAGAAAGCCGACGACGCGATAGAAATCGACACGACGCATTTGACAATAGATGAACAGGTGGAGTTTATCGTCGAAAAAGCAAAGGCGCTGAATTAACAGTACCCATTAACCTTAACCCAATTTTTAGGAGTCTTTTATGTCGGATTCCGTTTCCATGTCCAGCCAATCGCCCCGGGCCGTTGACGCTTACGGCAAAGAGGTCGATCTCTCAGAATTTGAAGAAAGCTATTACCATCCCGCGGAAGTGCAAACAGCATTAGAGACATATAAACAGTCGCTCGAAGGCATTGAAGAAGGCAAAGTCGTCAAGGGAAGGATCCTCAAGATAACCGACAAGGAAGTGTTTGTAGACGTTAATTTCAAGTCCGAAGGCATCCTTCCGATATGGGAATTCAAGGACGTTGCCCAGTTCAAGGTGGGCGATGAGATCGAAGTGTTCCTCGAAGAGGTCGAAGACAGCGAAGGCCAGCTCATTCTTTCGAAATCGCGGGCGGATTTCCTGCGCGTCTGGGACAGGATTTATAAATCTTTCGAAAGCCAGGAAATCGTGGAAGGCACCATTCTCAGGCGGATCAAGGGCGGCGTAGTCGTCGACCTGTTCGGCGTCGATGCCTTTTTGCCCGGCTCGCAGATTGATTTGCGCCAGATACCCGACATGGATTCCCTTATCGGAAAGACCTACAAGTTCCGGGTAATTAAACTGAACAAGGCCCGCAGAAACATCGTCGTTTCGCGCAGGGTCATCCTGGAAGAGGACCGCAACCAGCTTCGGGAAAAAATCCTTGCCGAACTGGACAAGGGACAGGTGCGCGAAGGCACGGTCAAGAACATCACGGACTTCGGCGCCTTTATCGACCTTGGCGGGGTCGACGGGCTGCTCCATATCACCGATATGTCGTGGGGCCGCGTAAACCACCCGTCCGAAATCGTCGCCTTAGGGGACAAAATCCAGGTCAAAGTGCTCGACTTCAATGAAAACAAGGAACGGATATCCCTTGGGCTCAAGCAGCTTTCCGAACATCCGTGGAAGGGCATCGAAGACAAATTTCCCGAAGGATCGCGGGTACGCGGGAAAATCGTGTCCATCACCGATTACGGCGCCTTTATGGAACTGGAAAAAGGCATTGAAGGGCTTATCCATATTTCCGAAATGTCGTGGACGCAGCACATTAAACATCCTTCCAAGATCGTGGGTATCGGCGACATTGTCGAGGCCATGGTGCTCAAAATCGACAAGGAAAGCCAGAAAATTTCGCTCGGGTTCAAGCAGCTCGAACCCGATCCGTGGGCGAACGTCGCGGAGGAATTCCCCATCGGGACCGTTATCCAGGGAAAAGTCAGGAACATCGCGGCATTCGGGGCCTTCATCGAGCTCAAGGAAGGCGTCGACGGTCTTGTCCACATTTCCGATATGTCATGGACGAAGAAGGTCAACCACCCCGGCGAAATACTCAAGAAAAACGATTCAATTGACGTCAAGGTGCTCGACATCGACGCCGAAAAAAGAAGGATTTCTCTTGGAGTCAAGCAATTGACCGACGATCCGTGGACCGGCCTTGCCAAACAGTTTGCCGTGGGGACCGAAACCGAATGCGAAGTCGCGCGCATTTTGGACAGAGGAATGATCGTCAACCTCACCAAGGATGTGGAAGGTTTCATTCCTTTGAACCAGCTCGGACAGAACGTCAACCATCCTTCGGAAGTCTATAAGATAGGGGACACAACGTCCGCCGAAGTCGTTGAATTCGACCTCGAAGGCCGGAAAATCATATTGAGCATCGCCGAGTATTTCAAAGGCAAAGACGAAAGCGTGCTGAAGGAATATCTCGAAGCGCACGTTCCCCGTCATGTAAGCAAGGAAGAAAAACCGGAAAAGCCCGAACCTGTCGCCGCTGAAGTGGCGGGCGCGGAAGAAAAAGACGATAAATAATAATGCCGCAATAGGCGCGAGCATCAGGGGCGGACGCCGGAAAGGCGTCCGCCTTTTTTTAGCAACTAGTGCTTATTTTGTTAAACCGCCATGATCTCCTCATTTTTCCCGCGGACCGATGATGTCCTTGTACATTTCTCGGGACTCCGTTTGCGAAACATGCCTGACGCCGTTTACTTCTTCCAAGTTTTGTTCCAGAAGTTTTACGATGCTCCCGTCTATCGACCCGCTCTTGACCATCGAGCGAAGCACGCCGGTCACTTCTTTCTGGGGCATTCCGGGGCGATAGGGCCGGTCTTCGGTTATCGCCGTAAATACGTCGGACACGCACATGATGCGGGAGCCGAGGGAAAGCACGTCACCGTCATGGTGGAACGGGTATCCTTTCCCGTTAAGCCTCTCGTGATGAAACGATCCCCAGGTATTTATCGTATCGAAATCCTCCAGCGTGTCGAGTATCCGGTACGTATGATAGGTGTGCGCTCGTATTATGTCGAATTCAGATTTGTCAAGTTTACCGGGTTTCTCCAATATCTCGCGGGGCACGGCGAGTTTTCCCAAGTCATGCAGCAAACCGGCGATCCTCATGTACTCCCGCTCCCGTTTTGAAAATCCGGCCAACCCGGCGAGCGTTTCCGCGGTGGCGGCCACGCCGGCGGAATGCGTCGCGGTGAACCTGCTGCGGAAATCGATGATGCGCGCGAAGAACACCGCGAGTTCGCGCAACTGTGAGATATCAAGGGTCAACGTTTTCATCCTGGTTTTCTGCCGGAGGATGCGATAGACCGTCGTCGATACGGCGTCGAGCCAAAAATATTCCTTTTGGGCCGCGGCAATGAACGCGTCGCACGCGTCGGGCCGGAACATTTTCCCGCGCTCTTCCGAAATCTTTTTCCGGATGCCGTCGGCTTGACCGAGGATCTCTTTTCCATTGTCCATGAGCACCGCGACGCGGTCCGCGATGTGTATTATATGGCTTTCCAGGGATACCGTTAAATCTTCAGCCTCGCCGCCATTTCCCCCATTCCAATAATGATGGTGCCTGCGCACGATTTCCGCGATGCGTTCCAGCGGTTTGAAGAGCCGTAACAGCGAATGTCCCACGTCGGCGTGGACGCTGGTTTGGTTTGTTTCAAAAGCCATGGTTTCGATCCGCTCGTTCAGCGATAGCGCCCCGATGTCGTGCACGGCCCCGGCAAGCACCAGGTCTTTTTGGATGTCCTCATCGAGTCCCATCTCAGCACCGATGCACGAAGCAATATACGCCACCTGCTTATGGTGGTTCACGAGCGCCGGACAAACCAGGTCCGCGGCGTCGGACAGGCAGATCGCCAGATCGAACAGTGTCAATCGTGGTTCTTTAATCATCTGTCAGGGCCAAAACAATCACTATTTTTGTTTTCATAAACCGCTCTGCTATTAATTCTTGCTTCTGAATAATTATACCATTGGGAAGGCTAAAGGGCACGGCAGTCATTATTTCTCTCTTTGTCCGTGTTTGGGGCATTCTTCACCTCCGGCGCGCGCGGCTTTAGTTTTTGTTGCTCTTCAATTTTTCAAGAAATTTATTCCAAAGTTCTGAATTGTTAACACGATAAGAGTTTCCAATCGATTTAGAAAAAGATTTTTTGTTGAAAACTGCATTGAGAAAGCTTTCGAACTCCTTTTCTTGGCCTTCTTTCATAAATTTAACAAATAGCATAGATTGGCGATATTCCATCCAGGGAGGAATATTATCATTGCTAAAACTCTTCGGGAATAACATGTTTTCGCTTGCAACCGGATGAAAATGATTTCCTTTTAAAATTTCAAAAGTTGCGGCGCTATCTGTAATGTTTCCTGAACCGCCGCCATTTGAAATGTAGGTGGCAAGGCCTTCATTAAACCAGATGGGGATTTGTATGTAATGATATATTCCCAAATATTGGAGCAGGATTACATGAGAGAGTTCATGATAAACAATTTCACGCCAATCCTTTGCCCCTTTAAGCCTTGGCGAAACGAATAGGCCTTTTGGGGTGACTTTAGCTCTTGGACCTGGAAATTTTGCACCAGAGTATCTACAGAATGATTTATTTGTACTACACACGTAAATATTGGGTAACTCAAGGAATTTATGCAGCTCTTTCTTTTCGATGGAATCAATTAAATCTGGTAAAACATTTTGAATATTTCTACCAAATTGTTCGTCACTATTACTTTCAATTTGGATATAATTTCCGAGGTCGATAAAATTTCTAGGAGTCTTGAGAGCTGCAATTTCTTCGTTAACAGTAGAGCAGGAGCAATAAAAACTTAGGCCAAATACTGTAAAAATTATCGAAAGATATTTTATTTTCATTTTAATTTCTTCCTTCTTCAGCGCGCCAATTTTACCTTGAATACCCCAAATATGGAAGATAACAACGTTCCAGCTACCGCCTGAAGCAACCACCTATAATTTAATGCCCTGACGAAGCCTGGTGGGCGACATGACAGGACATTATACTGCCAGTTATGCGATTGTTTTAGGCTGGCTGTGTTGGTGGCCCGATAGCAACGGAATTTCGGGCGCGCTGATTTATTCTAAAGAAAAATACAAATCAAGAAAATATTTAGGCTTTAAAACAGTTATCCCGGAAAAACCGGATTTATCGAGTAAATGCTTATCTCCGCTGATAATAATAGATGTTTTACTGGCGAGAGCTGCGGAAAAAAACTTATCATCGTCGGGATCATCGCATATTTGAGGATGCAAAGTCAGAGAAAGCGTAAGATGAGCTTTTAGGGTAATTGTTTCAAAAAGATTGGAAATGTCGATTTGGGGAAATTGAACACTGAGATCTTTAATAACCCGATGGTATTCTTCAAGAATTTCATGGCTAATTACAATTGTAATTTGATCTTTATTCCAAATCTGAAAAATCCGGTAGGGCGGACCTTTGAAAAATATTCCCGAAACCAGCACATTGGTATCAAGAATTACTTTCATTTATTCTTTCTGACCCTTTTAATGGCTTTGCCGATATCAGTTATTTTTAATCC
>Ga0182017_10001240_pt1 | contig 19865 bp, 11 predicted proteins | sample 712E3DmetaG_FD_120492 | JGI IMG/M metagenome (GOLD analysis project Ga0182017, IMG submission 120492) | Permafrost microbial communities from Stordalen Mire, Sweden - 712E3D metaG | ecosystem: Environmental > Terrestrial > Soil > Wetlands > Permafrost | place: Sweden: Stordalen | collected... | reverse complement strand
GTCGGCGTTGATCCACGGGCACGGCCAGTGCGTCCAGGCCGACTCGCCGGACAGGGCGGCGACGAACAGGTCGATGTCCACGAAGGTCACGCGACCGTCGCAGTTCATGTCGCCCTTGCACGATGCCGGGCACCTGTTCCCAGGCGCGCGGCAGGCGCTGTTATCGCCGTAGTAGCGACCGCCGGCAGCGGTGCAATCCGCATGCGCGATCACCGAACAGACGCCGGTGGTGGAGCAGCAGGCACCGCTCGCGGTAACGGTGCACAGGTTCGGCGTGCAGTTGGTGCCCGCACCCTGCCACGTGTTGGGCGTGGTGCAGTTGGCTTGCAGCGTGACCGAGCAACCGGCAGCCGGGGTGCAGCAGGCACCCAGCAGCGAGCACGGGGCCGGCGAGCAGGTCGTGCCATCGCCCACATAGGTGCCGCCGAACGCGGTGCACACCGCGGTGGTCAGCACCTGGCACCCGGGAACCATGCAGCAGGCACCGAGGGTCGGCGGCGGCGGGACCGTGATGGACACCGCGTCGATGGTCACCGGACGCAGCGTGGCCGGGAAGCCAACCACGTACTCGCGGAATCCCACCGCCAGGGCGCCAGGGCCCAGATTCGGGATGGTACCCGTGTACGTCAGCGCGTTAGGCGTGTTAGGGTCATACGCCGCGCTGACGCTCTCGTAGTTGCGCGTGATGCTCACCATGTGCCAGCCGGTCGTGATCGACGCGGTGGGGACGTCGAGCAGCACCGTGCCGCCGCCACCGAAATCGTCGCCGCGGTTCACGAACTGGAAGGTCGTGGCCAGGACGTTGCCGGTGTCGGCATTTTCGCGGATGAGGAACTGCCACTGCAATCCGGTGTTGCCATTGCCGGTGCCGCCGGGGTAGGGGGCGAAGACGTTAAAGACGGCGTCGGTCGCGCCCATGCCGATGGACCAAGCCTCGTACTCGTCCGTGGTGTTGCCCGCAACGAAGCCCGGGTTGCCCGCGTTGATATAGACGTAGCAGGAGAATGCGAAGTTAAAGCGGGCCGCGTCGGACAACGCGCACATGTCTCCGCCGCCGGAGGAGTCCATGCAAATGCCTGCGTAACCGCCCTGCGGCGAGGCCGGGATAGCGCCGGTATTATAGTTGCCCGTGGTGCCCGCGACGGTGGGGTCCATGTACTTCAGGGCGACGTACGTGCCGCCCCAGTTCGTTACGTCGGAGGCAAGGGTTCCGCCGTCGAAATTCTCCGTATAGGGCGCCAAGCTTGGGACGCTGTTCGGCCTGCCCGGGGTGGCGGGTCGGATGCCGAAGTCGCGCCCGTTGTCGTCGGTATCGAAGCCGTCGAACCAGCGGCCCAGTGACGGCGCCCGCGTGACGGTATCAAGGTACGACTGGAAGTTGCCCCACCAGCCGCCTTCCGCCGGTGACACCGCGACCGGCCCCTTGTTGCGTTCGGTGATAAACGTGTCCAGCACCACGCCGTTCAGGTCGAGCAACTGGTACGCTTCGTTGTCGTTTTCCAGCGAATTAACCGGGATGACCAGGTTCACGTTGGGAACGGCGGCCGACCCGATCACGTAGAAGCCGCCGGCAGGGAGAATCGTGCTCGCCGGAATCGTGAAGTCGGGGTTGTCGTCCAGCGGAGGAGCCACGGTATCTGACGCGCGGACCTGCCAGCCAGAGATGTCCACGGAGTTCGGCTCGCCGTTATAGAGTTCAATGAACTCGTAATCGTCCGTGCCGTTGTCATCGTAGGCGAGCTCGTTGATGACGACCTTGAGGTGCACACCCGTGCCCACGGCGATCGCGATCGAATTGGCGCTCTCGAAAGTGTTGACCGTCTGGCGGGCCGTGATCTGCTGGCCAACCGCTAGAGGCGGAGTGACATTGACGACGACCGACGCCGCACCGGCCGGATTGACCGAGCCGATCTGCACACCGTTCGCGAGTACCCGCACCTGGGTCGCGACGGCGTTGCCGGTGTTGCGTACGTTGCTGACCGTGACGGTGGTCTGGCCTGCCACGAGCGAGGCCGGAAGCGTCGGGGCCGGCGGCCGTTGCACGACGCGCGGATAGGCGAGGTCGCTCGCCGCCCGGGCGGGCATGTCGTAGCTCGCCGACACCTGTTGCCCTAGCGCCAGCGGCGAGCCGGGGACGATGTTGACGCTCGACGCACCGGCCGGATTCACGCTCGCCGACACCGCACCGTTCACCAGGAGCCGCACCAGCGTGGCGTTCGGATCGATATTGCTGACCGTTACCGCAGGCGCGACACCCATGATCCGCTGTTCAACGGCCGGCAGCGACAACGTGCTCGTGCGGGGGTCTTCCACCAGCAGCCACATGCCGACGGCCTTGGCCGAATCGGGGAAGGTCACGAGCGGGCGGTACGGCGCGTGCGTGTTGCTCGCTTCCGTGCTGAGATACGTCCAGCCGAGGCGGTTGGAGTAGATGCCATCGTAGCTCGTCACCGACGAGAGCACGCTGGTCGTAGCGGTCGTGGTGCTCTGCCCGCGAACGTTCGGGAACGGGTTGGTCGACTCGGCGTCGGAGATCAGTACTTCGTTGTTGTTGGGGTCGATGTAGTAAACGTGGTCAAGGTAAATGAGGTAGGGACCGATATTGGGCGTGGTCGAGTCGATCGTGAAGAACATCGCGTCGATGTTGTAGAGTCCACCGTCGGGCTCGAGCTGGCCGTTGCCGCCCGCAAAGCTGATCACCGGTTCGGCGCCCGGAATCAGCGAGAACTCCACTTTCTGCCACAGGCCGTTCTGCGTAAAGACAGGATGGCCCTGCGTTCCGGCCGTGCCGACGACCGCCGTGGCGCCGACCCACTCGTAGTTCGCCACCGTGCCGAGCGATCCGCTTTCATCGAGCGAGAGCGTGGCGCTGAACGCCGACGGCGGATTCACCGTCACAATGAGCGAGTACGGACCGACGACGGCATTGACCGTCTGGCGGGCGCGGACCCGATCGCCGACCGCAAGCGCCGGCGACACGTTGATGGTCGTGAAGTGCAGTTCACTCGAGGGACTCAGGCCAGGCGCGACGGAGTACGTGTCGTTGGCGACAAACGCAGGCCCTTGGTTGGGGTCGTAGCGGTCGATCTCGAGCGTGACGTTGGTGGCGCGCGAAACGACGCCGTTGACCTGAACGCTCGTGTCAGCCAGGACGACCGGCACCGCGATGGACGGTGCGGAGGCGGGGTCGGCCTCCGGCGCCTCAAACTCGATCTGGTCGACGAGGAACTCGACATAATCGCTGGTCGTATCGGCGTGACGAACCGCCAGCACGATCCCCGCCAGCACGCCGCGATTGACGCCATCACCGACGCCGGTGGCGTTGAGGACGCCGTTACCGCCGCGGTATGTCCAGCCGATGACGTTCTCGGTGGGCAGATCGAACTCAACCAGGCGCCAATTCCCCGTCGGCCCGGTCGTCAGGCCCTCGCAGCCGCCGTCGGTAATCGGAATGAAGCGCGACGGCACCGGTATCGGATTGGGTGTGTTGGCGTCCGCAACCGAGGACACGCCGACAAACTCGAAAGAACCGCTGAGGACGGCATTGTCCTGGAAGCCCTGGGGCACATTCTTGCCCGTCTCGCTGATCAGCAGCGCGATACCGATCTCGGGCGTCAGCGTGACCCCCGGATACTCGAACTGCGCGCAATTCGGGAGATTGACGTACAGCCGCACCTTGCCGCCGAGGTGGAGCGACGGGTCACCGAGCTGCGGCGACTGCAACGTCTCGATCAGCGCCCAGCGGTTGGGGTCCGCCGGATTGACCCACTGGAAGCGGATGTCCATGAACTGGGGGCTGCCATTGGCGCCAAAGAACCCGCTGAACGCGGCGACAAAGGACTCCTCCGTCGACGGCATATTCGGGTCGCCATTGCTGTAGATCGCCTGGGCGTCGGGGCGGATGTTGGCGCGGGTGACGACGGCCTGCGCGGGATCCTGCAACATCACCACGAACAGGTCGCCCAGCGACACTTTCTGAATTGGGTAGGCCACTCCCGCGCCGTTCTGCTCGAAGTTGGTAACCAACTGCGGGAATGTAGCCCAGGCCACTGCACAGGATGAGGCACTCGCTAGCGCGAGGGCCAGTCGGCAGATTCGTTTCGATGCCACTTCTGCTCCTTTCCGATATGACCGTGTTTTGTGCACGAGATACGAGAACAGCCCACTACGGGATCTGCAGGACGTATACTTCACCAGTCTTGTCGTCAACCTCCCGATACTCGAGTCCGTAATACCACAGCAGCCCTTCGGCGTTGTCCGGAATCCCGTCGAGCCCTTTTCCGCCAGTGACCGTCGTCGGTTGCACGTCAGCGGCCGTGAATCTGAAGTTGACCTTCACCCGCTTCACGTGTCCGTCGGCAAATCCGATGTTGGTCGAATCCTGCATGAATGACTTAAGCTCACCCCTCTGATAACCCAGTCGGTTGCTGCCGGAGGGATGGCGTGATACGACTCTGTCCGTGCCGAAGTTGAAGTTTCCCTCCATGTGGCCATTCGTATCGTTGATATCCGCCGGAGTCTCCTCAACAAAGAGCGGAACGGCCGCTAACGACGGGGGCGGCATCCGCGTGAGCGCGGCAGCCGGTCCCCGCGAGGGACCCGACGTCTTGTCCGCCATGCGGGGCAGGATTTTCTCCGGCGGCCGGCACCCGAGCATCGAGAACATCGTGTAGCTGAACTTCCCGTTCCCGCCGCCCCCGAGCAGCGCGTCGGGGTCGGGGTCCCTCTGGCCCGGGTGGTCGTCCGGGCAAAGGTAAACCTTTTCCGAGTTGACGTTGCGGAACAGCACGCCCAAGGTCGGCGCGGCGTCAAAACCCGCCGGGTTACCCGAGTACGGATTGCCCGGATCAGCGGGAGTGTAAGTGCCCGCCTGGTCTCCGATTCCGAGCCAATCCTTGCCCGCCTGCCATCGAAGATTTACGGTTGCTGTTGATTGCCCGTGCGCATAGTTCGAAAGGCTCGGCGGATAGCAGCCGTACTCCGAGACATACGTGAAAGCGCCCATCGAGAGGGAGCGCAGATTCGACATGCATACCGCGGCGCGCGCGCTTCTGCGGGCCAGACCGAGCGAGGGCAGGAGGATAGAAACCAGCAGCGCGATGATCGCCACCACGACCAGGAGCTCGATCAAGGTGAAGGCCGGGCCCCGTCGCCGAGACTTGCGTTTCATGTCCTCTCACTCCGTTTGCTGCGACACCCAGCCTGGGCCATCGCACGGGTACAACGATTTGAGCGAATCATACGGGCACAACGACTTGAATTGCCCGTTCACAACACTACCCTGATGGGGTCGGCGCGAGACATCGGCCGATATTAACCAAGCGCACACACAACCACACTCTAAGTTCATACAGTATCGCAACTAGGGACCGGTGTCAACCCAAAACCGCGTGCGCGGGTGCTCGCCGCGCGGGCGCAGGTCCACAGGCCGGGGTCCGAGGTCTCGGTTGTTGCCGACAACGTGCATCGCCGCAAGGAGTTATGCGCCGCGCCCGCGCTGACCGTCAGGGCGGTCGCACGAGACTGATCGCTTCCCCGCCCCTGGGGACGACTCAGGATCGCCCGGATGGATGTGATACTCGGCCGGCGGGGAGGGCGGGATTCGCCCCGCCCCTGCGAAGAGGACCCCCCCGCCAGCGCTGGCCGCCGTCCTCTTGGCCGGGCTGTCGGACCATGACCCGCTCTCGACACAGGCCGGCGGCGGCAGGATTGCACCGGCGGAGTTCCGAACCTCGAGGATCACATCTGCCACGGCGAGAACGGGGGCGCGCAACCGGAACCTGGCGAAGTCCGCTAGATCGACATCGCCGTCCCCATCGAAATCGAACGCATCTGCACAGTCCGAGGTCGTCAGCGGCGGCGACGGCGGCGAGGCCGTCGCGGGCCCCGCCAGGCAACTCGCCAACCACGCAAAATCAACCGTATCCACGTCCCCGTCGTGATCCGCGTCGCCGGCCCAGAACGGGACTTCGTCCGCACCGATCTCGACCACGCCGCCCTGGATGCGCGCCTGGCCGTCGAGATCGCGCTCGCCGTCCGTCGGAATGTATGCCGGATTGCCGGCGTTCACGCACGGGGAGCTGCGCGGGATGTGGTAGTCACCCGAGGCCGGGGCGAGGAAGGCCGGGTCGTCAGCGATGTTGCCGGTCCCGGCGTACCCGCCTTGAACGTCGCAATGACTTACTGACGCAGCTCCCTGAAGCTGATTTCCGCTGTTGCCCCACACGATCGTGCTCGAAAGAGTGGCCTGGGCGCCGGAAGCGTACACCCCGCCCGTGCCGGCCGCCGACGTATTCCCCACGATCGTGCAGCCCGCCAGGTCCACGCTGCCGCCGCTCGCGAACACGGCCCCGCCGGAACCGGTGGAGCGATTTCCGGCCAGCACGCTGCTCCGGACGAGCGTCGTCGCGCTCTGGGACGCGATGCCGCCGCCGCTCGCGCCAGTGTTGCCGCTGATGCGGCAGTTGGTCACACGGACGTACCCCGCGCCGGCGTCACCGACGTTCACGAGCCCGCCGCCGAGATTGCCGAAGATGCGGTTGAAGCCGGAACCGGCGGAGTCACGGATGACAACCGTGCTGCCGCTGAGGTGGTCGGCTCGAACGCCCTCCAGGGTGTTGTAGCTGACGAGCAACCCGCCGTTGATGTCCCAGTCCGTGTAGGCCGCCTGGATCGCCAGCCCGCGGGTGGCGCTGTGGGTGACGACCAGCCGGTTGGCGGTGACCGTCTGCCGACACTCATTATCGCCCGCCCAGGCCGAGGTTCGCTGGAGCACGGCGGCCCCGTAGTTCGCGTCGGTGCCGCCGAACAGGGTGGCGGCACCGCGCGCATCGACTTCCGGATCGGTGGGGACGTTCCCTGGCAGGCTGCCGGCCACGGTCACGTTCTCCAGCGTCACGGCCAGGGCGCAGGCTTCGCCCGACGGGTTCTGCTCGTCGATGACGAGGCCATACGCTCCGGTGGAATACCCGGCGGAGACAAACTGAGGGATCAGGACCACATCGCGAAGCGTGTAGTGATGCTGGATGGGAACGTCCAGGTACAGCGCACAGGGGCGCGCCCAGTCCGCGGGAGTCCCCGGCGTGACCGCCAGGACGACCGGGATACCGTCGCCGTCGGCGTCCCCGTTGATGGTCAGGTCCGCCCACGGGTTCAATTCGAGGCAGCCTGTTTCGTTGAGCGCATTGCAGGTGATATTGATGACATCCGGTTCCTCGGATGGGCGGCTCCGCAGCCAGACGAGGGCGTCGCGGATCGTCGCGAACCGGCCCGGTCGACCGCCGACGCCGTCGACCTCGACGCGGTTATCCAGGACGAATTTCGTTGCGTCCCCCCGGAAGACGTGGGCCCCGTCCGTAGGGGTGGCGCCGAAGTCGTCCCAGACGACCGTGCCCGCGGTGCCCGCGTTGAACAGGAAGGCACTTGTGCCGATGGGCACCCACGTGTTGAGCAGGGCGGCGTCACTCTGGTCCCACATGAACCGGTTCGAGCCCAACGCATGGTTGACGGTCACGCCGACGCCCTGCACGTTCGGGCTGCCCTGGTTGCAGGTGACGTAGATGCGATACCACGCGGTCTCGGACAGGTTCGGCTGATAGGTGCAGGTCTCGGCGCGCACGGCCGTTACCCAGCGGTACCGGCAGTTGCCCTCCTTGCAGCCAAGGGCATAGCTGTCGTACGCGGAACTGCCGGTCATGCCCGAGTCAGTGTAGTACGGAGCGCCGTCGTCGACCTCGACGATGCGGTCGGTCACGTCGACGTTCTCGATCAATGGCGTTCGCCGAATGCCCTTCGTAACCTCGGCGGTGCTGAGCACCGTGCGCCAGCGGTGCACGATCCCGTAGGCGGTGCCGCGCGCCTCGTAGACTTCGTGCTCGCCCCAGCCGTCACCCGACAAGTAAATGTAGACGTGCCCGCTCTGGCCGCTGTCATAGCGATAGACGATCGCATCGCCGTAGATCAGGTTTGCGCGGTCCACCTCCGTCCAGTATGGGCCGGGCGTCTGAACGAAGTCCGCCGTCGAGTAGCCGTGGAAATCGACGCGGTACGGCGTCCATTTCGTCAGCGACCAGCTCTTGCTGACGAATCCGGAGCAATCGGCGCCGCCGAAGCTGCGGTCGTTCGGATCCCAGTTGCCGCCACCCCAGATATAGGCCGAGCCGATCCCGGTGGCGGCATATCGCAGAATCTCCTCGCGCGTCTTGTACGGAATCTGGGCCCATGCCCCGTCGGTGCACAAGGCCACGGCCAGAACGTATCCCACTACCCGGGTGTTCATCGCGACTTCCCTCCTTCGGCCGGCGCCGGCAGCGTCCACCGTACGAAGCGAACTCCGTCCGCGGTGGTCTGCATTTGGATGATGTCGCCCGTGCGGGAGACCCCCAGTTTGCGGTAGTGGTCGGTGATGTAGGCATCCGGCAGGCACAGCGCGCCGACCAGGAGGCCATCCGGCCCCAGCACGGTCAGGAGAACGTCCGCCTTCCACGCGTCGCGGCCCGGGTCCCTCGGAGATGTCGCCGCCACGTAAATCCGCCCGTTTTCATCGAACTCAACCCCCACGACGGCGCTGATCGGGCGTGGGAACTGCAAAGTCACCGGCTGGGCCGCCGCCGCGTCGCGCGCCGTTCGAATGACCACGGCGTGGGTACCCTCCTTCGTGACGTGGACGGCCGCGTGGCGACCGGGCCGGGGACGCCCCGCGAGCGAGCCAACCACTTGGGCCGGCGCCCCGCTCCGGTCGCCCGTGACGCTCACTTCGTAGACGAGATTGTGCCGCTCCTCGATGTAGATGCGGCCGTCTTCGGTCAATACCGTCGACGGCAGCCCGATCGACCCGGGCAACCGCTTTTGTGCGACGAGTTCGCCGGCGGGCGAGAAGATCCTGAGATCGCGCTGCACGAAGGCATCGAGGACCACAACCTGGCCGCGCTCATCGACTGCGAGAAAGTCCGCTGTCTTCGTGCCAATGGGAATCGCTTGCTTGAAGCCGCCGTCCCAGCCAAAGAGCTGCACACGCGTGTTCACGGGATCCAGCACGTACAAGCCCTTGTCCGTTACGGCGAAGTCCATCGGCCCCGGCCGGGATGCCTCGTCCACCTTGCCAAACTGCCCCGGCCCCGATCCCCACGGACCGCGGACGATGACTCCCGTCTCAACCGACGCGGCGCAGGCGGGTTCGAGCGGAACCTGGACAACCTGTCCGGCGGCTCGCTGTGTGGCCGCCATCGCCGCCCACACGCCCACGGAAAGTCGCAATACACGCAGCCAGGTTACCGAGGGTCCCATGAATCCATCCTCACCGTGCTTAGTCTCGCGTCGGAACCCGCAGGACCGTGGGAAACAGTCATCCTGCCCTCAATCATACCGATTTCGGCGTTACGAACCAATGCCGATGTGCCTTTGGCACGGTTCAGTTGAGGCTTCGAGCCGTGCGCGCGGGTCCGCGAGCGAACACGGCCGATTTCCGGGGCCGCGTCGGACGCGTGTTCCTGGTGAAGCTCCGCCGGGGTGTCTCCGCGGCGCGTCCCCGGCGCATCAGCGAGGGCGTCAGTCCTTCGCGGGGACGGGATTTCTCAGAGGTTTGCGCGGGCAGGCTTGCGGTGCCGCGCACAATGTCGAGAATGGCGGTATCAGACACGCGGGTCCGAGTGCAGTGTGTGCAGTTCGCAGACGGCTACGGACAGGCCGCGATGCCCCGGCAATGCGGCCAGCGCCGATTTATGGAGGTACGCGATGACGCGCGAGGACTATCTCACCCATCAATTCGTGACGCTGCGCCGCGAGATCGAGGGGCAGCAAATCCGGGTGTTCTGGATCATCATGATCGGCTTGCTGGGGATGCCGGCCGTGGGCTATTTCCTGCTCGCCGCGACGACCCCGGTCTGGCTGGTGCTGCCGTTCTTCTTACTGGTGCTGATCATCTTGTACCTGGCCGAACAGAATCACATGGTCCGTGCGGGCCGTTACATCCGGGAGTACATCGAGACCCAGGTCGACTTCTCGCCCGGCTGGGAGGCCTGGCTCGCCGAGCATGCGGAACTCCGTTTGGTGGACAAGCATTTCTCGGCGTGTTTTATCGTTCTCTTCTTCCTGTACTACTTCGTGTCGGTCGTGTTCGCGATGGACCGCCTGGTGATGGCCGCCGTGGGCGATCCATCCGGGCCGGGCTGGTGGTCGGTCTGCGGAGCGGCGGGGGCCTATGCCATCACCACTATCTGGGGCATGGCCACGCTGATCCATCACTGGCGGTCCTTAAGCGGCCCCCCGCGCACAGCGAAGGGCACCTGACGAGGCGATTCGTTTTCGGTGCGTCGCGCAGGCCTTGAGGGTGGATGCGGCTGGCGGGCCTGACCCGCGAAACTGGGCTGAAGTGGAGCTGCGCCGAGGATCGACACACGCTTGGCAGGCAGTTGGCGAGGGCGGGACGCGACGAACGCACGATCGCCGAGCTGATTGGCAACAGCCCGGCCATCGTCCGCCGGCACTCCGCCGCGTGACTGCCCAGTGCACACGCCGAGGCGGTCGGTTTCGACACGCCGAACGGCGCCGTGCCGATGGGCAGGCCCGCCGTAGTAGACCTGCGGGTCGAGGCGGCGCGACGGGGATTGCGTTTGGTGCGGGCTGAGCAGTGGCGGCCGACGACGATGCATCCACGTCACCGGGCGATACCCTACGCCCAGCAACGCACTGTGCGACGCCGCGTGCCAACTGCTCGACAGATCGTTGACGCCGCAGCGTGGACACGTAGGCTGAGGTCCGGGAGTTGCCGAGGACGGGGCCGGCCGCCGGCGTGTGCTGAATTGCCGATGTCGAACCCGCTGGAAGACTTCAAACCTGCCGCGTCGGCCCGGACTCAGTTGCTCCTGGCTGCGGTGCTGTGGACCGTGGTCGGAGCGCTGCTGCTCTTCTTTGGCATGCGCTGGGCGCTGGCCGCCGACATCCCACATGCGGCGATCGTCCTGCTGCTAGCCGTCATCGCCGGGGCGCTCAAGGCTGAATACGTCCTTGCCCAACCCGCCCGGCGGGCGATCGAGCGCATCCGCGCCCGGGGCGACGGCCGCTGCATCGGCGGTTTCCTCTCCACGCGTACCTGGCTCCTGGTGCTGCTGATGATGGGGCTGGGGTACGCCTTGCGTCACGGTCTCGCTACCCGCGCCGTGGTCGGCGTCCTTTACGTCGCGATCGGCACGGCCCTGCTTCTCGCCGCACGCCGCTTCTGGACGGCGTGGTACCGGCGGTTGCCAGCTTGACGTGCGGGATTGGTCCATGACCTACGGCTGGTGAGCCACGCGTCACGGCGACGGGGGCGCACGGCGGCAGATGCGTACTCGTCGCGCAATGGGGGCTGATTGGCGTGGTCGGGGAATCAGACCAACTGCGCGCGATTACGCGACAATACTCCCGCGGCGCCATGTCCGGGCGAGGTCCCTTTAATCGCCGTGCACGATGCACCGCGTGGGAGGGCGCGCTGAGGTGGCGCGCCGACTCTTCCGGCTGTCGAGTCCGGCGATTTGCGGCAATCGACGCGCGCATTGCGAGCGGCCCAGGGACGCGGCGCGGCACGCACTCTTCGGCCCGTGGCGTCCAGGTGGTAGACTACGATCTCAACGAGGTGTCGCCGTGCCCAGCTTTCCCATGCGGATGATCAGGCTCGCTCCTTCGATCATGCTGCCGAAGCACCTCTTCGCCGCGATGCGCTCCGAACACCCGGCGGTGCGCGTCGCGCCGCTCGTGGTCGAATCGGCAGCGCTGGCGCCTGAGATCGTGCACCAGCGGCTGGGGAGCCGCCCGACGGGCCTGACGGCGGACGAGGCAGCCACCCGACTGGTCGAGCACGGCCCCAACGTCGTCGCCGGGGACGCGCGCAAGAGCATTGCGCTGTTCGTGTGGCACGCCGTCATGAATCCACTGGTGCTGCTGCTGGCCGTGCTGGCGACGATTTCCTTCGCCACGGGCGACGTACGGGCCGGGAGCGTAATGTCGCTCATGATCGCGATTGGCGTGGGCCTGAAGCTGATCCAAGAGGCGAAGGCCGACAACGCCGCAACCAGGCTCAAGGCAATGATCTCGGTGACGGCCACGGTCCTCCGCGATGGCCAGCTCCAGGAGACGCCGGTTTCACAGCTGGTGCCCGGCGATGTCGTCAAGCTCGCCGCGGGTGACATGATCCCGGCGGATGTGCGCGTCGTTTCCGCCAAGGATCTGTTCGTGATCCAGGGCTCGCTGACGGGTGAGTCGCTCCCGATCGAGAAGTTCGAGACGGACCGCGGGCCGCCGGGCCGATCGCCGATCGAGCTGACGGACATCGCCTTCCTGGGCACCAGCGTGGAGAGTGGTTCGGCGCTGGCCCTGGTCGTGGCGACCGGCCGCGAAACGTACCTCGGCGGCATGGCGGAGTCGCTAACCGAGCAACGCCCGCAGACCGCCTTCGATAAAGGCATCTCTCGTTTCACGTGGCTCATGCTCCGGTTCATGCTGGTCATGGTGCCGCTCGTGTTCGTGATCAACGGTCTGACCAAGCACAATTGGCACGAGGCGTTCTTCTTTGCCCTCGCCGTGGCGGTGGGGCTGACGCCCGAAATGCTGCCGATGATCGTGACCGTGTGCCTGTCCAAAGGGGCGCTCGCGATGGCCCGCAAGAAGGTCATCGTCAAGCGGATCAACGCCATCCAGAACCTGGGCGCGATGGACGTGCTGTGCACCGACAAGACCGGCACGCTCACGATGGACCACGTGATCCTCGAGCGGCACTGCGATGTCGTGTTGAAAGAGGACGACGGCGTGCTGGCGCTGGCGTACATGAACAGCCACTTCCAGACGGGATTGAAGAACGTGCTGGACCGCGCCGTACTCACGTACGGAGAGACGCAAGCGCACGCGCTGATCCCCGACTACGCCAAGGTGGACGAAATCCCGTTCGATTTCCAACGCCGCGTCATGTCCGTGGTGGTCCGCACGCCCGCGGGCAAGGACCGGATCATCAGCAAAGGCGCGCCCGAGGCGATCTTCCCCCGCTGCCGCAACTTCGAACTCGAGGGGGAATTGTACCCGATGGAGCACCTGCTCATCGACGAGCTGAAGGAGGAGTACGAACGGCTCAGCCGGGACGGCTTCCGGGTGCTGGCCATCGCCTCGAAGGAGGTGGAACCCAAGGGCAACGGGGTGGCCTATGGGCGGGACGACGAGCGGGACCTGATCCTCAACGGCTACGTGGCCTTTCTGGACCCGCCGAAGGACACGGCCGCGGCGGCGATCCGCGCGCTCCAGCAGCACGGCGTGACGGTCAAGGTCGTCACGGGCGACAACGAGCTGGTTAGCCGGAAGATCTGCGCGGAGGTCGGCCTGCCGACCGAGCAGGTGCTGCTGGGCACGGATGTCGAGCCGATGACGGATGAGCAACTCGCGGTTGCGGCCGAGCGTGCGACGCTGTTCGCGCGCGTCTCGCCGGCCCACAAGCAGCGGATCATCAAGGCCCTGCAGGCCCGCCGGCACACGGTGGGGTTCATGGGGGACGGGATCAACGACGCGCCGGCGCTGCGGACGGCGGACGTCGGGATCAGCGTGGATACGGCGGTGGACATCGCCAAGGAATCCGCGGACATGATCCTGTTGGAGAAAAGCCTGCTGGTGCTGGAAGAGGGCGTGCTCGAAGGCCGGAAGGTCTTCGTGAATATCCTCAAGTACATCCGCATGGGCGCGAGCAGCAATTTCGGGAACATGTTCAGCGTGCTGGGTGCCAGCATCTTCGTGCCCTATCTGCCGATGACGCCGATCCAGATTCTGAGCAACAACCTGCTTTACGACATCTCGCAGACGGCCATCCCCACCGATGACGTCGATCCCGAGCAGATCACCAAGCCGCGTCCCTGGGATATCGGTGCGCTGACGAAGTTCATCGTCCTCATCGGGCCGTGCTCGTCGATCTTCGACTACACGACCTACCTGATGATGCTGTTCATCTTCAACTGCTGGGCGGTCGAGAAGGCGAGCCTCTTCCAGACCGGGTGGTTCGTGGAGAGCCTGCTCACGCAGACGCTGATTATTCACGTCATCAGGACCAACAAGATTCCCTTCTTCCAGAGTCGGGCGTCCTGGCCGCTGATGGTGATGACCGCCGTGGTCATGGTCGCCGGCATGCTCATCCCCTTCTCGCCGCTGGGGCCATACGTCGGGTTCACGACGCTGCCGCCGCTGTACTGGCCCCTGCTCGCGCTGACGCTGCTGTGCTACGTCGTGCTCACGCAAGTCGCCAAGGCGTGGTTGATCCGGCGGCGGTGGGTTTAGTTCATGGTTATGGAAATTCTGGCCCCGCATATAAGGAAACCGCAATGAACGCCAGCGGGCAACGTGCCACACTGCAACGGATCGCGCGGCGCGCGATGACGGAGCGCGGATTGCTGCCGGACTTTTCGCCCGCGGCGCTGGCCGAGCTGGACCGAATCCCGGCGGCACCCGCGCGGACGGACGGCGCGGCGAAAGACCTGCGGGACCTGCCGTGGGCCTCCATCGACAACGACGATTCACGCGATCTGGACCAACTTACCGTCGCCCAGACGCTGCCGGATGGCGCGGTGAAGATCCTCGTTGCCGTCGCGGACGTGGACGGCCTCGTGAAGAAGGGCTCCGCGATCGACGAGCACGCACGCCACAACACGACGTCCGTCTACACAGCGGCCCAGGTTTTTTCGATGCTGCCCGAGCGGCTCTCCACCGATCTGACGTCGCTGAGCGACCAGGCCGAACGCTCGGCCGTCGTGATCGAGCTGGTGATCGGCCCCGACGGCACACTGCGAACCTCGGACATCTACGCGGCGACGGTCCGTAATCACGCCAAGCTGGCGTATGACGGCGTGGCGGCCTGGCTGGAGGGTCACGGGCCAGCGCCGGCGCCCATCGCCGGCGTGAAAGGGCTCGGTGACAACCTCCGCACACAAGATCAGGTCGCTCAGAAGATCAAAGCGTTCCGGCACGAGCACGGCGCGCTGGACCTGGAGACGATCGAGGCGCGGCCGGTCTTCGACGGGGACGAGATTCGCGACTTGGCCGTTGACCAAAAGAACCGGGCCAAGGAGCTGATCGAGGACTTCATGATCGCGGCCAACGGGGTAACGGCGCGCTACCTGGAGGCAAAAGGCCTTCCGTCCTTGCGTCGTGTAGTGCGAGCACCGAAGCGCTGGGATCGGATCATCGAGGTGGCCGCGCAGTACGGCGCGCACCTGCCGGCGGAGCCTGACCCCAAGGCTCTGGCGCAGTTCCTGGCTCAGCGGAGGACGGCCGACCCGGTTCGCTTTCCCGATTTGTCGCTGACGATCGTCAAGCTCCTGGGGCCGGGCGAATACGCGGTCGAGGTGCCCGGCGATGCCGCGCCGGGCCACTTCGGGCTGGCGGTCCGGGACTATACGCACTCGACGGCGCCGAACCGCCGGTACCCCGATCTGATCACGCAACGGCTGCTGAAGGCCGCGCTGGCGGGCGCGCCGGCCGCGTACAGCCGCGATGAACTGACCGAGCTGGCGGTTCACTGCACAGAGAAGGAGGACGACGCCAACAAGGTCGAGCGGCGGGTCGGCAAGTCCGCCGCCGCGCTGCTCCTGGTGTCGAGAATCGGCGAGCAGTTCGACGCGATCGCTACGGGCGCGTCGGCGAAGGGGACCTGGGTCCGCGTGTTTCATCCGCCGGTCGATGGAAGACTGATGGACGGCTTCGAGGGCGTCGATGTGGGCAGCCGGCTCCGCGTGCAACTAATACGCGCGGACGTGGAACAGGGGTTCATCGATTTCAAGCGCGTCGGCGCGTCCGTACGTTGACGAGCACTGCGGTCATCCGCGTGTTTGCGGGAACATCGGCGTTTTGAGTCCCGGCGACATCGCAACGAGCGCGCGTGGCCTCGTTGTTGTGGGCGACCGTGGAGTGAGACGGGGGCGCCGACGATTGGGGCGACGAAGGTGCACGATGTGCACAGGCGGCCGGCCTATTAGGAATTCCTCGCAACTAAACCCACCGCTTGCTTCTTGAACCATGCGAGAAACCGTTCGGGATGGAGGAAGCACGGCGGCACAGCACTGCGTTGAATGTACCCGTTCTTCACGGACAAGCCTCCCCATTCTTTCAGCAGGTCATCTCGTACGCGATAGGCCCGCTCGCGACACTCGCCGATCGGAATGCACTTGTCCAGTCTTCCTGACTGTCCGGCCCTGGCGCGCACGACAAAGTCGTCGGGCCAATCCGAATGCGGAATCCTCCGGGTATGGGCGTTCTCGTGCCACCGCTCGGCGGGAATCTCCCGGATAGGCACAACCTCATCAACGACGTACAGACCGACGATTGCGTACATCAACTTGTCGGCGTATGGGCCACAGGGTCTTAGGCCGGCATAAAAAACCAGAAGGTCATCGCAGACTAGCTTGGCGATTTTCGCGCCGCGGTGTTGGCCATCGTCACCGTAGGTGAGGTGATCGAAGTCGGGGTCAAGGTGAACGGGGTGATCCGAAGCTCGGGCGTCGCAGGGCGGACGGAGCCGAAGTTCAGATTCACATTCACACGACCCGCAAAACCGAGCAAGCGCGGGCAGGAACTCGCCGAGTGTGCGGCGACACCCCGGATGGAAATCCGTTGGGATCTCCGGGATGGGCACATAGACAAACGCGCCCGTGGATGAGTCAACTGGGGCGTTCCAGCCACCAAAGGCCTGATCGATGCCGACTCGGACGAGGATCGCGTTCATTATGCGCACTCCGGCGACGAAGCGGAAGTCATCGCTTCAAGTATATCGAGTATTATCCGCTGATGTTAGAATTCGCCTGTGCGAGACTCCCGTTTTCGCTCGCACCGCAGCGATGTTGAAGGGTGTGTTCAGACATTCGCGTGCAACAACCTGCTAGCCGGTTGCGAATCCCGTGCTTGGCCACAGAATGAACGAGAACCTCCCAGAATGTATTGGTGACGTCCCCAATATCTGCGGGCGAGAGGACCTGGTCCTTGAGGCGCTGGCCCGCACGGACCCGCGCCCCTCAGCCGACAGCCACAGCGACTTCGCTCGGATCAACAGCGCGTTCGGCATCGCGCTGCACATGCACCAGCCGCTGATTCCCGCCGGCGGCGACGATTTGCGCACGGCCAGGATCATCAGCAACCTGCAGTACATGCTGGAGCACCCCAACGTCGCGGATCATCACAACGCACCGGTCTTTCGGTGGTGCTACAAACGCATGGCCGAGTTCATCCCGCAACTCGTGCGCGAAGGGCGCCAGCCGCGTGTGATGCTCGACTATTCGGGCTGCCTGCTCCACGGCCTGCGTGCGATGGGGGCGGATGACGTGCTCGAGAGCCTGCGGGCGATCACCTGCGATCCAACCTACCAGCCGTGCGTCGAGTGGCTGGGCTCGGCCTGGGGCCATCCCGTGGCGCCCTCCACCCCCGCGCAGGACTATCGCCTGCACGTGCGGGCCTGGCAGCACCACTTCGCGGCGATCTTCGGGCTTGAGGCGTTGGCTCGCGTACGTGGGTTCTCCCCCGCCGAAATGGCCCTGCCCAACCACCCGGACGTCTGCTACGAGTTCGTGCAGACGCTGCGGGAATGTGGCTACCATTGGCTGCTCGTGCAGGAGCACACCGTCGAGCTCGCCGAAAATGGCGGGCCGATTCGGCAGGCCCACATTCCCCACCGGCTCGTGGCCCGCAACTCGCGCGGCGCGGCCGTCAGTATCATCGCGATCATCAAGACCCAAGGCAGCGACACCAAGCTCGTCGGCCAGATGCAGCCCTACTACGAGGCCAAGGGCCTGTCACGAACCGCGCTGGCCGGCCGAGCGATTCCCCCGCTCGTGATCCAGATCGCCGACGGCGAAAACGGCGGCGTGATGATGAACGAGTTTCCCCCGAAGTACATGCAGGTCATGGCGGAGGCCTGCGGCAGTACCACGCCGCCTGTGAATGTCACTGAGTATCTCGACTATCTCGAATCCTCGGGCATCGCGCCGGAGACTTTCCCCGCCATTCAGCCGGTCATGCAGCATCGGATTTGGAGCCGCTTTGCGCCCGGCGCGGGGCCAGCGGCGCTGCACGAGCTCATCGGGCAGGTCCAGCAGGAAGACCCGCGGTTCCACATGGACGGTGGAAGCTGGACCAACGACGTCTCGTGGGTCCGGGGATACCAACACGTGCTCGGCCCCATGGCGTCAGCCAGCGCGCGCTTTGCGGAGAAAGTGCTGTCGAGGGGCGTTCCCCCGTCCGACCCGCGCTATCGCAACGCGCTGTTTCACTTGCTCCTCACCCAAACGAGCTGCTTTCGATACTGGGGCGAAGGTATCTGGACCGACTACGGGCGCGAATTATGCCGCCGCACGATGGCGATCCTGGAGCACGACTGCTGATTCTGTGCTTGCCCCAAACGTCACCCGGGGTCCTCGGAACGGCGGATGTCCGCACCGCGAATCCGATCGGGGCCGATTCGAGCACTGCGCAGTAGGACCGAACGGCTCGTTTCGAGCTCTCTGGCTCCCCGAAAATAATTACGATATTATCATCCGTAGCTCTTGAAATGTGCTATGATCACACCGGTTGGTTTGCTAACCGGGTTGTGCGCGACGTTGTACTTGCCTCGCATGTCCCAGATTGCCCGCCCACCTTCAGGCCGGAACCCCGGCCGCTTTCACATTTTTGAAAGCAAGACAGCGAGTTGGACTGAGCTCTTCGGAGAGCGAGCAGCAATGGGAAAGAAGCTGTACGTTGGAAACCTGGGCTCGTACGTCGCCGGCGTGGACCTCCAGCAGTTATTCGGGTCGCACGGGACCGTGCAGAGCGTCCAGGTGATCGAAGACCGCCAGAGCGGCCGCAGCAAGGGCTTTGGTTTCGTCGAGATGGGCTCGGACGCGGAGGCCGGCCGAGCGATCGCTGCCCTCGACGGCCAGGAGCTCGACGGCCGCGCCCTGGCCGTCAACGAAGCCAGGCCGCGCGAGAGTCGCGGAGGCTACGGCGGCGGCTACGAACGGCGTTAGGCGCGTTGCGTCGCGCCGGGTGGGAGACGGTGCAGGACTGCGCTAGAAAGACCTTCGCTGAGGGCAGAGGCAGTTTCTGGAATCGTAGCCCGGAATCGTCCGCCGGGCGGCGAGCGCAAACGTGTCGGCTGGCGGAAGCCGGCCGACGATCAGCGATCCACCAGCCCACGCGACACAGTTTCTTGGCCGCGTGCTCTCGGGCTTCCCGTCGCGGAGCGTTTCAAGACCCGGACGGAACGTCGAGCCCATTCCATCTCCTTCGGCCCTTGACGGGCCCGGTTTCGTAGAGGAAGTACAGGTGGGGTCGGCTGCGAGAACCTGACGCGCTGCTCAAGAGCCGTGGCGCTGCGCCCTCTGACCCACGGCGCGCCGGTAGACACGCGGACTGCGGCGCGATATGGTCATTGGCCGGGTCACATTGGCCGGGCGATGCCGACCAGTGGCCGAGCGGGCGAGATTGGGCGGGCGCTTAGTCGCCGGGACGATCTCCGAAGCCCGCTGGAGAGGTGCCGGAGTGGCTGATCGGGCCGGTTTCGAAAACCGGTGTCAGGGTAACTTGACCGGGGGTTCGAATCCCCCCCTCTCCGTTAGACCCCGTTTCCTGCCCGGGAGCGGGGTTTTTTGCTGCTTGATCCATAGACGATCCGGGTCGTGCGATAAAGTGCGGTCCTACTGACGCGCTCCGCACCGTTGAGCTTCTACCGACCCCCGCGGAAGCCCTACTCCGAGCGTTACTTCGTGGCGCTGGTCGCGGGGCCCTGGGAGGCGCGAAGCGCGCAAGTCTTTGTGGATCAACGACAAGGAGGTCGTCGGCCGGGATCGTGGCTCGGCCCCCCGGCCCCGAAAAATGTGCTGGAAAACTTGGGTCCG
>Ga0182017_10001239_pt1 | contig 19869 bp, 19 predicted proteins | sample 712E3DmetaG_FD_120492 | JGI IMG/M metagenome (GOLD analysis project Ga0182017, IMG submission 120492) | Permafrost microbial communities from Stordalen Mire, Sweden - 712E3D metaG | ecosystem: Environmental > Terrestrial > Soil > Wetlands > Permafrost | place: Sweden: Stordalen | collected... | reverse complement strand
ATCGAGGGATAGCGAAATCCTTCACCATAAGAAGTGCGCAGGGTTGTTGTCGGATTGGGAGAATACACCATTCCGATCTTTGGATTCAACTGAGATGGGGAAGAGGCGGCAGGTGATGCGAATATTTCTTTCCATATTCTTTGCCAATCATATCTGATTCCTGCTGTCAGTTTGAGGGATTGCACAAGTGCAAGTTCGTCCTGGACATAGAATCCTGCGCCCACGCCTGGATGGGATCCAAAAATATCAGTATAGATACGGTCGTAGTTCGCAACCACGCCGCCTGTGATCACTTGATCAGATGAAATCTCATATGTCGCCTGTGCTTCCACTTGCGTGGTGTGCGATGCAGCTGTATTGCCGACTTGTCCGTAAATATTGTCCTGCCAGAAATTGCCAAAGTAAATTGCTTTCAGCGAATAAAAGAACCTCTCAGATAAAATTTCTTTATAGGCGAAACTCACATTTCCACGAGTTGAATTTACTTCACCGCCCAATTGTGAATCTGCGGGACGCGTCGCATCGCGAAGACTTTTCCACCAGAAAAAATTGCCGTGAGTACGCCATTGAATATTCGTCGTCAGAGTTGCGCTTTGATATTGCGAAAAATTATAATTGAATTTTGAGTACACACCCCATCGGTGGTACTCATCGTTTTCGCGATAGCTATCGTCGACCATTCGAGAGACACTCATAAGATATCCCAATGGGCCGACACGGTTGGAATAGCTGACAAAACCGCCGGTATTAAACCGTGTATTGGGAGACCAATCCCAGTCAGAATAGCTTGGTTTCGCGTACATTCCAGAAAACAAGCGGAATCGGATCTCCGGTGTGTCGCCGATTTCTTTCGTAATGACATTAATAACTCCGCCAAGTGCACTCGACCCGTACAGAGCGGAACCGGCGCCCTTCACTACTTCGATCCGGTCAATTTGAAACATAGGAATTGTTTCCCAAGGAATTTCACCTGTATCACCGGTGATGTACGGAAGTCCATCAATCAAAATTAATACTCGGCTTCCGACGCCTCTGCTATAACCGGAAGAACCACGGATATTCACTTGATCCTGCATCATATAAACACCCGGAACATAGCGAAGAGCATCATCGAGTGTAACCGAGACATGATCGGCTATCATTTTGGATGTCACGGTTGAAACACTCACAGGAACTTCCCGCAGACTTTGTTCCCTCCGGCTTGCTGTAACAACTACTTGTTCTGCTTGGATGGGAGCTTGCATGAGATGCACATCAAGATGCATTTCTGTATTAGGTTGAATCGAAATTTGATGGATTGTATCTGTAGTATACCCAATAAGTGAGAATGTTAAGTCGTACGTGCCGGCCGGGATTCCTTTCAATTGATATTTTCCATGAATGTCTGTTATGGTACCGCGAATAGTACCTCGCACGATAACATTGACTCCGATAAGCAAATCCATCGTTTTTGCATCGGTCACTGATCCTGTGATGGAACCATTGTTCGGCTGTGCAGTAATACTTTGAAGTAAACAGACAAGGGCAATATAGAGCGAATAATGTTTCAAAACGGCTGCGATGGCGGATTGCGAAAGTCAACGTCGATGTTGACTCCTTTTATTTGAAAACGGTCATTAACGAGTACAGTGCCGGGTTGTGAATGATTGATTGAATCTTTGTAGAAACCGACAACTCTAAAAACTCGAATGCCGAGGTTTATCAAATCAGGACTTACTTGTTGAATAACGCCGACATATTTATACGTCCCGGAACTTAACGGGAATGAATATGGAATTGAGTCAACTTCTGATAACGGGAAAGACTGAGTAATGCTCGGATACAAAAATATTGTATTGGGCATTGAAAACAACTCTGAATAGACCTTTGCAGAATCGAGCGGATAAATTTGGGAAGCAAAAATCCAGAGATTGAAGAGACTATCCGTTGGCCACGAACCCGGTGTAAAGTGTACAGTACCGCTGAATCCAAGTTCAACAGGAGGCGGAGGTGCGAGCCCAGCATCACAGGATGCGAGCAATAGGCAAAAGATTATTACGGTGAGATATTTCATGACAGACACGAGAATAGTACAAATTGGATTAACGAGAAGCAATGCCTGTTTCATAATCACAAAAGCAACACCTTCAACGCTTAAATACCCCCGTATGAAAGGATTTTGTTAATGCACAGCGTTCTGCGTGTGAACCTTTTTACGGATAACACGTCCAATATCTATAACGTTCCTCAACAATGAATGTGTTCTCACTTTAACTATTTATGATTATGAGTCCTGCACATAATAAATATTTTTGCCGTCAGAGTTTATTGAGAAACATCGTAAAACTGACAATCGGGCTAGGGTTGATCTATAGTGTCTGTGTTTGGACAAGTCAATCAGACTCGACTGTGAAAGGAAATAACAACCATCATCATTTTGATCACACTCTGCCGGCACAATGGATAAAAGGATTTAAAAGCGATGAGCACAGAATTGCACAGCAGTTTGCTGCAGATACGTTGCCAGGACTTATGCGGCTTGGATTTATCAAAAAGTATGAGCGGCATCGAACAGGGACTATTGTATTTGTTACAGGAAAAGCTTGGAAAGAGCGGTCGCGATTCTTTAAGGAAAGCCTGCTTTTAGCAGCATTAGTTTATAATAAAGTTAATGGTTATCCTTTAGAAACACGAATTGTTGATTACTGTTCGCAACGATTGTATGCGCATGCCGTTTCTGCAGAACGAAAAGAATTTTTCGATTGACACAGTACCGGTAATATTCGCAGGCCGCGAATAATCATATCTTCTGGATTTCACCCGCCGCATTCGTTATATTAACGATGATTCACTCGGAAATCATTGTGCTGAAACCTATAAAATCTTTGGGTCAAAACTTTTTGCGTGATGAAAACATCCTTCACAAAATTGTAGAGAGTCTCGATCTTCACACAGGCGATATTGTTGTTGAAATTGGCTCCGGCCAAGGTGCGCTTACCAAACATTTGTGTGAACAACCGGTGAAACTTATCGGCATTGAGGTGGATGAGAGGGCGGTTCGCCTTCTTAAAGAACGATTTGGTAAAAAACTGGATATCATTCACCGCGATGTTCTTGAAATCAATCTTATTGACCTTGCAGAGCACAACGGAAGCAAAGTACATATTGTTGGCAATATTCCTTATTACCTTACAAGTGAAATTCTATTCTGGCTTTTTGATGCACGAACAGCAGTCGTCGATGCAATGTTGATGGTGCAATATGAAGTGGCGCGCCGGCTCATTGCTCCGCCGAAGAACAAGGAATACGGGATACTTTCTATCTTTACACAATTCTACACAGAATGTGAAATGCTCTTTAAAGTTTCACGTAATTGTTTTTTCCCGAAGCCGGAAGTAGATTCAGCGGTCGTACGGTTTAAGTTCAAGGAACAGTTGCCGGATTGTGATGAGAAGCTTTTTCGATCTATCGTGCGTTCGACGTTTGGCCAACGGCGTAAGACGCTGCGGAATGGATTGAAGTCTATGGGGTATGATGATAGTGTCCTTGATCAAATATCATTCGACTTAACAAAAAGACCGGAAGATTTAGGAATAGATGAATTTTGTTTCCTTACACAAAGTCTTAGTAAAATCTCAAATCTCAATTGATGAATATCCATTTATTAATGGTTATAATTAATTCAATTTGACTTGCGCCTCAAACCTTTTACGTTTATTGATTTGTTGAATTTGTTTTGAATGAGTGAAGAATAAAAGAGGAACGATCAAAGGAACAGTATGAACGAAAGCACTCCGAAGTACACTTCAGCATTAGTCGTTCTTACATCACTTTTCTTTATGTGGGGATTTATCACGGTCCTTAACGACATTCTTATTCCTTTCCTTAAAAAAATGTTCGAGCTGAACCGCCACCAGTCGATGTATGTTCAGTTTACATTTTTCGGCGCATATTTTATCGGATCAGTCATTTATTTTGTTATTTCAGTTCTCTGGGGAGATCCCATGAGCAAAATGGGATATAAGAATGGTATTATCCTTGGTCTCCTGATCTCTGCTGCTGCTTGTGCCGGATTTTATCCTGCAGCGGATATCAAAGTATATGGACTGTTTCTCGGACTTCTTTTCGTTCTCGGGATCGGTTTTACCCTGCTGCAGATAGCGGCCAATCCTTATGTCGCACTTCTTGGCAAGCCGGAGACCGCATCAAGTCGTCTCAACCTCGCACAAGCATGGAACTCTCTGGGTACTACAATAGCACCTGTCATCGGTGGATATCTTGTATTTCACTTCTTTGCAAAAATAGGTACTCCATTACTTAATACCAACGGTCAGCAGATTCTGACCGATCAAGGATTACCCATGACCGCATTGGGCGTTCAATTACCCTATCTGGTATTTGCGGCAATTTTTATCTTACTGGCTGTTGTCGTTAAATTCACACATTTGCCGCAATTCATCAGTACCGAAAAAATCGAAAAAGGAATCGGAGCGCTCAGGTATCCCCACCTTGTGCTTGGTATGATCGCGATTTTCGTTTACGTTGGCGCAGAAGTGAGTATCGGCAGTCTCTTTATCAATTATGCAAAAGAAGTGGCCGGACTGGCGGAAATCAATGCCAAATCGTTGCTGGCATATTACTGGGGCGGACTTATGATCGGACGTTTCCTGGGTGCAATTTCACTGGGCGATAATAAGAGTACGGGGACAATGTACTTAAAAATGGTGTTGTCGGCGCTTATCATCTATGGACTCATCTCAGGCATCGTCCTCTTCGAAAGTACTCAGAGCGGGGAAAATTTCTCGGTGGTCTCAACGCTGCCGTACCTTGGGTTCATGGCAATTCAATTCATTGGATTCATTATCGGGAAATCGTACGCTGCAAGGACTCTGTTTGTTTTTTCACTCATTATCATCTGCCTGCTGGTTGTGACGACATTTTCCGGAGGAAATGTTGCGCTCTGGACGCTCATTGCCGTTGGCCTGTTTAATTCCATTATGTGGTCTAATATATTTACCCTCGCCATCAAAGACCTCGGCCAGCATACATCGCAGGGTTCGTCACTTCTCGTTATGATGATACTGGGCGGCGCACTTATCCCGCTCCTCCAGGGTTGGTTTGCCGATATGGTCGGAGGTTATCATACGTCATTTTTTATTCCGATTGTTTGTTACATCTACCTAGCGTTCTACGGACTTAAAGGACATATTCCAGCATATAAAAAAGGATTGATATGAATAAAAAAGAGGTAGTGCTCGGTGTGGATATCGGCGGTACGAATACCACTTTCGGATATGTCGATCATGAGGGGACTCTTCTATCTGAAGGTGCAATGAAAACGGAAGCGGATCGGCCGGCAGAAGAATTCTTTGAACGGCTTCATGATCAGGCTGAGATTCTTTTTAAATCAATGAATAAAGATTTTAATCTTGTAGGTATTGGTTTGGGTGCTCCCAATGCCAATTATTATAAAGGTACTATTGAGCAACCGCCGAATTTGAGTTGGGTGTATGTCGATGTTGTGGCAACACTGAAACGATGGTATTCCATTCCTATAGCATTAACAAATGATGCGAATGCCGCAGCGCTCGGTGAGATGTTGTTCGGTGCGGCAAGGGGAATGAAAGATTTCATTGTGATTACTCTGGGAACCGGCCTTGGAAGCGGTATTGTAGCAAATGGAGAACTCATTTACGGCCATGATGGTTTTGCAGGAGAGATCGGCCATACAATTGTCGATCCGATTGGGCGTCAGTGCGGCTGCGGACGGCGGGGTTGCTTGGAGACGTACGCATCAGCAAGCGGCATATGCCGAACGATGGAAGAACTTCTTCAAGCACAATCGACACCAAGTGAACTTCGCAACATCAGTCCTGAACATATCACATCAAAACGAATCTTCGAAGCGGCGCAGCATGGAGATACACTTGCATTAGAAGCTTTCGAAATAACAGGGAGATATCTTGGCATGAAACTTACAGATTCTGTCGCTCATTTAAGCCCGGAAGCAATAATCCTTTTTGGCGGATTGGCGGCAGCGGGGGATTTCATCTTTGCTCCTACGAAGAAGTATATGGAAGAATACATGCTGAATATTTTCAAGAACAAGGTCCGCTTGCTGCCGTCAGGATTACCGAAGGGCAATTCTGCAATTCTTGGGGCCGCTGCACTTATATGGAAAGAATTGCTGAAATTGTAAATCATCTTTAAAGTCTGAACAAGACAGTGCCTTATGGTATGCATTGAGGAACGGAGAAGGGAACATCGCTTGCGATGAAATACTTCAAAATTTATTTCTTCTTGGCGTGTGCGTTACCTTGTCATCATGCATTTTCTGTGGACAATAGCCGCATGGTAAAGATCGAAATTCGTGATCATTGGAAGTTTCAGCAGGAAACTACTGCAGTGTGGTACCCCGCAGAAGTACCGGGTTGTGTTCATACCGATCTTATGAGAAATGAGTTGATTCCAGATCCGTTTGTTGGAACAAACGAGCAGTCGCTGCAGTGGATTGGCGAGAAAAACTGGATCTATGAAACAACGTTCGATATCCCGGCGGAAATTTTGAAGAAAGAAACCATTGAGCTTGTCTTCGACGGATTGGATACGTATGCAGAAGTGACACTGAATGATTCGCATATTCTGAGTGCGGACAATATGTTCCGCACGTGGCGGGTTGACTGCCGAAAATTATTTCTCGAACAAGGGAATCATCTTGTTGTTCGATTCAAAAATGTTTTTGATGAAAATCTGCCGAAATACAAAACAGCCCCCTTTGCACTGCAGGCGTTTCCTAATAATGATCAGGCGGATGTGAAGATTGCTATGTATTCCCGCAAAGCTCAGTTTCATTACGGATGGGATTGGGGCCCTCGTCTTATCACATGCGGCATCTGGCGTCCGATCTCTATCGAAGCATGGGATAAGTTCAAGATACAGGATGTGCATATCCAACAACAGAATGTCTCATCAACAGGTGCAGAAATTATTTCGGTGGTCAATATTCTTTCCACAAGGGAACAAACCGTTTCTGCTTCCCTTTTTCTTGATAACTTGAATTTGGCAACTGAGACTTTCAATCTTAAACCGGGAAACAATAAGCTCACACGCAAGTGCCATTATGATCATCCGCAGCTCTGGTGGACGAACGGGTTAGGCGCGCAAAAACTATACAACTATCAATTCTGTGTCAAAGATGATTCCGGATATCAGGATAGTTATTCGACAAATATCGGTATTCGATCTGTCGAAGTAGTCCGGGAAAAAGATTCACTTGGCATAAGTATGACAATTCGCCTCAATGGTATTCCTGTATTTATGAAAGGGGCGAATTATATTCCCCAGGATAATTTTCAAAATAGAGTAACAAAGGAGCGATGTGAACATATCGTTCGCTCGGCGGCAGAAGCGAACATGAACATGCTGCGCGTCTGGGGTGGCGGAATTTATGAAGATGATCAATTCTACGAGCTGTGTGATAAGTATGGAATTCTCATCTGGCAGGAGATGATTTTTGCCTGTGCTATGTATCCCGGGAACACTGAATTTCTTGAAAATGTTCGGCAAGAAGTCCTCGACAATATCATTCGAATCCGCAACCATGCAAGCGTCGCGATGTACTGTGGGAATAATGAAAATGAAGTTGCATGGCGGCAATGGGGATGGAAAGAGAAATACGATCCTGTAGTACAGCAGACCTATGAGCAACAAGCAAAGAAATTATTTGGCGAAGTTATTCCCTCTGCACTCCACGAAGCGGATTCGACCCGATACTATCATCCAACAAGTCCTTCTGCGGGGTTTAAAGATATTGCCGCGGGCGAAGGAGATATTCATTACTGGGGAGTATGGCATGGGAAAGAACCTTTCGAAACGTATTCTTCCACTATCGCCCGGTTTGTCAGCGAATATGGATTTCAATCGTATCCGGAATTATCTACTATTGCTCAATATGCAAGTCCGAAGGAGAGAAAACTCCATTCTCAAGTTATTTTATCTCATCAGCGTTGTATGGCCGACGAGCGGCGCGATAAGGAATACGGGAATCGATTGATTCAATGGTATATGGACCGATGGTATTGCACACCAAAAGATTTTGCATCGTATGTGTATGTGAGTCAAGTGTTGCAGGCAGAAGGCGTGAAGGTTGCGATGGAAGCTCATCGCCGGGCGATGCCATATTGTATGGGCAGTTTATACTGGCAAATCGATGATTGTTGGCCTGTCGCCTCGTGGTCGAGTATTGATTATTTCGGTCGATGGAAAGCGTTGCATTATGCAGCAAAGAATTCCTACGCACCAATTCTTATTTCGCTCGTGCAATCTGAAAACAAAATCCACATTCATATTGTATCAGACAAAATAGTTGACGTAGATGCAGTTCTTGATATGGTCGTTATGGATTTTGACGGTAAGGTGGTGTATCATCAATCGATACCAGTATGTGTAAAAGCAAACAGAGCAGAAACAGCTGCGATTGTTTCAAACTCTCAAATCGGAAATAATCTCGATAATTCTCGACTTGTATGTGTGTGCCGTTTGAAGAGTGGGGACTCACTGCTTGCAGAAAACATTTCCTATTTTACCTCTCCGAAGAATCTCAATCTCAAACATCCAATATTTTCAAAGAAGATCACAAAAATAAATTCAGGATTTTCACTGGAATTGACTTCGAACACACTTGCAAAAAGTGTTTATCTTTCTTGCAGTGACAATACAGGATTCTTTCAAGATAATTATTTTGATTTAATCCCAGGAATTCCGAGAACAATTGCAGTGAAGACGCAACTACAACGAGATGAATTGAAACGGTCGCTGAAAATCATAAGTCTGGTGGATAGTTATAGCAAAAGGAGCAGTAATCGTTGAAGAAGTTTATTTCATATCTAGCACCGGTCGATTTTGTGTCAATCGTCTTTATGCTTTTTTTGATTGCATTGAATCTGATCTTCTTCGGACGCGTATCGGCATGGCTGGGAATTATCGCCGTTAACATCGTTGTCATTATTGCGATCTTCTTCCTTTCATATTTGGCGGAAACAAAAAAATCAAAATTGCTGATAGGCGTTCACCGTTTTTACAGTTACCTCTTTATTCTTTTTGTTTTCAAAGAAATATATTTAATGGTACGGCCAATTCATCCTGTCGATTATGATTGGCTTTTTATATCCATCGACCACTGGATCTTTGGTGTCAATCCCACACAGTGGATAGCGCAGTTTGCACATCCTGTACTGACAGAAATTTTTCAAATCGCCTATTTTTCCTATTACATTCTTTTTCTTATGCTTGGCATCGAGCTGTACTGTCGTTACACGGTTGAGGAATTTGATCATGGTGCATTTCTCGTTGTGTACGGATTCTATCTTTCCTATCTGGGATATTTTCTCTTACCGGCTGTTGGCCCCCGTTTTACACTGCATAATTTTTACGCGCTAAACCAAGAGTTGCCCGGACTTCTGTTTACTATTCCAATGCGCAATTTCATCAATGCGGGCGAATCGATTTCATCATCGCTTCCAAACGTGATCCAATTTGTTCAACGGGACGTTTTTCCAAGCGGACATACACAACTGACGCTTATTGTCGTCTATCTCGGTCATCACTATCATCTTAAAACGCGATGGATTATGACGGTTCTTGCCGGATTGCTTATTATCGGTACCGTCTATCTGCGTTATCATTATGTCATTGATCTTATCGGAGGCGCATTATTTTTCTTGTTCACCGTATGGAGCGGGAATAAAATTCAAATGTGGTGGGAAGGTCAATTTAAAAGTCAAAGTGAACAATGAATAAATATTTGAAACTAATTGCAGAATGCTTACAAATGTTGCTTGGTTGCCATCTTGCACCTCATAGTAAAATGAGATAAGTTACATTACAATTGAACATCCATTACTCAATCGACCAATATGATGCACGAACAAATATTGTTTGAACTTGAACAGCTTGCATCCAACTGCGGCATTGCCATTCGATATGAAAAAGGCGACTTCGACGGCGGTTATTGCGTTCTGAAAGCGGAACGGCTGATCGTTATTAATAAACGGTTAGCTCCATCGCGCCGAGCTCCAGTGCTGGCGCAGGGATTAGCAGAAGTCGGTATAGATGAACTGTATTTAAAGCCGGCAATTCGGGAGTACATCGAAGACGAACTTGCGCGCACGACAAAATCGTAAATACAAGTTGATTCATACGTATTGGAAGTATGCAAATTCCTTTTTCCATTACGCAAATATTTTGACTTTTTGGTTGCTTTCCCTTATTCTGTTTATTGTAGTCTAGATTATTACTTCTCTCCCAGGACACAGACAAGGAGATTACAATGCGTATTCTGATTATTAATGGCCCCAATCTTGACATTCTTGGTAAACGCGAACCCGAAATTTACGGCTCCATGTCGCTCTGGGATATTGAGAACCGGCTGAAAGAAAAATTTTCAAACGTTAAGTTGGAGTTCTATCAATCGAACAGCGAAGGACCAATCATCGATGCGCTCCATAAAGCCCTCGATGGTGTTACCGACGGAGTGGTTCTCAATCCCGGAGCGTTCACGCATTACTCATTTGCAATCCGCGATGCTGTCGCTGCACTGAAAATACCAGTGATTGAATTGCATTTGAGCAATGTCTATGCGCGGGAAGAATTCCGCCGCGTATCAGTCATTGCACCGGCGTGCAAAGGTGTCATTGCCGGTTTCGGTATACGTGGTTATGAACTGGCAGTGGAATATATTCTTAAACAGAGTTAAGAACGTCGTTACAATTTTGGCGACAGGTAATCGTTTTATTGATGGCTTATCGTCATCCATAAAAGAACAAGTACTGACAACTGACAACCAACAACTATTCATTCAATGATCAAAGCCGTCGTCTTCGATTTAGATAATACGCTTGTCGATTTTATGCTCATGAAGCGGCAGGCAATCGACGCTGCGATAAACGCAATGCGCGATGCGGGGCTGAAGCTTTCCAATGAAGAAATCCGCCAAGGGATAGATGAGATATACGAAGAACGGGGAATGGAATTCCAAAAAGTTTTTGATGAATTATTGTACCGCGAGTTCAGCAAAATCGATTACAAAATTCTTTCCGCAGGTGTTATTGCCTACCGACGCGCACGAGAAGCGGCACTCGTTCCTTATCCGCACGTCACAATGACGTTGATCGAACTTTCCAAAATGCATATCAAACTTGGCGTTGTCTCCGATGCGCCCGCAAAAGAAGCATGGCTCCGGCTTTGTTATCTCAACTTCCATCATCTCTTTGATGCGGTGGTAACATTTGAAGATACCAGCATGCGCAAACCGAATCCTGAGCCATTTAGAAAAATTTTAGATATGCTTCAGATTCAGCCATCCGAAGCAGTCATGGTGGGCGATTGGGCAGAGCGCGATGTAGTGGGTGCGGCCCAGGTGGGCATGAAAACGATATTTGCACGGTACGGTAACACGTTCGGCACGGAAGTATCAAATGCCGACTATGACATTGACGATATCTCGCAAGTTATAGACATCGTCAGAGAACACAATACGAAAGTGTAGCCATGGGGAAAATTCAAGGAATCGGCGTAGATGTTGTGGATGTGCAGCGTATGAGGGATGTTCTGGAAAATCAGGGCAAAGTATTTCTTGACAAAGTTTTTAGTGATATGGAAGTCACATACTGTAAAACCCGCAAAAAATCGTACATTCATTTTGCCGCACGGTTTGCTGCCAAGGAAGCAGTGGCAAAAGCGATGCGCACCGGCTGGAGCGGTGCGTTTCATTGGCGGGATATTGAAGTAGTGAACGATCAGTCCGGCGCACCGCACATTCTGCTGTCGCGAGAAGTTGCAAAAGCTCTTGAACAATACAATGTTCACCTCTCGCTTTCTCACACCGAGACAACAGTGGTTGCGTTTGTGGTACTGGAAAGCAAAAAATAAAAAAATATTCTTCGTTCAATTACCTATTGCACAATCTTTATTGATCACTCGTCAAAATGAAATCAATTGATTTTTCTCCAATCGCTAAACAGCACATTGCTGACGTTGCGCTTATCGCCGGTTTTCTCTGGGAGCGCGGATGGGCGGTGAAGAACGGGGGTAATATTTCTGTCGATATCACCGGAGAAGTTGACATCTGCACGAGTGAGCTGAATCAGTTTCCTTACCAACCTCTTGACTACGCCTCTCCCGATCTTTCTCAGTTGGTTCTCCTGGTGACAGGTGCCGGTACACGTATGCACGATGTTGCACATGATCTCTTTGACAATGTGTGTATTATTCGATTTTCAGACGATGGAACCGGCTATCACATACTTCATGGAGATGTCTTCAACTCTCATCTCATTCCAACCTCCGAACTGCCGACACATCTCGCTATCCATCAGTTACTAAAAAAGCAGGGCGGGACTCAGAAAACTGTTCTTCACACACACCCGACTGAATTGATCGCACTGACGTTGATTCCAGGATACAGCGATGAATCACGTCTCAACAAAATGCTTTTTAGTGTGCAGCCCGAGGCTGTTATTGCCAACTCCCACGGCATCGGTCTCGTTCAGTACACGTTGCCAGGTACAGAACAACTTGCAGAAAAAACAGTTGCATCACTTCACCATCATCCCATAATTGTATGGGGTAAACACGGCTGTGTTGCCGTTGGTAAAGATGTACCGGAAGCTTTTGACCTGATTGACGTGGTGAATAAATCAGCGCAGTTATTTTTCCTCTGCCGCCAAGCCGGTTATTCACCGCAGGGACTTTCAGAACAACAGATTGAAGAATTGAAGAAGAAAATTTGATTTATTTCCGGATGTGATTGACGGTTCGCTGTGAAAATGGCCGAATACTATTTAATACCAACAATGTAATTACTACCGTATTAGTGTTCCAATTCTCTTCCATCGGATAGTAGAATATTTTTCAGAGATACTCGTAACCGGAATCTCTGGATCCCACGACCAATAGATAATCAATGCTTCACCAATTAAATGATCGTGAGGGACAAAGCCCCAATAGCGGCTGTCCAGACTGTTATCACGGTTGTCGCCGAGTACAAAATAGTAGTCCTGCTGCACTCGATATTGGGATGTTGCCGCGCCATCGATGAGTATAGTGTCAACGCCTGATTGAACGGTATGTCCTTCTCGTTCGATGAAAACTTGCCAAAGGAAAAACGTGGCATGATCGATTGCGAGAATGTCACCTCGTTTTGGCACGACAATCGGTCCATAGTTAATATCGCTGAATGCTGAACCTGCTGGAAACATTTCTGCATTTCTTGGAAATGAACTGTCGGTCGGATGAGATGTTCGTATCCCATGGAAGGGAAAACTTGTTTCGATTCCGTTCACAAATACTTTGCCCATCCGAATTTCTATTGTATCACCAGGCAAACCAATACATCGTTTAATGTAATTCATCGATTCGGATGGTTTCACTTCGTTTCGATTGCCGGGGAATTCGAACACGACGATATCCCCGCGATGTACACTTCGAAAAAAAGGAAGAGTAAATGAAGAAAGCGAGGTTGCCGAAAATGGTATACGGCGAGGTGTGTGCAGGCCGTAAGCAAGTTTATTGACCAATAAAAAATCGCCGACCTGCAGTGTATTTTCCATTGAAGTCGATGGAATTTGGTATGCCTCAATAACAAATAATTTTAGAATCAGGGCGGCAAGAAGAGTAACGAGAATGGTTTTGCCATACTCAATCAGAATTGCGGTAATGTTTTTCTCTTTGTGCTGGGAAGCGTATGTCTTTTCCGTATCTTCGTTATGGTTTGATTGTTCCGACATCATTTAATGAGCGACCCAATGCGGCCCCAGCGCACGGAAGCGAGTCTTCCGAAAATATCATAGAGCGGAAGGTCAGAGTTCCAGGACCAATAAACGATCATGGGAGTGCCGACAATATTTTCTTTTGGAATAAAACCCCAATAGCGGCCATCAAGACTATTATCGCGGTGATCGCCCATACCGAAAAGGTAATCCCGCTGAACAGTGTATGATGTTGCTGGCTTGCCATCCACGAATACAGTTCCTGCAATATTTTCCACCGTATGTCCCTCACGTTTGATAAAGATTTGCCAGGCGGAATAGTTTTGAGTATTCAGTGGAATCACCATTCCTTGTTTCGGTACCACAAGCGGACCAAAATTGTCTTCATTCCAGCCGGAACCGGCTGGAAAAATACGGTCGTCCGGATCAGCTGCGGGAACCGACCACCCATGGTCATATCTCACATTGCGCGGCAAGGGCTGCATTTGCCCGTTGACGTACAAAACACGGTTGTGTATCTGGATCGTGTCACCCGAAACTCCAACACATCGCTTCAGATAGAAAGTAAAATCCGGGGATTCTACTTCATCGCGCATACCAGGGAATACGAATACAATCACGTCCCCGCGTTTGACGTCTCTGAATGACGGGATGCGGAACCATGGCAGACGAACATTGGTGAAGGGAATGTTCCGGGGCGATGTTCCGCCGTAAATAAATTTGTTGACGAAAAGCAGTTCGCCTGTGAGCACTTCGTTTTCCATTGAACCGGTTGGGACAAGGAACGACGCAACGACAAAATTATTGATGAGAAGAAACAGACCAAGGACAATTCCGGTTTCTTTGAGGAACGCGAGTGTTTTTTCTTTGAATGTTGAAAGTACTGGTTCCTGGTTTCGTTGTTTTTGTTCGGCCATTGTGTTTTCCAAGTTGGTGGAATATTATTGCAATCGTACAATTACTACATCATCGAATCATTCATTTTTATTCATCCATTGAGAGAACTGCGAGAAAGGCTTCTTGCGGTATTTCCACAGTTCCTACTCGTTTCATTCTCTTCTTGCCTTCTTTTTGTTTCTCTAACAATTTTCTTTTTCGTGAGATGTCGCCGCCGTAGCACTTGGCAATCACGTTCTTCCGGATAGCGCTTATTGTCTCACGTGCAATGATCTTGCTTCCGATGGCAGCTTGTATTGCCACTTCAAACATTTGACGTGGAATGAGCCCTCGAAGTTTCGTGCAAAGCTTGCGGCCCCAGTCGTATGATTTGGCGCGGTGAACTATCGTGGAAAGTGCATCCACAGGCTCGCCATTGAGTAAAATGTCCAATTTTACGAGGTCAGATTCGCGATATTCAAGAAAATCATAGTCAAATGAGGCATAGCCGCGTGAAAGTGACTTGAGTTTATCGTAGAAATCGAAGATAATTTCCGATAAGGGCAGTTCAAAATGGATGTCCGCACGTTCCGGGCTGAGATACGTCGTGTTACGGTGAATGCCGCGGCGGTCCATGCACAGCTTCATGATATTGCCAATGTATTCAGTCGGAGCGATAATTTGTGCTTTGACGAATGGTTCTTCTACTTTTTCAATTTTATCAGCATCGGGCATGAGGGCTGGATTGTCGACGAAGAGAACATCTTTATTTGTTTTTGTGACGCGGTACTCGACGTTTGGTACTGTGTTGATGAGATTCTGGTCGTATTCACGCTCTAACCGTTCACGGATAATTTCCATGTGAAGAAGGCCGAGAAATCCTGCGCGAAATCCAAATCCGAGCGCGACCGAACTTTCCGGTTCGAAAATGAGCGATGCATCATTCAACTTAAGCTTATCAAGTGCATCGCGCAATTCGCCAAAGTTGTCGCTGTTGGATGGATAAAGTCCGCTGAAGACCATCGGCTTGGCTTCTTTGTACCCGGGTAACGGTTCGGATGCCGGATTGTCCACGAGTGTTATCGTGTCGCCGACTTTTGTGTCATGCACATCTTTGACATTTGCAATGATATAACCAACGTCGCCCGCGGACAATGAACCGACTCGTTTGCGCTGCATTTCGAGAATGCCGACATCTTCCGCCTGAAATTCTTGTCCCTTTGAAAAGAATCGAATCCGATCTTTTTCGCGTACAGTTCCTTCCATTACGCGAATGTATGCGACCGCCCCGCGGTATTCATCGAACACAGAATCAAAAATCAATGCTTTGAGCGGCGCACTCGGATCACCTTTCGGTGCAGAGATACGCGAGACGATTGCTTCTAAAACATCCTCTGTTCCTATGCCGGATTTCGCACTGCCGAGCAAAATTTCTTCTTCTTTGCATCCAATAAGATCCATCACCTGCTTCTTTACTACATCTATCATTGTCTTGGCACTCGGCAAATCAATCTTGTTGATGAACGGAATGATTTCCAACCCTGCGTCAATAGCGAGATAAAGATTGGATATTGTCTGTGCTTCCACGCCCTGTGTTGCATCCACAACAAGGATTGCGCCTTCACATGCGGCAAGAGAACGTGAAACTTCATATGTGAAATCCACATGACCCGGTGTGTCGATGAGGTTCAGCGTGTAGTCTTTCTTATTGCGAGCATGATATTTGATTTGGATGGCATGCAGTTTGATGGTGATGCCGCGCTCCTGCTCGAGGTCCATATCGTCAAGCATTTGCTTCGACATATCTCGTGCAGCGACAGTACCGGTGTATTCCAGCAGACGGTCGGCAAGTGTCGACTTGCCATGATCGATGTGTGCAATGATACAAAAATTACGAAGATGTTCCATCAAGTACGTATCAAATCCGCCGTCTTGCTGACGGCACTATATATGCAATCGCATAAATGACAAAGAGTAAAAAGTGGTATGCTTGATGAAGAGCCACTCTTTACTCCTCTAACTAATGAAAAGATAGCGGAAAATGCTCAGAAGAGCAAGGTGGGGAGCGGAGAAGAGGTGTCACTTTGAACCCATAGCTAATATTTCGTAGCTTTGCTGAGTGTTCGTTGAGTAAGAAAAAGGGAAAATGATATGCGGGTCGTTATTGCTGGCGGCAGCGGATTGATTGGAAGGAAATTGATTGAAGAACTTCTTCGGGCACAGCATAAAGTAACTGTGCTTTCGCGCAGACCGGAAAATGTCTATAGGATTTTTCCAGCAGTGCATGGAGAAATTTGGGATGCGAAAACAAGCGATGGATTATCAAGTGTTCTTGATGGAGCCGATGCAGTTATCAATCTCGCCGGAGAACCCATCGCCGCAAAGCGGTGGACACGAATTCAAAAGGAGCGAATTCTTTCGAGCCGTATTGCATCAACACAGGCAATCATCGGTGCAATCAACCAAACGAGAAACAAACCCTCGGTATTGCTGAATGCTTCCGCTGCGGGTTACTACGGCAATGTGCCCGAATGCGACGTGACAGAAGCGGATCCAAAGGGACAAGGATTCCTTGCTGATGTTTGTGCATTATGGGAAGCGGAAGCTTTGAAGGTGCAAGAAGTGGGTGTGCGTGTTGTTTTGTTACGCACAGGAATTGTGTTAGACAAAAATGGCGGTGCACTGCAAAAACTCCTTTTGCCGTTTCGATTTTTTATTGGCGGGCCGATGGGCACAGGCAAGCAATGGTTTCCATGGATTCATATACGTGATGAGGTAGCCGCAATTCTTTTTGCGATGGAGAATGAGCGTATTACTGGAGCATTAAATTTTGCAGCGCCAGAGTCTGTCCGAATGTCGGAATTTTGTAGAATACTGGGGAAAATTCTTCAAAGACCATCGTGGATTCATGTTCCTGCATTTACATTGAAACTTGTACTGGGAGATATGGCTGAACCATTATTGCTTCACGGTCAGAAAATGATTCCGCAAAAATTGATTGATGCCGGATTCAAATTTCATTTTCCGACACTTGAAGACGCATTGGGAGAACTGCTTGCTTAGCGAAGAGGTATACGAAATTGGATTTTCGCACTGCCACCAAGGTTATCTGAAACATCAAAATCGTATAGCGTGGCGCCGACATATGCATCAACGATGTTGAGGAAATATGTCAGGGCAAGATAGAGAATAAATTCATCTCGCTGATCGTGGTAGAAGTCACGCGCACTTAACAGATTCGCCTGTATCTGGTTCAGATTTCCGGATTGAGCTGCTGTATCCAACCGTACTGACTCAGAAAACTTTCCACGATTATCCATGTATTGCTTGTTTGCTTTGATCGCTACCGAACTAAAGTAGACGCCAAATCCCCAAAATATTGGAATGGTGTAATAACGATGTGCATACACTTGACCGGCTCCGGGCAGCAAAGCAGAAAATAACATTGCTAACGATCCTGATTTGGAGGGCACGTCGGCGATGAGTTTTATTTTGCCACCTCGAACGCCGAGTGTGTCGTTTGGTGAGTATTGTGCTTCAATTGTATCCGATTTTATCAATGCCGATGTGATTTTAGTCTGTGCAGCGGTATTAATGGAGGAAACAAAAAAAAAGAATATTGCAGCAATGAGCGGCATGACCAACTGGTTTTTTGCCAATATTTTTTTCAATACATTGGTCATTTCTCAATAACAGCAATAGCTTCAATTTCGACGCGAATATCGCGGGGGAGCCGTGCTGCTTCAATAGTACTGCGTGCCGGAGCTGCGGTGCCAAGAAATTCTGCATACACTCCATTCATTGCGGTAAACTCGTTCATATCTTTTAGGAAAACCGTAGTTTTTACTACTGAAGCGAGCGAGGCACCGCTGGCAATAAGAATAGCTTCAATGTTCTTCATTACCTGCCGAGTTTGCTCCTTGATATCGCCGTCCACAATCCTGCCTGTTATAGAATCCATTGGTCCTTGACCGGCAATATAAAGAGTTTTTTCATCCACGAGAATTGCTTGACTGTAAGGGCCAATTGGTAGGGGAGCTTTTTTGGTTAGAATTTTTTTTATTGACATAATTAATCCAGTATTATTTTTGTGTGAAGTAAAAAATTAATAATAACATTGTTGATATATTTTCTAATCACTAATACCCAATCCCTCATCATTACTTTCCTGTGAACAAATCCATCAACCGGTCAAAATCGTCGAGCGAATAATATTCCACTACGATCTCGCCGCGTCCTGATCCCTTTATTTTTACTTTCACTTTTGTGCCAAGCGCCAGTCGCAATTGTTCTTCGAGGCTTTGAATGCTTGCCGATGCGCCGCCGTCTTCTTTATGCGGCCCGGACTTTTTCTTAGGTTGCTGTGCAGCACGGACAATATCTTCTACTTTCCGCACGGACAGCCCGCCATCGGTAATTTTTTCGTACAGGCGCAGTTGCATTCGTTCATTCGGAAGTGCGATGAGTGCGCGTGCATGTCCCATTGAAATTTTATCTTTACGTAATCCATCCTGAATTTTCGTCGGCAGCTTTAACAGACGTATAAAATTAGTAACGGTGCTTCGGTCCTTGCCGACACGTTTCGCAATGTCGTCTTGTGTCATGTGGCACTCATCCATGAGGCGCTGATAGGCGTTGGCAATTTCCATCGCATTCAGATATTCGCGTTGAATGTTTTCAATGAGCGCAAGCTCGAGCATCTCTTCATCGGTTTCGACCGCAATAATGTATGCTGGAATTTGCCGCAGGCGTGCCGCTTGAGTTGCACGAAGACGCCGTTCGCCGGAAATAATTTGATACCCTGTATCTATACGCCGCACGGTAATCGGCTGAATAACGCCTTTTTCTTGTATTGAACGCGTGAGCTCTGCCAGCGATTCTTGATCGAAATCCGTTCGCGGTTGGAATGGGTTCGGATGAATCTTTGCGATATCGATACTGGCAATAATGCCCATCTCGCCTGTGTCGCTCCCGACGGAACCATCCCGCACATTCACTTCCATCCGCGGATTCTTCGGAATGAGTGCATTGAGTCCTCGTCCAAGCACTGATTTTTTCTGATCACTCATATACTTATGGTCCGATGAGAGTTTTTTCGTTTACGAGAGGTTCGATGGCGAAGAATTTATTATTCTTCAAAATTTCTTTTGCAAGTTCCATGTAATTTCGTGTGCCAATGCAGATGGCATCGTAAAGAATAATCGGTTTGCCGAAACTCGGCGCCTCACTTAACCGGATATTGCGTGAT
>Ga0182017_10001238_pt1 | contig 19872 bp, 14 predicted proteins | sample 712E3DmetaG_FD_120492 | JGI IMG/M metagenome (GOLD analysis project Ga0182017, IMG submission 120492) | Permafrost microbial communities from Stordalen Mire, Sweden - 712E3D metaG | ecosystem: Environmental > Terrestrial > Soil > Wetlands > Permafrost | place: Sweden: Stordalen | collected... | reverse complement strand
CGGTTTGAGTTATGTCTCCAATATTGTTTCGCAATATTCTCAAAATATTTTGCTCGAATCGATGGTGAAACGAGGTTCAGCGACACTCCCTGCCCGCGTTTCAGCGGAGTTCCGCGTCTGGTATAATCCCGAACTCAAGAGCCGTAATTTTATGGTTCCCGGAGTTCTTGGCTTGCTTCTGATGGTGATGACGATGCTGCTCACCTCGCTGGCAATCGTCAAGGAAAAAGAACTTGGCACACTGGAACAGCTCGTGGTTACACCCATCAAACCGTATCAGCTTATTATTGGCAAGCTTGCGCCTTTCTTCATGATCGGTGTCATCGATGTGTTGCTCGTAGTATTTTTTGCTTCACTTGTTTTTAGTCTGCCTGTGAAAGGCGGAGTACTGCTGCTTCTCTTGCTGAGTCTTATTTTTCTTATGACGACACTTGGGTTGGGACTTTTTATTTCAACAATTTCACGCACGCAGCAGCAGGCAATGATGACTGCAATATTTTTCTTTATGCTGCCGATGATGTTCTTTGGAGGCTTTGTCTTTCCGATTGAAAATATGCCAACAATCATCCAATATGTTTCTTATATTATTCCGGTTCGTTATTATTTTATCATTGTGCGCGGGTTGTTTTTAAAAGGTGTTGGTTTGAATATTCTGTGGCCGCAGGCGGCAGCATTAATGATTTTCGGCAGCGTCATTTTAAGCATGAGCGTCATTCGATTCCATAAAAGATTAGGGTAAGAATATCCTTATTATCAGTCACCTGGTTTCAATAAGGTTTGAACTCCATGCAAGCATTATTGACAACTGTAAAAGAGTTTCGTATGTTTTCATATACGTACTCATTGAAGAATTTGAGAGGCATTACCTTGTCGAGCGTAAGAAATAAAGAGACGATGATGAAGTTGCGTATATTAATTGTTGACGATATGGCAGCCATGCGGATATTGATAAAGCAGTATCTCCGCAACAATGATGCAATAGTAGTGGTGGGCGAAGCAAGCAACGGCGAGGAAGCACTAAGAAAAACTCAAGAATTTCAGCCTGATGTTGTTATATTGGATATGAGTATGCCGGGAGCAAGTGGTGTAGAAGTATCGCGAAAAATTAAATCTTTATTACCAAATATTTCTGTCTATTTATGTTCAGCATATGAATTAAATGAGTTTAAGGAGTTGAATATTGGTATGCCGGCAGATGGATTCATTCAAAAATCGAGTATGAAACCAGAATTGCAGGCGATGATACGAAAAGAATTAGAACGGAAAAAAATAATGAATTTGTAGTTCTAATTGAGTCCGCATGCTCCGCCGCAGCATGATTTATCCATTTCACACGTATGTGAATCACAACCTGCCGAAGATTTCCCATGTGTAACGATGCTCGGCAGCGAAATTAATTTTGTATAATGAACCGAACCGCATGTTGGGCATTGGATATCTTCAATGATTTCTTTTCCTTTATGCAAGACGTCATAGTGTGTTTTGCATTCTGTACAGCGATAATCAAAAATAGGCATTTCAGTTCTTCCTGTTCAGGCAGTGATTTAGAAAAAGTTTGAATCGACTTCTTTTTTCTCTTGTGTCGGACCTGCACTGCTCTCAAATTGACTGGTCGGTATCAAATCATTTTTATCGAACCGCAGTTCCAATATTTCACGATATAGCCGCACTGTGGCTCCCTTGGTCAGTTCTTCAAAATTTGCGAAGAGCGTAGAGGCAGATTTATCGGATTTGAACATGTCTTTCGAAACAATATATTTTGCATGGTCAACACGTTCTTGATCAGAGACATAGATGGGTCGAATTGCCGCTTTCTCCTGCTGTGTCTTTTCTTTCTTTTTTACATAATCCTTTTCAGATAACTGCCGGTTCAAGGAAGAAATAAGGAGAATGAAATCATCGGGTAAAGAATTATCGTTTGGATTTCGCTGTGTTTTTAATTGCGTGTATGCTGCACCTGACGCCGCGGCAAGTGTTTTCAGCTTCGTCAATGATGATTTAAATGAATCGAATCCGGTAAGATGAACTGAGCAGTGATCTGCATCGAATTCAATATTCCGCATAAAGATTTTGCTAATCATAGAGCCGACGATCATAAAGAGAGTAAGAGTTTTTCGCGACAGCCAAATAAAGAATTTTGCTATAGACAGGGGAATCTGGGTAACAAATACGCTTGATGTCAATGTCAACATTGTTAACTTATCATCGACGACATCCTGTTCATAGACAACACGCGTGAACCAATGATTGATGCTTGTGATAATGTACGAAACACGCATTTCAGTCTTTTGTATGTGCTGTCCAAATTCGTGTGCAAGTAAGCTTGCAAATTCTGTTATCGTCATTTCGGAAAGGACCGGAAGGCCGATAGTAAGAGTGAGATCCTCCTCTAAAAAACTTATTATCCCGCGTCGGTAATTTGCCGATACATTGACCGAGCAATCCACTTCAATATTGTTTGGAGTGTTCGAACCGATGGCGGAACAAAGTTTATCAATAAATGCATAGAGTGCAGGTTCTTTCTTTCGTGAAATAGGAATAAACATCTTTTTTGCACTTGGACGTGCTAGAAGCGGCTTCACCAGAGCTGCGACAAGCAAGATTCCAACGAGCATGGGAATGATATATAAAAGAAGTCCGAGAACTAATGAAGAATTATCAAGAAGAGTAATGTTGTCTTCAATATGCCCATAGGTAGTGTCTGCAATGAAAAGAATGAGAAATATATAAAGTATCGGCAGCAGGACCATACCCAAGGCTGTTAGTATAAATCCGGAAAGAAAAATATTAGAAGGGGATAGTATCGGTTTACTTGTGTTCTTCGAGTCGCTATTCTTGGAAGATATAGTATGAGATTCTAACGTACTGGCAACTTTTACCACAGGTCGCGGCGATTGCGCCTCAGTCTTCGTTTTATGTGGAACCGAGAGTGTCTTGGGCATCGGTTCGATAATACAAAGCGCTCCCGCATTCTTTAACTCATTACTATATTCTTGTGCTTTTGAATAATCGATGTCGTGATTAAGTGTAATCGGTTTGCCGGTAAAGAGTTTCTCAATCCGTACAGAGGAAGTCTTGAAAAGTTGCGCGAGACGCTCTTTCACTCTTTCAAGTTCTTGCCCTTTTTCTATCTCGCCTTTAAATAAAATCCGATATTTTTGCGTGTTTCTTACAACGACGGGTTGCATTGGTTGTTCATCTGTCGGATGATTTTGTTTTAAGAGCGATCGCAACACATATTGAAGAATGCCATCGTGTCTGTAGTAATCAACTTCGTTTGGCGTATCAATCCGGCAGATGGCGGTAAAATTTTTCCTTGATCCGTCTTTCGAGATTGCCGTCACAGGTATCTTTTTTCGAGGTGTAAGATCGTCGACAATTCCCTCAATAGTGAAAACTTCAAATCCAGAAATGCCAAGTGTTTGATAATTCTGTCCTTCTTCGAACTGCAAAGGGAGAATGCCCATCCCGACAAGGTTGCTGCGATGAATTCGTTCAAAACTCTCCGCGATGACAGCGCGAACACCAAGCAATGCAGGACCTTTTGCGGCCCAATCACGCGACGAGCCGGAGCCGTATTCTTTGCCTGCAATAATAATAAGAGGTGTTCCTTCCTCTTTATATTTCATCGCTGCATCGAAGATCGAAATCGGTTCGCTGGAGGATGGATGAAGTGTAAGACTTCCTTCTACCCCCGGAAGTAACAAGTTCTTCAAACGAATATTAGCAAATGTCCCACGCATCATTATTTCATGGTTGCCTCTTCGCGCACCGTACTGGTTAAAATCTTTTTTCTGCACACCAAGTGATATGAGGAATTTGCCGGCAGGACTTTTTTCATTGAACGAACCGGCAGGCGATATATGATCTGTTGTCACAGAATCGCCAAGCAAGACAAGTACATGTGCATCGTAAATATTTTGCAGTGGCTTTGGTTCGCGTGGAAGATTTTCGAAATACGGTGCCGCTTTGATGTACGTGGAATTAGGTTCCCATGCATACTGCACACCATTCGGTACCGGCAAATTCTTCCATTCCGCTTCGCCTTCAAATACGTTGGAATATCCCTGTTTGAACATTTCTGATTTCACACTTTGACGCATCGTTTGTTCAATTTCCTGCGGAGAAGGCCAGATATCCATCAAGAAGACTGGCTGGCCAATATTGCCAATTCCAATTGGATCTTTTGCGAAGTCGATATCTATTGTGCCGGCGAGTGCATAGGCAACGACGAGCGGTGGAGATGCAAGATAATTTGACTGGGTGTTTGGATTAACGCGGCCTTCAAAATTTCGATTGCCAGAGAGCACTGCCGCTGCTACAAGATCGTTTTCTTGAATTGCCTTCGAAATGACATCCGGTAATGGGCCGCTGTTTCCAATACATGTTGTACAACCGTAGCCAACGACCTGAAATCCAAGTGCTTCAAGCGGCTCCATCAAGTTGGCCTCGCGCAAATATTCAGTGACGACTTTAGAACCGGGTGCGAGACTTGTTTTTACCCACGGTTTTGATTTTAACCCTTTTTCAGTTGCTTTCTTTGCAAGAAGTCCTGCCGTGATAAGCACGGATGGATTCGATGTGTTCGTGCAACTTGTAATTGCTGCTATAACGACAGATCCATGCTGCAAGTTGTATTGAGATTCCCCAATTTGAACAGCAACACTTTTAAGAAAATCAATTTTTGCATTATCATCTGAATAATATGCCCAATTCGCTGCAGCCATCTTGTCTATGGAGACACCTTTACTTGCGAGTGTTTCAACGAGTGATGAGCGGAATGAAGTCTTTGACTTCGATAATGGGATGCGGTCCTGCGGTCTCTTTGGTCCAGCAATGCTCGGTTCAACAGTAGAGAGATCAAGATCAATGATATCAGAATAGTGTGGATCCGGTGTGACTGCCGTGTGGATGAGCCCTTGCTCTTTTAAGTATGCTTCTGTGAGGGCAATTTGTTCTTCGCTCCGCCCTGTAAAGCGGAGGAAGTTTATGGTTTCAGCATCAACGGGGAAGAATCCCATCGTTGCACCATACTCTGGAGCCATATTTGCTATCGTCGCCCGGTCTGCAAGTGCGAGCGAGGAAAGTCCAGGACCAAAGAACTCTACAAACTTTCCAACGACACCTTTCTTTCGCAGCAGTTGTGTTACTGTCAGCACAAGATCAGTAGCCGTTGCGCCAGGTTTCAGTTTTCCGCGAAGCTTGAAACCAATGACTTGTGGAATAAGCATAGAAATCGGCTGACCGAGCATCGCGGCTTCTGCCTCAATGCCACCTACACCCCAGCCAAGCACGCCAAGTCCGTTGATCATTGTTGTATGAGAATCGGTACCGACGACGGTATCTGGATATGCAAATGTTGCATTTGCATCCTGTGAAGAAAAGACAACATGTGCAAGATATTCGAGATTAATTTGATGGACGATGCCGGTATCCGGCGGAACAACGCGAAAATTTTTAAATGCCTGCTGTCCCCAGCGGAGGAAGGCATACCGTTCACGGTTTCGTTCAAACTCGAGCACCGCATTATTTCTTAGGGCGGTTGAAGTTCCGGACTCATCCACCTGAACGGAATGGTCGATGACGAGATCCACCGGTTGCATCGGATTAATTTTGTTGGGATCGCCGCCCATTTTAATCATTGCATCTCTCATCACGGCAAGGTCAACAATGCAAGGAACACCTGTAAAATCCTGCAAAAGAACGCGTGCAGGCATAAAGGCAATTTCTTTGTCGGGTTTTGCAGCTGCATCCCATCGAATCAACCCCTCAATATCTTCCTTCCGGACAACTCTTCCGTCTTCAAGACGCAGAAGATTCTCCAGGAGAATTCGTAAGGAAAATGGCAGGCGTGAAAGTTGCACATCCGTGGATTTTTGCAATGCAGCAAGCGAAAAGATCGTTATATCTTTTCCACCGATATGAAGAATTTTTTTTGTTTGAAATGAGTCAACACTCTTTATCACAGGTGCATTTCCAGATGGAATAAGGTTTTAAGATTATACTAATATACAAAAAAATGTTTGGCGGGCAAGTAAGAGAAAATTCCTTCAATAAAATCGTCGCACGTCTTTACGTAAACATTGAAGGAGAAGTGTCTGGTGTTTTAAGAACAAAATGTAGTTGAGTCAGCGGCTTGTCACTGAATTTGCTTGATTTTGCAGTACGAGTGAAACAGTCTATGTGAGGAAGATTTCATTTGAATGAATAAAGAGTTCTATCTATATTTATTAAACTTAAAAAAGGAGAATTTACAAGGAATTGCCCAAACGGACTGATATTCATTCCATCCTCATTATTGGTTCCGGACCCATTGTCATTGGGCAGGCGTGCGAGTTCGATTATTCCGGAACCCAGGCCTGTCGCGTTCTTCGGCAAGAAGGCTATCGCGTTATTCTCGTCAACAGTAATCCTGCAACGATTATGACTGATCCCGAATTTGCCGATGCCACATATATTGAACCCATTACTCCAGAATTTGTCGAAAAGATTATTGAACGTGAACGGCCGGATGTTATACTTCCAACGATGGGCGGTCAGACAGCTCTCAACGTGGCGGTTGAGTTGGCAGAAAGTGGTGTGCTGAAGAAATACAACGTCGAGTTGATTGGTGCGAAACTTGAAGCCATTAAAATGGCAGAAGACCGCGAATTATTTCGCGCTGCAATGGACCGGGCCGGACTTCAAAGCGCGCGCGGCGGTTTCGTCCATTCATTAGATGAAGCACTGATCATAGCAAACCAAATTGGCTTTCCACTAATCATACGCCCGTCATTCACATTAGGTGGGACAGGCGGCGGCACGGCGTACAATATCGAAGAATTTAAAACCAAAGTAGTTCATGGACTCACCAGCAGTCCTATCCATCAGGTTCTTGTTGAAGAATCGGTGATTGGGTGGAAGGAATATGAATTAGAAGTGATGCGCGACCTGAAGGATAACGTAGTTGTTATTTGTTCGATTGAAAATTTTGATCCCATGGGCGTGCACACAGGCGATTCGATCACGGTAGCTCCGGCACAAACTCTTACCGACAAAGAATATCAGCAGCTGCGGGATGCTTCACTAAAAATTATTCGTGAAATTGGTGTTGAAACAGGTGGCTCGAATATACAATTTGCTGTCAATCCGAAGAATGGACACGTGCTGGTGATTGAAATGAATCCCCGCGTGTCGCGTTCATCTGCGCTTGCCTCAAAAGCCACCGGCTTTCCGATTGCAAAAATTGCGGCGCTGCTCGCTGTCGGGTACACCCTCGATGAAATTCCAAACGACATTACAAAGCTGACACCCGCTTCATTTGAACCGACCATTGATTACTGCGTCGTAAAAATTCCTCGATGGGATTTTGAAAAATTCAAAGGTGTAGATGATACACTTGGCGTGCAGATGAAATCTGTTGGCGAGGCAATGTCCATCGGACGTACCTTCAAAGAAGCGCTGCAAAAAGCGCTCCGCTCTCTGGAACAGGGACGTTCCGGCCTTGGTGCAGATGGAAAAGATATTGTGAATATTCGCGAGTTGTCGGAAACTGAAAAGATTGAATGGAAACGAAGAGTCTTGGACAGGATCAAAACCCCGCGCCCGCATAATATTTTCTTCCTTCGCTATGGTTTCCAACTTGGATTGACAATAGACGAACTATTCCAGGCATCGCGTATCGATCCATGGTTTCTCTACAACATCAGACAGATTGTGGAAATGGAAGAAGAACTGTATTCGTACAGAGTATAAAGGGTTTATTTTTAAGGGATATGCCATGAAAATACTAAAGGTCAGTTTTCTGGTTTCATTGTTTTCGCTTGCCAATATGGTGGCATTACTTGCTCAAGGTACTGTTCCTCCGGACAAAGATCAGTTGTTATCCGGTGATGCTGCAGGACAAACATTGGCAGCGGAGAAAAATGGTTTTCCTTCTCCACAAAAAATCGTCTCACTCAAAGATCAGATTGGATTAACAAAGGACCAACTCAAGAAAATGAACGAGATAGTGACAAACGTACCAATCGCCGCGACTGTCAAGGGACAGGAGATTGTAGATGCGGAGGAAGAACTCAACAAACTTTTTGAATCGGGGGCGATCAATGAAAAAACACTGCGTATGAAACTCGAACGAATTGGCAAAATGCGGGCTGATTTACGATTTGTGCACCTTCAAGCATATTTGAAGGAAAAACTAATATTAACCGCCAAACAGTGGGAACGACTAAAGGAATTGCAGGCAAGTGAAGCCAAGTAAAGCAAAAAATGAATTACCGGTCAAAGTGACGCCGGAAATTATGCGAAAAGCAAAAGAGTATGGTTTCTCTGACCGGCAGCTGTCAGAAATCTGGGGAATGAACGAAGCAGCCGTACGGATGATGCGGAAGAATATGGGTGTGATACCGGTCTATAAAACGGTTGATACCTGCGCGGCGGAATTTGAGGCTTCAACACCGTATCACTATTCAACGTATGAACGGGAAAATGAATCTATTAGGAGTACGAAGAAAAAAGTAATCATACTCGGCGGCGGGCCAAACCGCATTGGACAAGGAATAGAATTTGACTATTGCTGTGTCCATGGTGTCATGGCACTTCGGGAAGAAGGCTTCGAAACGATTATGATCAATTGTAATCCGGAGACCGTTTCAACGGATTACGACACAACTGATAAATTATATTTTGAACCGCTGACGCTTGAAGATGTCCTCAATATTTGCGATCAGGAACAGCCCTATGGTGTTGTTGTTGCTTTTGGCGGTCAAACACCGTTGAAGATAGCAAAGGCATTAGAGGAGAATGGCGTAAAAATTCTCGGCACCTTACCCGAAGGAATTGATCTTGCTGAAGACCGTGAGAGGTTCGGCGCACTTCTTCGGAGAAATAATATTCAACACCCGAAGTATGGCACAGCGTATACAGTAAACAACGCGGTGCTTGTTGCCGAGCAAATTAGTTTTCCTGTGCTCGTGCGGCCGTCCTATGTGCTTGGAGGCCGCGCAATGGAAGTCTGCTATTCAAAAGACGCATTACGCGAATATATGAGGAAGGCAGTAGATGTTTCACCCGATCATCCTGTGCTCATCGACCGCTTCTTGGAAGACGCATTTGAATATGATGTCGATTGTGTGTGCGACGGCAAAGATGTCATGATTGGCGGTGTGATGGAACACATTGAGGAAGCAGGTATTCATTCTGGCGACAGCAGTTGCGTGCTTCCACCGTATATGATATCCGAAAAGAACCTTAATGAAATGATCAACACAACGGTGAAATTAGCCAAGGCCCTGAAGGTTATCGGATTAATGAATGTTCAGTACGCAATGAAGGATGACGTTGTGTATGTCCTTGAGGTAAATCCGCGGGCATCGCGCACCGTGCCGTTTGTGAGCAAAGCGACAGGATTACCGCTTGCAAAGATTGCTGCAAAAGTTATGGTCGGAAGAACATTGGAAGAACTTGGCTGTAAAGATTTCGATTTCCGGAAAGTAAAACATATCTCGGTGAAGGAAGCCGTATTTCCGTTCGCAAAATTTCCAAAAACACGGGTATTCCTTGGTCCTGAGATGCGCTCTACCGGCGAGGTCATGGGAATTTCCGATAGCTTCGGCGCATCCATTGCGAAGTCGCAGATTGCCGCAAGTAACGCACTGCCGACAGAGGGAACTATTTTTTTTAGTGTAAACAATAACGATAAAACAGAAATATCATTGAATATTGCAAGAGAGATGCGAGCGCTGGGATTTTCGATAATTGCCACTGAAGGTACGGCTACCTTTTTTACATCACACGGAATTCCTTGCGAACGGGTTTTTAAAGTGAACGAAAGCCGGCCAAATTCTGTTGACCTTATCAAGAACGGAAAGATACAGCTTGTCATCAACACTCCGCTTGGTGAAACTTCCCGTTACGACGAATATGCGATCGGCTGGGCTGCATTGGAAAACAAAGTTGCGTTCATTACAACACTTTCAGCCGCAGCTACAGCAGTGAAAGCAATTCAGAAAGAGAAAGAAGGCGGACTGACTGTAAAGAGCATACAGGAATACCTCAAGGAGAGTCTTTGTTAGCACTATAGTGAATGGACATTAATGCGGAAAGAGACTATTCTATAATTTAAATAAATATTACAAAGCAGATGGTGTGCTAATTCTTCCCGATTATTAAGCGAATAAAATCTTGCTACAACGTAAACAATGATATGAATCGCACAAAAAATCGTTTCAGTTTTTCAATTGTGTTCCTCGTTTTGGTTTTTATTTTATTTCCCATCAGCTCTTGGGGCCAACCCGCTTCTTATCACCGAAAAGTGGATAAATCAACCCTTCTTTTTATATTCCAGCACCAATTATTTAAATCATTAAACTCCAAACTGGAAGAATATCAATCGGCATATGACCAGGATTACACGGAAGAAGATAATGTATTTGATGCGTTTGATGTATTTTCAAAAATTGACACTGCATCTGAATCACTATTTCATAAATGGATAAATGAATATTCTGAATTCTATCCACCGTATGCAGCGCGTGCTAAGTACTATTGTACGTGTGCGCGGGAAGCCCGGGGGAGCAAACGGGTGGTTGATAAAGACCAAAAAGAATATAAGGAAATGGAACGTTATTATGCACTTGCCCTCAACGATATCACTAACGCGTTGAAGAAAAATATTCGGTTAGATGTATGTTATGCTATGGTAGTTGAGATCGGCAGTCTGACCGCTCATGAAGAATTGAAAAAGAGAGCGTTCACAAATGCATTAAAATATCATCCATACGCATATAGAATGAGATTGAAATATCTGCAGACACTGACCCCTCGTCTGGGTGGTTCATACGATATAATGGAAACATTCATAGACAGCTGTGCAAGATTTATCGCGTTCAATCCAAGAATAAAAGAACTTTCTGCTTCGATCTATGCTGACAAGGGGAATTATTTTTCATATGTGGGAAAATATGACGATGCTGTAAAAATGTTCACTGACGCATTGAATTATTCTCAATACCACTCCTATTATGCTGATCGCGCAGACGCATACGTTCAATTGCACGATTATGTACATGCATTGAATGATTATGATCATGCATTGGAACTCAGTCCCAATGACCCTGAGTATCTCAATCGTAAAGCGAAAGCGATTGCCGGCCAGATAAATTTCTCCAATACACGGAAAGCAAATCAATATGGACCGCGTTATGATCGCCAAAATGAAAAAAATCAGGATCGATCTCTCATTAGTGATAAAACGCAAGCGAATGACCATCAAGAAAAGGGAATGAATCTCGCAAATGCAGAGAAATATGAGGAAGCGATCAAAGAATTCAGCGAAGTTATTCGAATTGTACCATATGAATTCGCTCCGTACTTTAACAGGGCAATATGCTATTCCCGGCTTCGCAATGACGATGCAGCACTACAGGATTTCCTTCGTGTTGTTGAATTAAATCCTGACTACCTTGATACGTATAGTAGACTGATAACAATTTATGCAAATCGTGGATTGTACGATGATGCGCTCAATAGTACTAATAAATGGATATCATTGGATCCTAAAAACGGCGAAGCATTTTTTAATCGTGGAAAGGTTTTTGAAAGAATGGGGTCTAATGTTGATGCATTGAATGATATGAAGCAAGCATGTGCTCTTGGATATCAGCCAGCGTGTAGATATTATAAACAAGTGCAATGATTATAAAAGGACGGACTCGTATCAACTTCTGAATCACATGGACATGGTGCGAAAGAAATAATTGAGAAAACGCCTTCTCTTCCACATGGCAGGGGGATAAGCTTTTAGATTCACCGAAAAATCATAGATGGTATTCGTCAGTACTGAAAATAAGTTTGAATTCAACAAGATGAAATCCGAGATTTATTAGTGAGTTCCACTTAAACAATTGCGGGAAACCATACACCACTGGAGGATGCATTATGGCATACACATTTGAAGAACTGAATAAGATGACGGTGATCGAACTTCGTAAAATCGCTGATGGTATCGATCATGAAGCAGTCCATGGGCACATTACAATGCATAAAGAAAAGCTCGTGCCTGCAATTTGTATAGCACTCGGCATCGACGGTCACATTCATCATCAGGCAAAAATAGCTGGCAAGAGTTCCATGAAGTTGGAGATTCGGAATTTGAAGAAGAAGAGGACTGCCGCAATCGCGAGTAAAGACTATGCTCAATTGCAAGATATACGCCAACACATTCACGACCTCAAAATAAAATTACGGGCATCTATTAAATCATAATCGCCCTGCGTTGCAAGGGAGATGTTCTCTCGAGTACATTGGATTGGAAGTGTAACTCCCTTCCAGTAACACGGAATTAAAGGATAGGTATGTGGTGTTGGGGAATACTTCTGGGCATCGCATTATATATCAATTCGCCGATAGAGAAATCTCGAGTATCATTTATAACAGCCCCTAGTTCGATAAACGGTCATGCATGCAACTTATAAGAACTTTCGCCTTTGAGATATACGTACATCCTCTTTGATGAAACTTCCTGATAATTATACGGTACTCTTCAAAAATGTAAAAAATGTCGGCATCCGGATAAGCCGTGACCAGCGAGTGCGTATTGTTGCACCGAAGTGGCTGCCGGAGCAGCATTTGGAAAATATTCTCAAGAAGAGAGAAGGTTGGATTCAGAAGCACCTGCAAAAATTACAAACAAGAAAACAGCCGGTGCCGCTTGCCGATAACCAGATACTCTTTAAAGGGAAAATATTTCACCTTGAATATCATGCGCAGTCCAATCACGTAATCAAAATAGATGATGAGCATCTCATGATATATGCCGGTGATGTATTTTTAGAGAAATCCCTTCAACATGCTTGGTACAGAAACGAAGCAAAAAAATATCTAGAACGCAGAGTGCAAGACTTGTCTGTGCGTTATGGATTTCATTACAATAGATTATTTATTCGAAGTCAAAAAACAAGATGGGGAAGTTGTTCGAAAAGGAAAAATCTTTCATTCAATTGGAAACTTATTAAGTCGCCGTTGTTTGTGATCGATTACTTGATTCTGCATGAACTTGTACACACGGAATTCATGAATCACTCAAAACAGTACTGGCAGAAGGTACATTCTCTTTGTCCCGAGTATAAAACAGCATCGCAGTGGCTGAAAGACCATGGGGGAGAATTATAAACGAATTATAAGAAACAGAGAAGACTGAACTCATGGAACATCAAAAAAAATATCGATCGCTTTCCGAATTGGAACAACTCCTTGCACCGCAATCAAACTTTCCTGTCTCTCAACAACAAAAGCACGATGGCAAAGGCAAAATCGTTCATCTTGCGCTCGATACTCATGGGAGAAATGGAAAATTAGTAACGATTGTAAGCGGTTTGCAGCATAATCCAGGGACCATGGAAGACATAGCGCGATTGTTGAAGCAATTTTGTGGGACCGGCGGCACAGTGAAAGAAGGAAAGATTGAACTGCAGGGTGATCAACGTGCACGTGCGGCAGAAAAGCTGAAAGAGCTGAATTACTTGGTAAAGTAAGCTGAAGCATTTATATATATTTATCGTCTTCTCTGTTTCCTTGGAGAAAAGAGGAAAAAAATAAAACATATTCATTCTATTCGTTGAGAACAATGTGAAATATCTACAGATGAGCAAAACATTGAGTATAAAAAAATGGATGGTTGCAGCATTATTTTATGGAATGTACCTCTCTGCAGTTTCTGCTGCAGACAATGGACCAATTGCGGCGACAACTGCGGGAGCAATTCGAGGATATACCGATAACGGTATATATGTCTTCAAAGGAATTCCATATGGCGAGAACACAGCGCTGCATCGGTTTAAGCGGCCAATCCCACCTAAACCGTGGAACGGCTTACGTGACGCGTTGGAGTTTGGGCCGTTCGCTCCGCAACAACTGAGCAGCAGAGATGTTTTTTTCCCGTCGCCTAAAGATGGAACCCGCATCAGTGAGGATTGCCTGCATTTGAATATATGGACCCCGGCGTTACGTGACGGCCGAAAACGACCGGTGATGGTATATATTCATGGTGGAGCATACAGTACTTCATCAAGTAATTTCGATATGTTGGATGGCGTTCGTCTCTGCAGACGGGGCGACGTCGTCGTCGTTACGGTCAATCATCGGTTAAATGTTTTCGGTTACATGTATCTTGCAGAGATAAATGGAAAAGAGTTTGCAGAATCCGGAAATGTCGGCATGCTGGATTTAGTCCTTGCCTTGCAATGGGTGCGGGATAACATAATAGAATTTGGCGGTGATCCGAAAAATGTGACGATATTCGGACAATCCGGAGGTGGTGCAAAATGCGCGACTCTGATGGCAATGCCTGCGGCAAAAGGACTATTCCATCGCGTTATCACAGAGAGCGGTCAACAGCTCACGGGAAGGACAAAAACTCATGCGACAGAAACAGCATCGCAAGTTTTGAAAAATCTCGGATTGACATCCGATCGCATCAGTGAACTTGATACAATTCCGATGAAACGGCTGATGGAAGCGTCACGCGGTTTGTATTTTGGACCGGTAACCGACAGCATTATATTGCCGCGTGATCCGTTCGACCCCGATGCTTCACCTCTCTCTGTCGATATCCCGATGATGATGGGTAATACGCATGACGAAACAACAGTTCTGATAGGTGGCGGTGATTCGACATTGTTTGATCTCTCATGGGAAGAATTGCCGGTACGAATCCATAAATCTATACAGCAATTTATCGGTGATATCGATCCACAAAATATCGTCGCAACATACAGGCACTGGTATCCGCAGTATTCACCATCGGATGTATTTTTTGCTGCAACGACCGCAGCGCGTTCGTGGAAAGGATTTGTGATTGAGTCGGAACGAAGAGCCAAACAAAACGGGGCGCCCACGTATGTCTATCAGCTCAATTGGCGGACACAAGTCCGCGGCGGTAAATGGAAAGCCCCTCACGGGTTGGACATTCCGCTATCATTCGACAATATTGCATATTGTCCTTCGATGGTGAACAATACTGCTGATGCACAGAAAATGGCAGACATGATGAGCGAAGTCTGGATCGCCTTTGCCCGTACTGGTAATCCTCATACTGGAACAATTCCTGATTGGCCGCGGTTCAATGTGGACAACCGGCCAACAATGATTTTTGATTTACAACCTCGAATTGAAAATGATCCACGCGGACAGGAACGACAATATTTCGCACCAGTACGCTATATACAACCGGGAACATAACGTTTTACGGAAGCAATTTTATTCATAGAATCCTATCTCGCGATATAAATGTTTTTTTATTTATTATATGATACAATCAAAAGTCATGGTTTGATGTATTTATCGGGCTCCCGGAATAGTATGTTTGATTAAATTAATTTGCATATTAAATTTAAATTGAGCAGTCACAGATAGTACCGCTCAAAAGAAAAAATAAACCTATTATAGGATTGTACTATGAAAGCAGCATTTCTTACAGGATTAAAGCAATTCGAAATTCAGCAGGTACCGGATCCGAAAATAATTCATGATACAGATGTACTTATCCGGATAAAAACAGTGGGGGTGTGCGGCTCGGATATCCATTACTTTACTTCCGGAAGAATTGGTACTCAAATTGTTCAATTTCCTTTCATCGTTGGACATGAAGCAGCAGGTGTGGTAGAAAAAACGGGTAAGAAAGTGAACCATGTAAAACCCGGACAGAGAATCGCGATCGATCCAGCATTATCCTGCGGCCGCTGCGATCAATGTAAAGCAGGCAGAGAGCATACATGCCGCAAACTTGTCTTTTTAGGAAATCCAAAACAAATGGCAGGCTGCCTATCTGAATACATTGTACTCCATGAAAAGTGTTGTTACCCGATTAAAAATAGAATGACGTTTGAGCAAGCGACGTTATCAGAACCGCTGGCCATTGGTGTCTATGCTGTAAAACGATCCATGCTTCCTGCACAAGCCAATGTAGCTATTCTTGGCGCAGGCCCGATCGGTATGTCCGTATTCCATGTATTACGTACAAATAAAGTCGGTAATATTTTTGTTACAGATAAAATAGAGGAACGCTTGATGTATTCCAAAAAGTTAAAGCCCAAATGGACAGGAAACCCTAATCGTGCGGATATTGTGAAAGAAATATCGAACATTGAACCGTTGCTGCTCGATGTCGTCTATGAATGCAGCGGAGACCCGCAAGCAATCGCCCAGGCTCTGCAACTATTAAAACCTGGAGGCAATCTTGTACTTGTAGGAATTCCCGATGTAAATGAAACAACCTTTCCTATTCATGAATTGAGACGTAAGGAAATCACTATCATCAACATACGCAGGCAGGTACACTGCACACAGAAGGCCATTGATCTGTTGGATCGTGGTCGAATAAACATGGATTCTATGGTGACCCATCACTTTTCGTTGGAAGAAACTCAAAAAGCATTCGATCTTGTAGCAAATTATAGAGATGGTGTTATGAAGGCGATGATATCTGTAGATTAATAGCTATTAATAACATGAAATATTTACAAAGAAAAAAGAATAATGATCTCGTCATTGGGCTGGATTGTAGTACTACAAGTACAAAAGTAATTGCTTTCAATAAAAAGGGTAAGATTGTAGCGCGTGCTGTTGAAACAATTCCTCTTTTTTCACCAAAGCCCAATTATTACGAACAGGATCCAAGCGATTGGTGGCTTTCCACTCAAAAAGCAATTAAAAATGTAACTCACCAGCTCGATCCTAAAAGAATTGCAGCTCTTGCCGTAGCAAACCAAAGAGAAACATTTGTTCCGCTCGATAAAAATGGAAATTGTTTAAGGCCCGCCATCGTGTGGCTGGATGAGCGATGCAAGAATGAAGTGGAATCGTTTTCGAATAAAATCGGAAAAAATAAAATACATCGCATAACCGGTAAACCGGCAGACTATGCCCCGGTTGTCTATCGTTTAGCATGGATGAAAAAGAATGAGCCCGGTTTGTTTAAAAAAATCGGCATGATCTGCGATGTGCATACGTACCTCGTCTGGAAATTAACCGGAACATTTAAAACGAGCTGGGCAAGTGCGGATCCTCTTGGAATCTTCGATATGAAAAAAAAGGAATGGTCCTCTTCGATCTTGAAAGCCCTGGATTTAAAAGAAGATCAATTGCCTAAAGTATTCGGGCCAGGAAAAATACTGGGAAGACTTTCACAAGATGCTTCGAAATCAACAGGATTGTGTGCAGATACACTAATGATTACTGGCGGTGGAGATGGACAGGCAGCAGGATTGGGATCGAACGTGCTTACCTCGGAGTCCGCTTATCTTAACCTGGGTACAGCTATCGTAGCAGGTGTTTATGGATCTCAATACAAAACAAGTAAAGCCTTTCGTACGATGTGTGGATGTACAGAAAATGGATATTATTACGAATGCAGTTTAAGAGCAGGCACATTTGCAATTGATTGGTTTATTAAAAACGTATTGAAAATCGATCCGCTACAACATCCTGATATTTATAAGAAACTGGAACAAGAAGCACGGCAAATTCCTGTCGGAAGCGACGGGCTATTTCATTTGCCATATCTCTGCGGTGTTATGAATCCCTATTGGGATATAAACGCAAGGGGTGCATTCATCGGTCTCTCATCATCTCATAATCGCGGACATATGTATCGTTCCATACTGGAAGGTATTGCTTTCGAGCAATTGTTTGCAATCAGCTCTGTTGAAAAAAATATTGGAACGAAGGTAGATAATCTTGTAGCAATTGGCGGTGGGGCAACCAATAATGTATGGTGCCATATACTAGCTGACGTAACCGGAAAAGATATTTGTATTCCTCAAAACACCGAAGCATCTGCTTTAGGCGCAGGAATTGCAGCTTCTGTTGGAGCTGGATGGTACCGAACATTTAAAGAAGCAGCTAACGAAATGGTTGAAATTAAAAAACACATTCACCCGGATAGTGAAAACTATAATAAATATAAACACCTGTTTACATTCTATAAAAAAATATATCCTGTGTTACAGAAAGCGGGAAAGGCTGTCTAAAAATTTATGTCAAATATTCACCGGTTTTGCGTTTATTGTTAAAAGATGCATCAGGCTTAACGTTATGACATACGCCGAACCGCAGATAATAAAAATTATCGTGTAGCTGTCGGTAGTCTGTACTATAAATCCGCATAATGTAGAAAATCCCATCCCCAGTACAGAGCCAACTGATGTGCCAAGTGATACAACTGATGCCACTGCCTTCTTCGGGAACATGTCAGATGCAATGGTAAGCATATTTGCCGACCATCCCTGATGCGCAGCTGCAGCAAGTCCAATAATTCCGACCGTCAAAACAACGCTATTGATATGAGCCGCACTTACTATAGGAACAACAAGTATTGCGCAGATGAGCATTGCTAATTTACGTGCTTTGTGTATTGCCATTCCGCGATTGATCATCATTCCTGAGAGTAACCCGCCGCCGATACTTCCAATGGTCGTCATAGTATAAATCGCAATAAGCGGTAACCCGAGTGCGGTAAGTTCAAATCCGAAGTTATGATTGAAAAACATGCCAAGCCAGCTGACATAAAACCACCAGATTGGATCTGTCAAAGATTTTCCCGTGACGAATGCCCATGTCTGACGATACTTAAGAAGTTTCAGCCAGGAGACTTTCTCTGGTGTTTGCACCTCAGAATCACTGAGAATGTAGGCCTGTTCTGCCGGGGTGAGTTTTTTTGATGCATCGGGTTTTTCATAGAAGATAATCCAAAAAATTAACCATATGAATCCTACAGCGCCCGTTGCAATGAATGCTGCCTGCCAGCCATAGGTGATTGCAAGCCATGGAACTATAGCTGGTGCAACGACGGCACCTATATTTGCTCCGGAATTAAAAATTCCTGTTGCGAGTGCCCGTTCTTTTTTGGGAAACCATTCTGCTATCGTTTTAATTGCTGCTGGAAAATTACCAGATTCGCTCAGACCTAGAAAAACGCGCGCAATACCGAAGCCAAAAATTGTGTGTGCAGCAGCAGTTGCCATCGCGGCAATGCTCCATCCAATGATGGAGATTGAATAACCGATCTTCGTACCGTACTTGTCAATGAACCATCCAAAAATTATTGTCCCAATTGCATACGCTGCTTGAAAAGCTGTTATGATATAACCGTACTCAATGGTCGACCAGCCTATCTCTCGTTGGAGAGTTGGAGCCAATATGCCTAATATCGTTCTATCGAGGTAATTTATTGTCGTAGCAAAGAACAATAACGAGCAAATTATCCATCGGTGATTTCCGATTTTTACCTTCAGTGCATTCACGTCGGGCATTATTTAGCTACTTTCTATGATGAGATGGGTTATTAAAAACAGACTCAATAGAAAATTACCAGTACTGATGAACAAGCTGTCGTACACTTCCATTATAAATTTCTTTAATCTTTTTCATAAGTGAATCCGGAAGAGGGGGTAGTTCGGAAGATTTTATATTCTCCTCTGCTTGTTTTGGATTCTTTGCGCCGGGAATTGCACACGTCACTGCAGGATCCATAAGGATCCATTTAAGTGCAAATTGCGTCATTGTCATTCCCATAGGCACAAGCTGACGAAGCTGTTCAACAACTTCTAAAGCCACATCATAATCCACGCCGGAAAAAGTTTCTCCGCGATCGAATGCCTCGCCATGCCGGTTAAATAAACGGTGATCGTCTTTTTCAAATGTTGACTGCTTGGATAATTTTCCCGTCAGCATACCTGAAGAAAGAGGCAGCCTTGCAAGTATCCCGATATGTCGCTTCTGCGCTTCAACGAAAAATAATTCTGCAGGTCTTTGGCGAAAAATATTATAGATGATTTGAACGGATTGAATATTCGGAAACTCAATAGCTTTGAGCGCTTCTTCTACCTTTTCAACACT
>Ga0182017_10001236_pt1 | contig 19888 bp, 19 predicted proteins | sample 712E3DmetaG_FD_120492 | JGI IMG/M metagenome (GOLD analysis project Ga0182017, IMG submission 120492) | Permafrost microbial communities from Stordalen Mire, Sweden - 712E3D metaG | ecosystem: Environmental > Terrestrial > Soil > Wetlands > Permafrost | place: Sweden: Stordalen | collected... | reverse complement strand
TAATTTAACGGAAAATGTCGAATGTCACTAAATGTGACGTTCGAGCATGAAGGCTAAAAGAGGTTTTTCCAGAGAGAAAGCCTATAAGTCACGAGTGGAATTTATGCAACACTGGGGTCTATACTTGGTTCAACAGCAAAGTTCTCAATTGCCGCCTCATCCGATTCTGTATTATCATATCAATGGTATAAAAACGATTCAATCATCAATGGAGCAAATTTAAATACTTATACAACACCAGCAACTCAATTTACGGATAGTGGTGCAAAATTCTTTTGCTTTGTCGCTAATCCATGCAACTTTGCCAAGTCATCAGCAGCAATTCTTAGTGTATTAAGCGCTGTTTCTATAATATCCACCCAACCCGCAAAACAACAAGTCATTATTTGCTCAATAGGCAAACGCCCAAACGTTTCATATCAAATTCCATCAACCACAGATGTAACAATTGGGTTATATGATTTACGAGGCAGAACTCTTTTTCTAGAAAAACTCTTTAATCAATGCCCTGGTTTTCATAATATCGAAATTACCTGCAAGGACCTAACAAAAGGGGTATACATTATTGGTTTTTCGACAAATGGATTGCGTGCCAGAAGAACATTTTTCTTGTTATAAATATTTTCCAATTTCGTAAATAGCAAACCGGAATTTAAAATGGCAGCAACAATCTATGCCTTTGTCAAAATTTGTGAAAAGATAAAATATGCCGAGGATTTAGTCGCCGGCAAATTGTTTATGAATCAAATTCGCCGCTTTAAAGAATACAAGGATGAAGTGGGTGAATTGCGTGGGGATGAATATGAAGGGATAGTTGCTCTTTTCCAACCAAACAAGGTTGGTATGATCAAAATTGGCGATAAAATAATTCCTTCGAACGAATTAGCAGCCCCAATTGTAATTCAAATGGATCATGTATTAAATAAGAATGCATTTTGTCTTTATTCACTGAATAGCAGTGGCTTTGATTCCATATCAGCAGAAACTCTCACTGAATTCAAGAGGACGGTGGAGATTCATGAAGCATGTTTTGGTTTAGGTAATTATTGTGTTGCGATATTAAATGCCCAAGAATTTATCAAGCGTTGTCAAATTGCAATTAAAAAAGTTGGCCTTTCCGGCAACCTCGGCCTTGTGAAATATTTCAATGAACGCAATTTTCATGGCTATCTTCCTGAAAAATATCACGGCTATCAAAAACGGGGCATATTTGAACACCAAAGAGAATATCGAGTCTTAATCGACACTGAAAAACCTAATCCGGATCATTTTATTTTGGAAATTGGGGACTTGACGGACATTATTCAACTGACAACACCCAAAGAATTTAATGAACAGCTATCATTTAAATTGCCCCAATAGTTTTTTGATGAAATTGGACTGCTTCGCATTTCTTATATTCATTTTAAATCTGGCTGAATTGATAAATTGGTTAAACCTAAGACGTGTGTGTGCAAAGAAAAATATATCGTGGTTTACAAACTTCGCCCAACAGCCGCGTTACATTCGTGTGAAACGCGCACATGTCCAGCGTCTGAAGTCAACGTGTTATGGCGCAAAGCTCCGTCACGTTGCCTACCGCTGGCCACATCTTAACACGGTACACGTTGTTGTAATATCCACGGCATCCAAAGAAGCACCCGTCATGAGCGAATAAGAGAAACACAGAAAACAAAGGTGGAAGACCGCGAAAAAATCCCTCTGCCCGGAATTTCAATTGCGGTTTTGTTCTTACGGCTGTGCGTCTCTACAAAACCCTGAATACCGTCATTTCTTCGAATAAATATACGTCACCCCCGCTGAAAACATTTCTTTCAGCCGGATGTCGCTTTTGATTTCTTTGTCGAAATACGCATAGGCCGAAACGTTAAGCATCAGATATTTTGCAAATGTCAATGTGAGTGTGTTTTCCCATTTCATGTGCGGATACCGCCAGTTGCCCGCCGAGTCCTCTTTTGAACTTGCCAAAGCCTCATAGAGCCTCAGCGAACTGAGCAGCGTGACCGATTTTTGCTTGTTGATTGCCTTGAGGTCCATATTGATTTCAACGCCGCCGTCGTTGGTAACGTCGGTTTTACGCAACCCGGTCGCCGTATCGAGATGATGACGGTTGATCAACTGACGCGCGGCGCCGCCGATACGGGTCGACCAGTCGACGGTTTCGCTTTTCTCAAGCGTTCGGCTAACGCCGATGGCCTCGGTTAGTTCCAAGGGGTTCAAATAGCGCGTAAGCATCGTGTCGCTGCCGTCGAGAAACTCGCTTATCGCGCGGACGCTGACAAACGGGTCGACGCAGGCGCCAAGCGTATACCGGAAAAGCTCTTCGCCGTCGATGAGGTCAGTGGATTTTTTGGGAACGCTCCAATATTTGGAATCCTTGTCCTGGGTGGCGGTCTGGCCGAACTGCAATTTAAGGGTCGTTTGCGTATTGAACTTCGGGGTCAATTGCTTCTGCGCGACCCCGAGAAATTGCGTTCCCCAGGTAAACGAACCGGCTTCGCCGCCGGTCCAGTTGTCGCTGTAGGTATTGAGCGCGGTCGTCAGGTTCGCGTTGAGGTCGATTTTCCACGGATCGGCGCTCAGGCCGGAAAAAACCGTGAAAACAATACAGGTGATCGGTATGACATGTTTCATCAATCCTCCTTTTTAATTGGAATGGTTTTGGTCTGTAAAAGATCACGAATTTCCGTAAGAAGTTGCTGGTCTTTCGTAACAACCAAGGGCGCGGCTTCTTCTTTCTGCCTGGATTTGGTAAGGAACCCTAAAAACTTGACGATGAAAACGAAAAGCACCGCGGCAATTATCAGGAAATTTACCACCTCGCCGATAAAAAGGCCGTAGGGCACTTCCTTGGCCCCCATGACGATTTTCCAGCCGAGATATCCTTGTTGACCGGGCAAAAGCAGGCCTACGAGCGGCATGATGATATGCTTGACAAAAGAATCAATTATCTTGCCGAACGCCGCGCCGATGATGACGCCGACCGCCATGTCGATGACGTTTCCCTTGAAAGCGAACGCCTTGAACTCGTCAACCAGGGTAAATGCTTTTTTTGTCGGATTAATGTCGCTTATTTTTTTTATCGGATTCATGAAAGGTCCTCCGTTCACCTTATTAATGACAATGAAACATTTTGCGACCCTATAATTTATATAAAAATGGTATGAAGGTGCAAATTACATGCCGATTCTTTATTCTTAATATCCGAACTTCGCGTTAAGTATTTTTTTTTCATGAAAAATCAGATACTTTTCTTCTCACTGTGCCTGTGTCTTTTCGCTTTTTCTTTCGCGTTCTGCAAAGATGTTATATCCGTGCAAAGTGCGCCTCCGTCTTCTTTAGCGGTCCAACGCACGGTCGTCGTCATTCCCGTCGAGGGAGACGTTGACCCGACCATGGCCGCGTTCCTGTCGCGGGCGCTTCGAGAGGCTCAGCAATATCCCGACCCGCTTATTATCCTTGAAATGGACACCTTCGGTGGCAGGGTCGACGCGGCGTTCCAGATCGTGGACACTATTCTTAATGTGCAAAAAGGCCTCACCATCGCCTACGTCAAAACAAAGGCCATATCTGCGGGGTCGCTTATCGCCCTTTCGTGCAACCGCCTGGTCATGAAGCACAATACCACCATCGGCGACTGCGCGCCCATCGCCATTTCCGGCGAAGGCGCCCAGATGCTGGGCGAAAAATTCCAATCGCCCCTGCGCGCGAAATTCCGCACGCTCGCGAAGAAAAACGGCTTCCCGCAGATCCTTACCGAAGCCCTGGTTACACCTGATCTTCAGGTTTACAAGGTCACTTTCCCCGATACGGTCATGTATCTCGATTCAACGGGTCTGGCTGCTCTGTCAATAGATCAAAGGGGTAAAATCAAGGAGAAAAAGATTGTCGTTCAGAAGGGACAATTGCTTACCATGGATGACGTGGAGGCCGTGCAGCTCGGTTTTTCCAAAATGAGCGTTTCGAGCATTGAGGAAATGCTTTCGAACATGCACATTTCCCCCCGTCAAATCATCAGGGCCAGGGAAAATTGGTCCGAGGCCATGGTCAAGTTTATCGGCTTGATTGCCCCGTTTTTATTGATGATCGGTTTCGCGTCGCTTTACATAGAGTATAAAACGCCCGGGCTGATCGTGCCCGGGATCGTGGGCGCGCTGTGCCTGGGCCTGGTGTTTTTCGGCCAGTATATGGTGGGGCTCGGCACGTATACCGAGCTGCTGCTCATCATTTTAGGGGTAGTGCTTCTGGGCCTTGAGGTTTTTGTCCTGCCCGGGCTGGCCATCGCCGGCATCGCGGGCACGGCATGCATCATCATCGGGATCATCCTGTCGTTCCAGGACTTTGTTATTCCCTCGCCGTCAATGCCCTGGCAGGCTAAAGAGCTGGGCAATAATGTCCTGAAGGTCGTCGGGAGCTTTCTCGTGGCTTTTATCGGCGGGATTTCATTCATCAGGTTTGCGCTTCCTTCTTTTTCAAAAGTGGTCAAGGGACCGTACCTTGAAGCCTCGCTTAAAAGTTCCCATGCGGACTCCGAAGCTATCATCGGCGTGAGCGTTGGGGACGTCGGCGTTGTGGTCATGCCGCTGCGGCCTTCGGGCAGGGTATCGATCGGTAACCGGATGTTCGACGTGGTCACCGAGGGGGATTTTATTGAAAAGAACGCTCAGGTATTGGTTATAAAAGTTTCAAGAAGCAAGATCACGGTTTCAAGGAAAATAGAAAATGCATAATCCTTTGTTTCTTCCCATTGTTTTGCAGGTCTTAGGGACCGCCGTCGTCATCGCGGAGTTTTTTATTCCCTCTGGCGGGTTTCTGTCGATAGTCGCGGCTGGGCTGTTCGGCTATTCTTTGTACGCCGTATTCGCCCACGTATCAACCAATGCGGGGATCGTGTTCGTTGTGTCGGACGTTATTCTTATCCCCGTTCTGATACTCATCGGCATCAGAATGATTGCAAAGTCTCCCGCGGCGCTTAAGACAACGCTTTCCCAGGCCGAAGGCGTTTCTTCCCAGCCCGAAGACATGGAGAAATTAGCGGGCAAGGAAGGCACTGCCATCACGCCTTTGCATCCCGCCGGTATCGCCCTGATCGAAGGCAAGCGCATCGACGTGGTATCATCCGGGGAATATATCGGCAAGCTCAGCGCCGTGAAGGTGGTTGCCGTGACGGGAAATCAGGTGGTGGTGAAAAAGAAGGAATGATTCCCCTGATCCGTTCGACATTCAATTTTCTTAAATCATCAATAACCAAATCCGCCCGCGACAAATCCTGGTCCCACGAATTTTTATTCGCGAATCCTATAGCCTTCATGCCGGCAGCCCTTGCCGCGGCAATGCCGTGGGTCGAATCTTCGATGACAACGCAGCGCGCCGGCGAAACGCGCAGTAACCGCGCGGTTTTCAGGAAAATGTCGGGCGCGGGTTTGCTTTTTTTGAAATCCTCGCCGCTTACGACGACCGAGAAATATTTTTCAAAATGAAACTTCTTCAGGACGATGGCAATCGCAACTGAGGGCGAGGAAGAAGCAAGGGCGATATCAATGGATTTTTTTTTCAATTCGGAAAGAAGCGCGGTAATTCCTTCGATGGGCCCGAATTGGTTTTCCCTGAGAAAATCAACATTGCCCGACCCCTGCATGTCTACAAGTTTTTTTAAAGATTGCGGAAGGTGGTATTGGCTTTTCAAATCCGTCCACATATTGGTGTTGGACGTGCCGATATATTTTTTGTAGTCTTTTTTTGAGACGCGTAAGCCGAGAATTTTAAATATCTTTTTATTTACTTCCCAGTGGAACGGTTCGCTGTCGATAATGACGCCGTCCATGTCGAAAATGACCGCTTTAAGCATTAGCCTTTGACCAGACACGCGCCTTCGGCGATGGTCGCGAAGTGGACTATTGCCTGGCGGCCCGTCTGCTGGGCGTATTCCTTCATGATCGTTTCTTCGAAGCGCTCGCGCGCGTCGTTGTGAAGGAAGGTAAGCGTGGCGCCGCCGAAACCGCCGCCCGTAAGGCGGGAACCAAAGACGCCCGGCACGGTTTTGGCGATGTCTACCAATATGTCAAGTTCCTTGCATGAATTCTCGAAATTGACCTTCGAGCTTTCATGCGATTCGTACAGCAGTTGACCGAAGGCCTTCATGTCGCCGCGTTTTAGCAGGGCGATTCCTTTTTTGACGCGTTCGTCCTCGCCAACGGGGTGCATGGCGCGTTTCAGGAAGAGCGGGTCAAGCTTTCCCTTGGCGGCCAGAAGCTGGGCCATGGTCACGTCGCGAAGCGTTTTAATGGACGGGTCGATGGAATGGAAATATTCAGCGGCGCCGAAACATTCTTTTCTACGGTCGTTGTAGGCAGAGGCGACCAGTGAGTGCGACACCCCGGAAATGGTCACGGCAAGAGTGAGGTCGGGATCGGCGATGGGCACGGTCTCATGTTCGAGGTTGCGGTATTCGATGAAAAGAACATGGTTCTGTTTTCCGAAAATCGAGGAAAACTGGTCAAGCAGACCGCAATTGGCCCCGACAAAACTGTTCTCGGCTTTCTGGCAGACTTTTGCGAGGTTAGCAGGCTCGATCTTGAATTCGAAAAGGGAGGACAGCGCCAGCCCAACGGCAACTTCGAGCGCGGCGGAAGATGAAAGTCCGGCGCCGAGCGGAACGGTGCTGTCGATTGCGATTTTAAAAGATGAAACAGGATAACCCATATCTTTGAGGACTTTGTAAACGCCAAGCGGATAATTGACCCACGAATTTTCACGCTGGGGAACGACCTCTTTTATTTTTACGACCTGCGAGAAATGCGTTGATGAAAGTTCGAAAGTGTCGGGTGTTGAGCTTCTTCCGGCCGCCACATGTACTTCTTTGTCAATTGCGCACGACAGGGTAAAACCTTCGTTGTAGTCGGTATGGTTGCCCAGCACCTCGACGCGCCCGGGAGCGCGGGAATAGGCGACCCGCTCGGCGCCGAAGGCGTTTAAATAGCATTTTTTTACGTCTTCCATCATGGATGTCATGACTGTCCCTTTCTCTCGTAAACAACATTGCCGCTCAAAATAGTATACCGTGCGCACCCGTGCAAATTAAATCCTTCGAAAGGCGTGTTGCGTCCCTTGGAATAAAAACAGCGGGAATCCACCGTCCAGCGGGCGTTCGGATCGATAATAGTTATGTCGGCGACACTCCCCTTGGAAAGCGTCCCTCCGGCAAGGCCCAGTATACGGTTAGGGAAAAGGCTCATTTTTTCGACAAGTTCCGACGGAAGCAGGATTTCTTTTTCGATGAGGTAAGTCATGACCACGGCAAGCGAGGTCTCCAGGCCGACCACGCCGAACGCCGCGGCGTCGAACTCCACGTCTTTGTCCTCCGAAACGTGGGGCGCGTGGTCGCTGGCTATGACGTCGATGGTGCCGTCGGCCAGGCCCATAAGGATCGCCTCGCGATCGGCCAGCGTCCGCAGCGGCGGGTTCATTTTTCTGTTGGTGTCGTAGGTCATGAGGTCGTCATCGGTAAGCGCGATATAGTGCGGGCAGGTTTCACAGGTGACCAGGACCCCGAGTTTTTTCGCGTCGCGCACAAGGCGCACCGACCCGGCGGTTGACACGTGCGCAATATGCACACGCGCCCCCGTGTAGGAGGCCAGCATGATGTCGCGCGCGACAATGACCTCTTCGGCAATCGACGGCATGCCCCAGACGCCGAGCAGGGTCGACATGGCGCCTTCATTCATGTGTCCGCCGCGCGTAAGGTCGGCGTCTTCGCAATGACAGATGACGGGTATGCGGAACGATTTTGAGTAATTGAGAGCGTTTTTCATGATGTTCGCCATGCGCACGCTCCTGCCGTCGTCGGAAACGGCGCGGGCGCCGGCGCGGACCATTTCGCCGAAGGGCGACAGCTCCTCGCCCAGAAGGCCTTTGGTGATCGACCCGATAGGATACACGCGGCATACGCTGTCCTGCGCGCGCTGCACGACGTAACGGATCTTCGATTCCTCGTCGAGCACCGGGTTGGTATTTGGCATGCAGGCGATGGACGTGAAGCCGCCCGCGCATGCGGCCTGCGTGCCGGTCTCGATGGTTTCCTTGTCCTCCCGGCCGGGCTCGCGCAGATGCACGTGCATGTCCATGAGCCCCGGCACGACCCACATTCCCGTTGCGTCAATTTCCTCCTGCGGCGAAAAATCGGCGGGGACCTCCTTGGCGCACAGGGTAATGACGCCCTGTTCGACGCCGATGAAGAGCTGTCCGTCGACGCTGTTTGCCGGGTCGATGACACGGCCGTTTTTTATGAGCAGCTTCTGGGGGCTCGCCCCGAGAACGGGAGGAAAGATGATCTGGCCGTCGTTTTTTTCAAGCATTCTCGCCGCCTCCTCCGAGCAGATAGAGCACCGCCATGCGGACCGCGACGCCGTTGGTCACCTGGTCTAAAATGACCGAATGATCGCCATCGGCCACGTTGGACGCCAGTTCGATACCGCGATTGATAGGGCCGGGGTGCATGACAAGTACTTTTTTTGTCAGACGGGAAAGCTTTTCAAGATCCAGACCGTAGCGTTCCCGGTATTCGCGGATCGAGGGAAACAGGCCGCTACCCTGACGTTCAAGCTGCAAGCGAAGCATCATGACCACGTCGGCCCCGGCAAGCGCCTTGTCGATCGAATCGGTCACTTCAACGCCCAAAGGTGAAGGGTGCTGGGGCATGAGCGTTGGGGGGCCGCACAAAACGACCTTCATGCCCATGGTGGTCATTCCCCAGGCGTTCGACCGCGCAACGCGGCTGTGAAGGATGTCGCCGATGATCGCGACTTTAAGCCCCTTGAGGCGGCCAAGTTTCTGCCTGATGGTCATCATGTCAAGGATGGCCTGCGTGGGGTGTTCGTGAAGGCCGTCGCCCGCGTTGATGATGGTGGCGCCCGTGCATTGGGTGAGGAAGGCCGGGACGCCGGCCGCGGCGTGGCGCACGACCACCATGTCGATTTTCATGGCCTCGATGTTGCGCATGGTGTCGCGCAGGCTTTCTCCCTTGGAAACCGAGCTGGTGGACGTGGAAAAATTAAGCGGCGAGGCCGACAGACGTTTCTCGGCCAGTTCAAAGGAAATACGGGTGCGCGTGCTGTTTTCGAAGAATAGATTGACAACGGTTATCCCTTTGAGCGTGGGGACCTGCTTGATTTCGCGCTGCAAGACCTCATAAAAATTGTCGGCATTATCGAGGATGAGCGTGATGTCCTGTTCGGACACGCCTTTTAAGCCGAGGAGATGCTTGATGGTAAGGGGCATATTTATTCGCCCGCCTCATGCTCCATGAGCCACACCGAGTCTTCGTTGTCGATTTCCATGACCTTGAGCGCGACCTCCTGGTTGCTGCGCGTGGTGACGCTCATGCCGGAATAATCGGCCACGATGGGCATTTCCCGGTGGCCGCGGTCGATGAGCACGGCGCATTGGATTGTTTTTGGCCGTCCGAAATCCGTCAGCGCGTCGAGCGCGGCGCGCACCGTGCGGCCGGTATACAGCACGTCGTCGACAAGGACCATGTCGATGCCGTTGATGTTGAAGGGAATATTGGTGACCTTGACTGATGGTTGTTTGAACGCCGTGCGGTAGTCGTCGCGGTAAAGGGTGACGTCAAGAACGCCAGGAGCCAGTTCGATATGTTCGAGGCCGCTTATTTTTTTTGCGATGCGCTGCGCCAGAAAAACTCCGCGCGTCTGCATGCCAACAATGCCGAAATTATGTAAATCGAGGTTTTTTTCCAGGATCTGGTGGGTGATGCGCGTCAGGGCGCGGTCGAGCGCCTGCGCGTCCATGAGGAGTTCGATCTTCTTCATTAAGCAGTAAAATAGTTCCGCCGGTAAGGCCTATGCAAGAACACATAGATATCATTTTTTTCAACCGGTTTCTGCCGGTTGAAGTTTTCCACTGCCGTTCCTTGTTCATCGCCTCTTTTAAAGTTTTGGCTTTTTCGATGGGAAACATCCGGACAGGCTTGTGCTTTTTAGTCCAGTCCGCGCCGCCCTTTCCGGTACTATGCTGGTTCCACCGGTTTTTTAAATCTTTCGTTAGTCCGATGTAAATGGATTTGTTATCGCACTCGATGGCATAGATGTGCCAGGTTGGCTTGGGTTTTCTTTTTGGGGATGGAGATTTGGTTGGCATTTATCAAAAAATACCACTGCCATTTTTAATAGAAATAATCGGGGACATACTAATTTTATCATTTTAACACTTACAAATCTTCATTTTCCAGCCTAAATCATCCAATGGCCATTCAGTTGGCGCAGAATGAATACCTTTTTTAAATGAATTAATGAACGATAAAAATTCAGATATAAATTGATCTGTAAAATGGCTTTTATGTGCCCTACCAACTTTAAGCTTAGAAAACTTTCGTGGAACAGAAATGGCATTTTTACCAAAGTAAATAAAATCTTTAGAAATTAAAACATTATTTCCTGACAAATCATGTGCTTTATTCCTCTTATTTTCTTGTCCGCATCGCTGTTTTAAATGCATTGATTGAAGCTGCTTAAATCCTCCAGATGGCAAGGGCTGATAAATGTTATCTCCGAGTTTATGTAAATTTGAGCCGGAAAAGAAGTCTGGCTTTTTGCACCGGAATTTCCGGTTCTTAAAATATTCCTTATAGGACAATATTTCCTGTACTTTCATTGCATAAATAATTTTATTCCCGGAAGCCTTGGTGTTTAATCCGACAATCCAATCACCAATATTAGCGGTCCTTCTTATCACTGGCTTGCAATTAGCAAGAGTGCAATAGCCCCAAAACGGATTTGGGGCAAATCCGATGTCGTGGGTAATGATATAGGAGAACAATTTCATAAGAATCCGTTAGTTTCGAAAGTTTCCATCGTAGACCATTTTCATGTTTTCACGAAAGGTGTCTAATGCCTAACGTTTATCTCCTTATTTTAAAACAGCAATAATATATAATGGCAATAGCTTCATGTCAAGATGGCTGTTCACGCGGTGTGTTCATCTTTATTTTTATTCGTGCAATAAAGGTCTCACTTTTCTTCGCAATACTCCAGCGATAAGTATTGGCCGCACATTATGCTTGTATAATTAAAGGCTAATATTAAATATAACCTTGTATATTTAAATATAGAGTTGTATATTATGGTTGTATTATTAAATTGCTGGAAGGCGTAAAAATGAAAAGATTCATTGAGAACGAACTTTTAAAATGGAAACAAAATCCAAACCGGAAGCCGCTTATCCTGAGAGGAGCGCGACAGGTTGGAAAAACATTTTCCATCCGGCAATTCGGCAACGTCAACTACAGTGAGACGGTATATCTGGATCTTGAACGCAACCAGAGCCTGCACGCGGTTTTTTCAGGAGATCTTGATGCAAAACGGGTGGTTTCGGAACTTGAAGTTGTATCCGGACAAAAAATAAACCCTCAAACGACTTTGCTCGTTTTTGACGAGATTCAGGCTTGTCCGCGCGCGATTATGGCCCTAAGGTATTTTTATGAGGAACTGCCGGACCTTAACGTGATCGCGGCCGGCTCGCTTCTTGAATTCTCGATGCGTGAAATTTCGTTTCCCGTGGGCCGCGTCCAATTCCTCACGATGTATCCGCTCACTTTCGCCGAATTCCTCTGTGCCGTTGACAAAAAGGATGCCGCGGAAATAATCGGCGGAACTCCCCATGGGCTTTCGGTTGCCCTGCACAACCTGCTTATGGACCAATTGCGAAGATATTTTTTTGTGGGCGGCATGCCGCAGGCCGTAAAAGCCTATGCAAACACCGGCTCAATGAAGGAAGCGTTCTTTGTTCAGGAAGACATCTGCGAAACCCTGAAAATGGATTTTTCAAAATATTCGCCGCAGGTTGACAAACTGTGCCTTCTGAGCGTCCTTTCCGCGATTTCCAAACGGGTTTCGCGGCAGATCAAATACGCTTCCCTTGCCGAGGGGTATTCCAATCCAACCATAAAAAAGGCGTTTGACCTTTTATGCCTTGCAAAAATCGGTACGCCAATCCGTTCGGTCGACCCTTCAGGACAGCCCCTGGGCGCTTCGGCCTCGGCAAAAATATTCAAATGTCTGATGGTTGATATCGGGATCATGCGGGCGCTTTGCTCCATGCCGCAGGACATCGAATATTCGACCCCCGATCTCCTTAAGATTTACAACGGAGCAATGGCCGAACAGTTCGCGGGCCAGGAAATGCTGGTTTCCCAGAATGGAAACCTGTATTACTGGTCGCGTTTTGCCAAAAGCTCATCGGCGGAAGTGGATTATATCGCCAGTATCAACGGGTCAATTGTGCCGGTCGAAATAAAAAGCGCCGCGGAAGGAAGACTCAAAAGCCTTCATCTCTTCCTTGATACCTATAAAAATTGCCCACGAGGCCTGGTGTTTTCATCTCATCCGGAAATGAGTTCCACAAAAAACAGGCTGGAATTTCTGCCCCTATACTGGGCAAACAGCGCCACAAAAATCGGATAAGAACGCCTCATATTTTGCCCCAGAACTAAATTCGCCTGCGAAGATTACGCAATCTTTTGAAATTTGTACGATTTTAATTCCAGAATACTGACTTTTATTTTATACTATATAGAATAATTCTTCATAAAAATCATTTATCGAAAATATTCGCATGTCATTTATTATTGTCATTGCCATGGGCGGTATTGCTCTTGGGGCCGTTGTCCTTGCCCTTGTCAATTACCGGGCCATGAAAAAGAAAAACCGGAAACTTGAACGGGCCCTGCGCGCACACGCGGAAAAAGCCGACAGGTCCCTGACCGATAAAATCAAGCTGAGCAAAACGCAGCTCGAAACGGCCTTCGACGCGATAACCGACTACATCTGCGCGATCGACCGCGAGTATAAAATCGTGCGGGTCAACAAGAGCTATGCCGATTTTGTCAAGTTCCCCATCCGCGAGATCCTCGGCAGGCAATGCTACGAGGTGTTCTGGAAGCTGTCGGCTCCCTGCGAACGGTGCCCCGCCGGGCGCACTTTTTTACAGGGAACGCCGGAAACAAAACAGCGGTTCAGCCAGAGGGACCTCATGAACGTGCGGTATTTCGACGTGGGCACGTATCCGGTGGCGGGGGCCGACGGCGCCACTGAAAACGTCATCGAATACATCCGCGACGTGACCGAGGAGAAAAACATCATGGAGCAGCTCATTCGGTCGGAAAAACTCGCCACCATCGGCACCATGACCGCCGGCATCGCCCACGAAATGATCAACCCGCTGTCGGGGATTTCGGGCACGGTGACCAATATGCTCCAATTACCCGAAAAATACGGGCTCAACCAGAAGGGCGTCCAGCGCGTTTCGACCCTCAGGGACGCGGCCGGCCGCGCGACCATGATCATGAAGGACCTGCTGCATTTGTCGCGCAGGGAAGATGGCACGTCGGTCCTGACGGACATCAACACGATCGTGAAAAAGGCGGTCAACGCCGTGCAGCTCAAAGGCATGTCGTCCATCGAATACAAGCTGCTGCTCGAAAAGACCCTGTCGAAGGTGTTGTGCGATCCTGTCAAGATTGAACAGGTCGTCATCAACATGACCACCAACGCCGTCCAGTCGATCGTGGAAAAAAGGGAACGGGCGACGCTGGAGGGCAAGGAGCACAACGGCCTGATCATCATTTCCACGCAACACGTTGACGACATGGTGCATATCGACATCATCGACAACGGGATGGGGATGTCCGATGAAGTCAAGGGGAAAATATTCGACCCCTTTTTTACCACGCGGGCGCCGGGCGAAGGCACCGGCCTCGGGCTTTCGGTGTGCCATCGCATCGTGGAAGAACATAACGGCCGCATCGTCGTTGAAAGCGCGGGCGGCCTGACGACGTTTTCCATCATCCTGCCGGTCCACCGGCAGGCATAGGAGCGGCCATGTATTCGATCCTTATAGTCGACGACGAAACGAGCATCCGCATGATGCTCTACGATTATCTTGAAGACAAGTATGAAGTGCTCACCGCGGAAAACGCGGAGCTCGGCATGCGCCTGTGTAAAGAGCGGGCATTCGACATGGTCATTTCCGACGTGAACATGCCCGGCATGAAAGGGCCCGAATTTTTAAGCAAGGTGAAAAAACTGCGTCCCGCGACAAAGACCGTGTTGATTACCGCCTACAATATCGACAGCTATATCCGCATGGCGCGCGAGTACAACATCACCAATATCATCCCCAAAACCACGCCGTTTAATTTCCTGGAACTCGACGCGCTGGTGGAGGGGCTGCTCACGCAGAACATTTTCGGCCTTTTCCGTTACCTGCTTCCGGGACATACGGCCCTGGGCGATTATTGCATCCGCTCGTCGTCGGAGGCCAAACAGGTGCGGGAGGCCGTGACGGACCTTTTCACCGAAAAGCTGGGCACGTCGGGGAACATGAAACTCATTCTGGACGAAATAATAACCAACGCCGTTTACCATGCCCCGGCATATCCCGACGGCACCGAAAAATACCCGGAATACGTCGAGGTCCAGTTGCAGCCCGACGAATTCGTGTACGTAGAGTGCGGACACGACGCCGAGAAATACGGCATTTCCATAACGGACAACAAGGGAAGATTGACAAAAGAGATGGTGCTCTACAAGATCGACCGCCAGATCGCCGGGGAGGGCATTCTGGATGATTCGGGCAGGGGCATCCACATGAGCAGGCTTTTTTCGGACCGGATGATTATAAATATTTCGCCGAATATTAAGACGGAAATCATTCTCATAAATTATTTTTCACACAAATATCGCGGGTACAAACCTCTCTACATAAACGAGTTGTAGCGCTGTTTTACGGGAAAGGTAAAAAAATGATAAACAGATGTCGCGGCAGGAAAATAAAATTGCAGGGGTTCAACAATCTCACGAAGTCGCTCAGCTTCAACATCTACGATATTTGCTTCGCCCGTTCGAAGGCCTCGCAGAACGACTACCTGGAGTACATCGACGAAGTCTACAATTCCAAGAAACTGCGCAGCATCCTCGAAGAAGTGACCAAGATCATCGAGGCGAACATCATCAACATGTCAAGCCAGGACTACGATCCGCGGGGCGCGTCGGTGACCGTGCTCATCAACGAAGGGCACTCGCCGGTCCACGAAGGCGGGGCAATCGCGCACCTTGACAAAAGCCATATCGCGGCGCACACGTACCCCGAGACGAACACGAACACGGGCATTTCGACCTTCCGCGTGGACATCGACGTTTCCACGTGCGGGATGATCTCTCCGCTGCGCGCCCTGGATTTCCTCATCGACAGCTTCGATTCCGACATCGTGCTGACGGACTATAAGGTGCGGGGGTTTACGCGGGACGTGCGCGGCCGGAAAATCTACCTTGACCACGACATCACCTCGATCCAGGAGTATATATCCGACGAAATCCTCGACCGCTATACCGCCTACGACATCAACATCGTTTCCGATAATATTTTCCATACGAAAATGATGCTGCGCAAATTCAAGCTCGAAAACTATCTGTTCGGGCCCGAAAGCGGCAACCTGACGCAGACGGCGAAGGCAAAGATATCGACGTATCTGAGAAAAGAAATGCTTGAAATATACGAATGTAAAAACATCTACGACGAACTGTGACCATGGACAATAAAATCCACCACGAATGGCTCAACTCGCGCTACGGCTATTTTTTTACCGTCCGTAAAAAGATCCATTCCTGCACGACCCGTTTCCAGAAACTCGACCTGGTCGAGTCCGACGAACTCGGCCGGACGCTCATTTTAGACGGCATTACCCAGGTGGCTGAAAAATCCGAGTTCCAATACCACGAACCCATGGTGCACCCCGCCCTGTGCGCGCACCCCGATCCGCGCCGCGTCCTGGTCATCGGCGGGGGCGACGGCGGCATCCTCCGGGAGGTGCTTAAATATCCCGGAGTCGAAACGGTTGACCTCGCCGAACTCGACGACGGCGTCATAGCGTTTTCGAAGAAATACCTTTCTACAATCCACCACGACGCGTTTTCCGACCCGCGCGTTCGCGTCAACATCGTTGACGGTAGAAAATTCGTCGAGGAGCACCCGGAATCTTTTGACGCGGTCATTATGGACATGACCGACCCGTTCGGCCCGTCGAAGTTCCTGTATACCAGGGAATTTTTCGGGCTGGTGAAAAAATCGTTGCGGACCCCGTACGGCGTCTTTTCCATGCACACGGAATCCCCAATCACCCGGCCCAACACCTTCGCCTGCATCCAGAAAACATTGCGCGCGGTTTTCAGCCATGTGTGTCCGTTGTACGTCTATGTGCAGATGTATTCCGTTTTATGGTCGATCACCGTGTCTTCGGAGAAGACCGACTTGGCCGCGCTTTCGGCCGCGAGCGTGGACAACAAGCTTAAAAAACGTAAAATCACCGGCCTTAAAGTATATACCGGGGCCATCCACGAGGCGTCCCGGGTCGCCTATCCGTACATTTCGGATATTCTCCATCGTAAAGTACGAACCATTACCGACAAGCGTCCCGACATACCCGATGACATCATTCATCAGTAAACGAAGCTTACCCAAAGGCATCCGTATCAATACCTGTAACCACCATTTTCATTCCATCAAAGAAAAACCATATGGACTTTGAATCAGCACAAAAGCTGGTGTCCCGGCACGGGACGCCGACCCTTTTCCTGTCGCGAAGCCGGGTGAAAGAAGGCTATCGGGCGCTCAAATACGCGCTTCCCGGGGTCGAGCATTTTTACGCGGTCAAATCCAACGCCGAGCCGCAGCTCATCAAGCTGCTTGCCGAAGAAGGCGCTTCCTTTGACGTGTGCACCAACGGGGAAATCGACATCGTGAAGCAGTGCGGCATCAAGGCGCGCTCGTGCCTCCATACGCACCCCATCAAGCGAGAGTCCGACATCCGCTACGCGCTGGAGTTCGGCATCGACCTTTTCGTGGTGGACAACGAATTCGAACTGGAAAAAATGGTCCCCTTCCGCGACACGGCGCAGGTCCTCGTCAGGATGAGCATCCAGAACCCCGGATGCTTGGTCAACCTGTCGCAGAAGTTCGGCGTGGTCCCCACGCAGACCTTCGCCCTCATCGCCAAAGCGCACCGGATGGGACTTGCGGTCAAGGGCGTCAGCTTCCACGTTGGTTCACAAAATGAGAACCAGCTCAAGTACATCGAGGCCCTGGAATATTGCCGCGACATCTGCCGCAAGGCCGCGCTGTCGGGCATCGGGCTCGAAATCATCGACATCGGCGGCGGTTTTCCCATCAACTACCTGACCAACGTGGCGCCCATCCAGCAGTTCTGCCAGCCTATCAACGAATACCTCGAACGGTACTTTTCGAATTACCGCATCATCGCCGAGCCCGGGCGGTTCATCAGCGGCCCCAGCATGGTCCTGGCGACCAGGGTCATGGGAAAATCCATGCGAAGCGGGGTGTGGTGGTACTATCTTGACGAAGGCGTCTACGGCGCTTTTTCCGGCAAAATCTACGACCACGCCGATTATCCCCTGTTCACATCGCGCGCCGGTCCGACGTTCAATTCCGTGCTTGCCGGGCCGACCTGCGACTCCATCGATGTCCTGTACGAGAACATAGCCCTGCCGGAGCTCATGATCGGGGACGTGCTTTTATTCGAGTCCATGGGTGCGTATACCACGGCGAGCGCGAGCAACTTCAACGGGTTTCCGAAGGCCGCGATCGTTTGTGTTGATTAAGGGGCGTGCCGGAAATTATATAAATAAATAAAGGACGTGTTCAAAATTGACATTCGCGCCCCCGCAATCCCCCGCAAGGGGAGTTTTTTGGAATAGTATAGAATTTATGAATAAAGGACGTGCCTATGGACAATCCCTCGACAATCACCTCCAGCAGCTGCTCCTCGCTGTGGATCAATAATCTCGTCAACGGCCTCTCGGGCACCGCGATACGCGCCAAGCGCGCGCTGTTCAGCGGCGCGTCGCCGTTCCAGAAAATCGAGATCTTCGACACCTACAGTTTCGGCAAGATCCTGTGCCTGGCCGACATCGTCGTGCTTACCGAGCGTGACGAATTCATCTATCATGAATCCATCATCCATCCCGCGATGATGATGCACAAGGACCCCGCGCGAGTCTGCGTCATCGGCGGCGGCGACGGCGGCTGCCTGCGGGAACTCATGAAATACTCCACCGTCAAGACGGCCACCGTCGTCGAAATAGACCGTCTTGTCAAGGACACCGTCGCCGAACATTACCCGGATCTCGCGGAGGGTTTTAAAGATAACCGCGCCAAGGTCGTCTTTGCCGACGGGTTCACCTTTTTCGACACGACAAAGGACCTCTTCGACGTGATCATCGTCGATTCGTACGATCCGGGAGGGCCGGTGCAGTCGCTGGAGACTATAGGCTTTTACAAACTCGTGCACGCTCATCTTGACAAAGGCGGCATCGCCGTGGTCCAGACAGATTCCCCCACTATGAAGAGCGAGGCGCTGCGCACGACAATCACCAACATTTCATCGCTCTTTGTGGGCTACAAACCCTATACCTGCTCGATCCCCTCGTTTCCTGAAGGCATCTGCAGCTTTCTTGCCTGCTTCAAGGACAAGGGCACTCCCGGCTATTTTGACGAAAGCCGATTCTCGTCGATAGCGCCGCGGTGCAATTATTATAACGAAGACGTGCACAAGGGCGCTTTTTTGCTGCCGCAGTACCTGAAAAAGCTCATGGGCAGTTGACCATGGACACGAACGACGCGCAGGATTTTCCCCTTTGTCCGCTCCTTGCCAAGCGGTATAGTCCGCGGGCCTTTGCGGACAAGAAAATTGAAAAGGAAAAACTCCGCAGGATATTTGAGGCAGCGCGATGGTCCGCCTCATGCAGTAATGAACAACCCTGGCGGTTTATTGTCGGGATACAAGGCGCGGACGACACGTTTGAGCGTATACTTCGCGTGCTTACCGAATCGAACCAACGTTGGGCGCGCAACGCTCCGGTGCTTATGCTCGTGTGCGCGGCCACGACGTTTGCAATAAGCGGCAAAACGAATAAATGGCATATGTATGACGCGGGACAGGCCGCGGTGCACCTGACCATCCAGGCAATGTACGAGGGGATTTACCTCCATCAAATGGCCGGCTTTGACGCGGAAAAAGCGCGCGTTGAATTTTCCATCCCGCCGGACGTCGTCCCCGCCAGCGCCATTGCCATGGGATATCCGGGAGAGGCGGACACACTTCCCGAAGACCTGCGTCAAAGGGAGCTTCAACCGAGGACCCGCAAGCCGATTAATGAAATGCTGTTTTCAGGCTCCTGGGGAAATCCGAGCGACATTATTCGACCTATATCATGAATAGGCCCGCTTTAGTGCTCACCAATCTTGACATTATATTCATGCTATAATGGATTATACTATTGACCTTTTATTAATTTGTAATAAATAGTTATAGCATGTTTGGCCTGGCTGCATTGATCATCCCAATTGATTCTTTGATTTCAGTTTTTCAATAAATTTAGGCAATGTCAATGGATTTTCAGATTTTTCTGAATATTTTTGACAGAAATCCAGATAAAACCGCAGCCATTTCAAGTAAAATGGTTCATTGGCTTTGGCAATATTATTTCGGGCCAAAAAATCGGTATACGATATTACTAAAGCGGTTTGGTTTGAAAGATTAATCATATATTTCTATGATCAATATATATTAATTTAAGCATGATTATTAGAATTATTTGGCGTTTTTTATGTTGTTTTAATTTTATTGATTTTGATTAATAAAAAATGTTAATATAGATCAGGGGCTATATACACACTGGTTATAATTGACAATTGAGGTATGACGGATGGCAGAGGTTTTTGGGGTTTTGGAAAGTTGCATGAGGATGTTTTTCCGTCGGGATTGCGTCCTCGATGCGGATGATGGTTTTTCTGGCAAAAG
>Ga0182017_10001234_pt1 | contig 19902 bp, 22 predicted proteins | sample 712E3DmetaG_FD_120492 | JGI IMG/M metagenome (GOLD analysis project Ga0182017, IMG submission 120492) | Permafrost microbial communities from Stordalen Mire, Sweden - 712E3D metaG | ecosystem: Environmental > Terrestrial > Soil > Wetlands > Permafrost | place: Sweden: Stordalen | collected... | reverse complement strand
GTTAGATATAAAAATGCCTAAGATGGATGGAATAGAAGTTCTTAGACATATCCGTTCCGATCCTAAATTTCATTTGATTCCGGTAATCATGGTAACATCATCCCGTGAGGAAAGAGATCTGGTTGAGAGCTACAAACTCGGTGCCAATTCTTATGTGGTTAAACCTGTTGATATTGTTCAGTTTATTGATGCAATCAAGGTTTTGGGACAATATTGGGCCGTCATTAATCAACCGCCGCCTGTAAGTGTTTAATTGAGAAGACAGAAGTCTGATTACAGAATACAGATAAAAGAAGATAGATGTTTTTATTCAGTTCTTCTAATTTCTGACTTCAATTAATTGCGCACTATTAATATCAGATAAGCATGCATCTATGGATAAAAAAATTAGAATACTGCATCTTGAAGATTCTTTAAAAGATTCTGAACTTATACACTCTTTGATTAATAGTGGAGAAATCAGGCATGATTATTTTCTGGCCGACAACGAAAAAGATTTTTTAAAAATACTGGAAACTGAAAATATTGATATCATATTATCTGATTACAGCCTGCCCGATTACAATGGAAACGAAGCATTGAAGGTTGCCAGAGAGAAATATTCTTACATACCATTTATATTCGTTTCAGGAGCAATGGGAGAAGATGCGGCTATTAACGCGATGTTAAACGGTGCAACGGATTACGTGCTAAAAAATAAACTTGAGCGGTTGCCACCTGCAATTAAAAGGGCCATGCACGAATATGAACTTGAAGCTAAGCGAAAGCTGGCAGATATAAACCTCAAAGAAAAAAGCGAGTTAATTGAAATTCAAAACGAAAAGTATGTTCAAATCAATAAAGAACTTGAGAAAGCGAAAGAAATTGCTGAAGAAAGCAACCGGCTTAAATCCGTATTTCTTACGAACCTTTCTCATGAATTACGCATCCCACTTAACAGCATACTCGGTTTTTCGCAATTGATAACTGGCACCAATGATAAGCAACAGATCATGGATTTCGCGAAATTTATCAATAAAGGCGGCAATCAGTTAATGACAATTATAGAGGACCTCTTTATTATATCTGCCATTTTATCTGAAAATATTAAAAAGGAAATCAAAGCCATACAGCTCAATGATTTACTCGATAAAGCCCGTTTCATCATCAATGACGAGATACTTAAGAGTGAAAAAAAAGGTCTTTCATTCTCCATATTCGATGGTATTACAGAAGATAAAGTTGCTGTGATGGCCGATTATGATATGTTCGGAGAAATTATCCGAAAACTGATACGAAATGCCATCATGTTTACCAACAGTGGAAAAATTGAAGTTGGATATCGCATAGAAACCAGCTTGAACCAAAGTACATTCAATGAAATAAAAACAAACAAGAAGGTTCCTGAAGGCCTTGATCTAAATAATAAAAATAGTTCGGAAGAAAATACAGAAAATATAATATTCTATGTAAGTGATACTGGAATTGGAATACCCGTTGAAAAACAGGAACTTATTTTTGATTTTTTCAGACAGGTCGAAGAATCATCGTCCAGGAAGTTTGGAGGGATCGGTTCAGGATTAGCTATTTGTAAGAGTTTTGTTGAAAATATGAACGGGTCCATCTGGGTAGAATCTCAAAACGGTGAAGGATCAACATTCTATATTAAATTGCCGGTGTGTGATAATCAATCTGACGAACACGATTCCAAATTTTCTAATCATAAAGATGTATTAAGCAAAGATTTGTCTGATAAGACTTTTTGATAGTAGATGATAAATGAATGAAACGTTATTAATATCATTATTGAAGCTTTTTGCATTTATTACAGTTTTGCATTCTGAAGTGATGGTTGATCATACCAGGAGCTTTGTTGAAAAACTACTCAGAAAAGAATTGCACCTGCAAAACCTCGACTACTATCTCAATTTGTTTGATAAATTTTATGAGGAATACTTAAATAAATCAAAACAACCACCTGATTTTAAGGATGAACATCAGGTTTTAAGTGCTATTTGCATTACTATTTGTTCCGATCTTCCCATAAATCAACGCATATCTATTGTGACCCATTTGTTACAGTTTATCAAGTATTATCAGATGATTCATTTTTACGGGCACAAAATAGATCATCGTTTACGGGATACAATTGATTTTATAGCATCTGAATTTCGTTTTAAGCCGGAAGAATATCAATCATTATGTGAATTCATATTTGAAAATCTCCATCAGATCCATAATAAAAAAAACCTGTTAATTGCTGGCAAAGTGAATATATTCCCGGATATAAAGTTTATTCTCAGGGACAATCTTCAATGTCAGGTTTATTTTTTATATCTGCCTTCAGTAAAAATTTTTATGTTTTATTACAATGGTGAGGATAATATTGAGTTGAACAACAACCAGCTGTTTCCCCTTACAATATACTTGTTCCAGAAAAGCTCTGTCATATCTTCGGGACATATTTCTCCAATTTACTACCACGATGTAATAGAAAATTATCTGGAAAATATAATAAAGGAACCCATTCATTTCTCAGTTGTTGATATCGAATATAGTTTTAAGAAAGGTGATAATGGCATAAAAAAACTGACCATGCAAGGGGAATCGGGTGAATTGTTGGGCATAATGGGCGCCAGCGGAACCGGAAAAACAACCCTGATGAACATCTTAAACGGGACAATTAAACCTCAAAAAGGCTCAATTCTAATCAATGGTCACAGCATCTATGACGAGCATATTAATTTTCAGAATGTAATTGGTTTTGTTCCACAGGACGACCTGTTGTTCGAGGATCTGACAGTTTATAAGAATCTTTACTACAACACAAAACTCTGCTTTAAAAACTGCCCGGATGGAGAAATTATAAATAAAGTGGAAAACCTGTTAATGGAACTCGAATTGTTTGAAATCAGGAATTTAAAAGTAGGTTCTCCTTTGGATAAATATATCAGCGGAGGACAAAGAAAACGCCTTAATATAGCGCTGGAACTAATCCGCGAACCTTCTATTTTGTTGTTGGATGAGCCGACATCCGGTCTATCTTCAAGTGATGCAGAAAACATAATCAGGCTGCTTAATGAACAAACAAATAACGGCAAATATGTTGTTATTACTATTCATCAGCCATCATCAGAAGTTTACAAACAAATGGACCAGCTATTAATACTAGACAAGGGTGGTTATCCCATTTATTGCGGGAAAACGATGGAGGCTATAAAATATTTCAAACATATCGCGGGAAGAATAGATTCAGCTTCATACGAATGCGATAAATGCGGAAACATCAACCCTGAAGAAATCTTTCGTATTATAGAAGAAAAGAAAACAGGCATTTATGGTGAATATCTGAATCAACGAAGGGTTGAGCCACTGGAATGGTATCATCATTACATCGAAAATCTTGGGATTACAGTACAAAAAGAACTTAAAAATACCTTCATTCCAAAAGTACATTTTGAAATTACCGGTAAAATTAACCAATTCGTTATTTTCCTTAAGCGGCAGGTCCTTTCAAAACTGGCCGATAAACAATATCTGGCAATGATTCTCCTGATAAGTCCTGCTCTCGGGTTTATTCTTGGTTTCTTTTGTAAATATTCAAGCGGAACAATTGAGAATCCCCAAAAATATCTCTTTATAGATAACATCAATCTTCCGGTTTATTTATTTATGTGCGTAATATCTGCCCTGTTCGTTGGAATGATTATAGGCGCCGAAGAAATACACAGGGACAGAAGGATAAGGGAGAGGGAAAAGTTTATCTCGCTCAGCAATGTCAGTTATATTAACTCGAAGGTGCTTTTTCTGTTTATGATATCAGTCATTCAGATTTTTCTGTTTGTATTGGTCGGGAATACCATTTTACAAATAAAAGGGATGAGTTTAACCTATGGAATGATATTGCTGTCAACATCCTGTTGCGCAAATATGATTGGACTGATTATCTCTTCAGCTTTTAAATCTCTTGTTGCTATTTATATTCTGATTCCTTTTATTTTGGTGCCCCAGATTTTATTAAGCGGAGTTATCGTTCCATTCGACCGGTTAAGTAACAGCATGAAATCTGAAAAGTATGTGCCAGTTATCGGAGATATGATGGTATCGCGTTGGGCTTATGAAGCGCTTGCTGTCGCACAATTTAGCGGAAACGATTATCAAAAGTATTGGTTCAATATTGAACAAAGAAAAAGCAACACATCATACTTACAATACAATCTAATTCCGGTTGTAAGTAACCTGAGAGAGGATGCTGAGAAAGAATTAAAAGCTGGGAAACTTGGGACAGAAAATGTAAAAGCGCTTAATAGTGGTTTAAAAGTATTAAGCAATGAAATTGGGGACCAACAAAATTATTTCTTAAGTAAAGAGAATATAAGTTCATTAAAATTAGAAAATGTAGATGTTTTTCTGAATCGTTGCAAACTTATTTTGTCACAAAAATTGGATGAGATAGAAAACAGGAAAAATAAACTATATGATAATTTGTATTTAAGGTTTAACCATAATGACGAAGCATTGCTCAATTTTAAACAACAATATTTCAACAACAATCTTGCCGATTATGTGCTTAAAAAAAACGAATACAGAAAATTGATTATTCAGGATGGAGAAATCATTAGAAAAACTGAACCGGTCTATTATGAACCGGATAATTCGTTTGGCAGGGCTCATTTTTATGCATCAGAAAAGAAAATTGGATCCCTGATGATTGGCACAGTTTATTTCAATATAACTGTGCTATGGATAATCTCTCTGTTTTTATATATTGTATTAATTACAGATGCATTGGGAAATTTTATTAATCATTTTGAAAAACGGGGATAGCATTAGACAGAAGCTTATTTTTTGGGCTCCTGGCTTCAAATTGGGACAATATTTAAATTTCATTAAAATTATGGTAGAACCACTAAAATTTAAAACATAAATTATGAAAAAATCGAATTGTTTTTTCGTCGGTATTCTTTTCCTTTTATTGATTTCAGCATGTAAGGGTAGAGGCACTGATATCAAAAAACCAGCAGACGCATCTGATATCAAGGCATTAGATAGCAGTAGTATTAAAAAAGCTCTTAGAAACGTTTATTTTATGTTTCCTTCTCCGGTAGAAATATTAACTGCCATAAATCAGGGTGGCCTGGTATATAAACCGGAATTGCTTAATTCTATTGAAAATAGGGAGAAGTATGTTAAGCCTAACGACCAGTATTTAAATCTTGGCGTTTATTTGGCCGACTTTTCTTATTGTGCTCTTTTTGCCAGAAACAACGATGCTGAAGTATACCTGGAAACAATTAAAAAGTTGAGCGACGAAGTGAGCTTATCTACAGAAATAGACAAAGGGTTAATCGAAAAAGTTAAAAATAAAGTAAATACTGTTGATTCACTCGTAAAAATTACTGATGAGTTTTTTTTCAAAGTTGTTAATGACCTGGAAGGAAACTATCGGCATAATGATGTTGCCATAATCAGTATAGGCGCCTATATCGAGTGTCTTTACCTATCAATAAACAATGTTAACAAATATTCCGAGGAAAGCCTCCTCATAAGGAAAATTGCAGAACAAAAGTATGCGTTCAATATTTTGTACCAATATTGTAAAAAGCATATATCAAATGAAGATCTGATAAAATCTTTTTCTTATATAAAACAAATTAACGATGCTTTCGGTCAATTTAGTGAACATAAAGAAATGGTTAAAGTGAAAAAGGTAGGTAATTCCCGGCTGTTAATTTCCGGCGGCAGCACATCAGTTGTTACAGAAGCTGAATTTAAAGCGTTTAAAAAAAATATTACAAAAATCAGAAACTCAATTACTAAATAAATTCAGTCATGCAAAAATATAAAATCATTCTTTTTCTATTCAGTTTGTTTTCGGCTATTTGCTATAGTCAGGATTGTAATTATTATAGTTCATTGGTCGATTGCAGAATAATTATGCACAGAGATTATAAGATATACTTGCACCCTAAATATACTACAATTGGTATAAATGATACCCTGACTTACAACATTGTGTTTAATGGTAAAAGCGATTATGTGATAACTTTATGTACAAATCAAAAATTTTATCCCATAAACATAAAGTTGTTGCAACCAGTAACAGGAAAAGAGTTATTTGATAATGCCAAGGATGGTTACATTGAATCACTTGGGATTGGGTTTGATAATACCCAGAATATAATATTGAAAGTAGTCCTCTTGGCAAAAAAAAATGGCAAAGGCAAGATACTTAAAAATGAAAAAGCATGCGTCAGTCTGTCATTGCAATGTAAAGCTTATTCAAAAGACAATGAATGATATGTAAGAAATATGGAACCGGATGAGGAAATCAATGACGGTTTAATGTGTTCTATAAATTCTAATATTATGAAGAAGTTTAAAATCCTTTTTATTCTGATAAGTATGATTTCAATTAATTGTATAAGTCAGGAATGTTCAGATTTTCAAAAATTATCTAAGTGCAAAATAAGTATTGTTAAAAGTTGTAAAATTTATATGCAGCATAAAAATGCATCAATTGGTATAAACGATACACTCACATACAATATAGTGTTTTCTGGTGACAGAGATTATATTTTAACTTTCTGCACCGATCAAAAATACTATCCTTTAAATATCAGGTTGTTGCAACCAGAAACAAATGAAGAAATATATGATAATGCCAAAGATGATTACTGTGGATCGATTGGGGTGGGTTTTTATAATACTCAGAATTTAATTATAGAGGTAACCTTGCTTGCAGATAAATCTGGTAATGACAGGATAAAAAGTAATGAGAAAGCTTGTGTTGGACTGGATATGCAATGGAAAAAAATATATTCCAGTTTAAAATAAACTTTAGTTATTTAAGAATAATTCTGAAAATCTCATGCAATAAAATTCATTAATAATGATCGACAAAATATTAGTTTTATGAAGATGTTCAAAATTCTTTTTTTTCTATTAGGTCTAATTTCAATTAATTGTCCTGGTCAGAATTGTACGGATTTTCAAAAATTGGATAACTGCAAACTACGCATTATTTACAGGTATGTAATTTATATGCAGCATAAAACTGCAGAAATTGGTATACATGACACACTTATTTATAATGTTGCGTTTTCGGCCAACAGAGATTATATTATATCATTCTGTACAGATCAATTATATTATCCAATACATATCAGGTTGTTGCAACCAGGAACAGGAAAAGAGTTATATAATAATGCATCAGATGATTATAATGAATCAATGGTGATAAGCCTTTACAATGCCCAGAGTATAATTCTGGAGGTAAAATTGATGGCGAAAAAATTAGATAAAGACAGGATGAAAAGTAAAGAGAAAGTTTGTGTTGGTTTGGATATGCAATGGAAAAAAATATTTCCCAATTTAGAATAACCATATGTACAATAATTTTAAGAAATGAAAAAAATTAAAATTTTACTTTTTCTTTTCAGTCTTTTTTCATCTTTGAATTATAGTCAGCAGTGCGATGATTATTATAATTATTCCAAATTTGTTAATTGCAGACATTGTTTAAATAGTTATTATAAAATTTATATGCACACAAAACATGTATCAATAGGTATAATTGATACACTTACATACAATGTTGTGTTTACCGGTAACAGGGATTATATTATTTCATTCTGTGCAGATCAGAATTATTATCCTTTAAACATAAAATTGTTTGAGTCGGAAACCAAGAGGCAATTATATGATAATGCCACGAGTGATTACAAAGAATCAATTAAAGTAAGGATTAGTAATACTCAAAATATAATAATAGAATTAACCTTGATGGCAGATAAAGCAGATAGCAACAAGATAAGTAAAAATAGTGTATGTGTTGGAATGATATTGCAATGGAGAAAATTAAAAATAAATAGATTTAGCGATCTATAAGTTATTAAAAAATGATGATTTAAGCATTGGCAACAAAAAATAATGGATAAAAAAATCAGAATATTGCATCTGGAAGATTCTTTAAGAGATTCTGAACTAATACACTCTTTGATTGAAAGTGGAGAATTCGGGTATGATTATTTTTTGACCGATAACGAAAAGGATTTCTTGTATATCCTGGAAAATGAAAATATAGACATCATATTATCAGATTACAACCTGCCCGATTACAATGGTAACGAAGCATTGAAAGTTGCAAGAGAAAAATACTCTCACATGCCATTCATATTCGTTTCAGGAGCAATGGGTGAGGATGCCGCTATTAACGCGATGTTAAACGGGGCAACGGATTACGTGCTCAAAAACAAACTTGAGCGGCTGGTCCCTGCTATTAAACGAGCCATGCACGAGCATGTACTCGAGATTAAACGTAAGCAGGCAGAAGTAGCTTTGCGTGAAAGTGAGAGAAAATACAAGGACCTTATAAACGAAGTAAATGACGGTTATTTTGTAACTAATGTTCATGGGATAATCACATTTGCCAACATTTCATTGGCTAAAATATTTGGTTTTACAGCACCTGAAGAATTAATAGGACATTTTTTCACAGAGTTTAATGAAATTGGCAAATTACAGCCCAGTCAGCCTGCCAGCATGGAAGTTACTTATACTTTCAAAAAAATAATTGAAAATAAAAAGAAATTGGATGGAATAGAGATGGAAGTGCTACGTGTTGATGGCAATTCAGTTCATATTGAAATAAATGCAGTTCCGGTTCTGGAAGAGGGCAAGATTACCGGTATGCAGGGAGTAATCCACAACATTACAGAACGCAAGCAGGCAGAGATAAATCTCAAAGAAAAAAACGAGCAAATTGAAGCGCAAAACGAAAAGTATATTATAATCAACAGAGAACTTGCCTTTCAAAACGAAGAAAAAATACAACGGGCGGCAGAGTTATTCATTGCTAACAAAGAACTTGCCTTTCAAAATGAAGAGAAAGAAAAACGGGCAGCAGAGTTAATCATTGCTAACATTCTAAAAGCAACAGAAGAAAAATATAAGCATCTCATAGAAGAAAAAAACCTGGTTATTACCGATAGTATAAATTATGCAAAACGCATACAACAGGCAAAATTGCCTCGAAAAGAAGAAATTTATGCTTCACTTCCTCAAAGTTTTGTCCTCTTTAAACCAAAAGACATTGTAAGCGGCGACTTCTATTTTTTTCACAAAAACAATCAATCTGTTTTCATAGTAGCAGCCGATTGCACAGGACATGGAGTGCCCGGATCATTAATGAGTATGATTGGCTCTGAAAAATTAACAGATGCTGTTTCTATAAGTACAGATACTTCTGAAATTTTAAAATACTTGAATAAAGGAATTAAAAATTCATTGCACCAATCGGACAGCATAGAATCAACTAGAGATGGAATGGACATTGCTATTTGCTCCATAGACACAAAAAATCGAATTCTAAAATATGCCGGCGCAAACATACCGCTTTGGCTTATCAGAAAAGGAAAGACAGAAGTTGAAGAAATAAAAGGAACAAAAGAGGCAATTGGTGGTTTTACTGAAGACAATCAGCACTTCGACAGTCACAATTTAAAATTGCTGCCAGGAGATAGCTTTTATATATCTACTGACGGCTACGCTGACCAATTTGGAGGTGAAAAAGGGAAAAAATTAATGAAAAAAAAATTCATAGAAATCCTGCTCGACATTCAAGACAAGTCAATGCAGGAACAGGAAAAACACTTAGACAACTTTTTTGAAAATTGGAAAGCAGAAACAGAACAAGTAGATGACATTTTGGTAATTGGTGTGAGATTGTGAATATGGTTAAACAAATATGACTATACAATAAGCCCATTCTCCATATATATATATATTTAATAACACAATAACATGAACTCATTTAAAAAAACTGCTGAGCTTGATATAGAAAAAATTGTGACTTTTCTCAATATCTTACTGGCTGACGAATATGCACTTTATACTAAGACCAGGAATGCACACTGGAATGTCAATGGACCAAAGGTTCAGGAACTGCATGAATTTTTTGAAAGCCAGTATTTAGAATTAGACTTAATTATTAATGATGTGGCTAAACGGGTACGTTTGTTTGGACATTTTGCTCTTGGTTCTCTAAAGGACTTCCTGAATGTTACGCATATGGACGAAGAAAATTTCGATTTTGGTAATCCAAAACAAATTATTCAAATACTTGTAAATGACCACGAAACCATTATTCGGATTATCCGAAATGACATCATTTCTATTTTCGGTAAATACAAAGATCCAGGCACGAATGATTTTGTGAAAGGTTTGATAGTGCAGCATGAAAAAATGGCCAAGATGCTTAGGGTATATTTGTCTTCATCTGTTTTAAGTGGCTACCAGGTTTAATTCCAACTTGTTAAATATAAGTTAGTTACAAAATTATACCGAAGTATTGTTATATAAAAATAAAGACAATGAATTTAAAAAATCAAATTTTCTTAATTATCATTTTGGCGCTAACTGGCTGCAACTTAACAAAACATGATAAATCATCCGAATCTGTTGATGAAGATACTATAGTATTTCATTCGAATAATTCATATTCCGATTCAAGCGCGGTTGCTACCTTTGAGTGTGAAGATTTTGTCTCAGAAGCCTTAAATAATTATACTATTCCGATACTTAACAAAGAGTACAAAGGCATATTAAATTGTTCTAAAGAATCTGTGGTTAACCGCCACGATTCAGATGTTATTGATACAATATATACTTTTTCAAACGCTGAAAATAAAATTCAAATTTACAGGGCAGAAGAAAATGATTTCATTTTTACATTTGAAGTTATGGACTCAATATTTAAACTTACCGGGAACATTAAAACAGGCATGACAAAGGAAAATTTCATCCGGAAATTTCAAATAACTGAAACTATAAATAACCAAGTGCAAATTGTTAATTCAGAAGGCACCATGAGATTAATGTTTTATTTTGAAAATAACAGGTTAAAACTGATAAATAGTTATTTATATCTTGATTAATTCTATTAAAAATTTAGTTTATAAACATACAGATGTCCAAATGCAAACTATTAGAATAACTGCAATTGTATTTTCTATGCTGGTTACTTTTGCCTGTAATACCCAACAAAGTAAAAAGGCAAAAGGCGACGCCTCAGCAACAAAAAAACTGACGTCTGAAAAATCAATTATTAAGATAATAGATAAAACTGATGAAAAATCAATTATTAAAAATATAGACAAAACTGAACTAAAAGAATTAAAACCATGTGAAAACTTGGTAAAAGAGATTTTGACAACTTCTCCACGCTACAGACAACTAACAAAAGGGCTTTACGAAGCGGTATTAAAAAATGGAGGACAGTCTTTTGGAATTAGTTTGGAAGGAAGCCCAAATCCGGGACAGGATAAGGCATGGAGCTATTCTAAAACATATGATTTTACGGTTTACGAAATGTATACAGACAGGCAGTTAAATATTGCACATTTTACTTTTAATCCAAATAACAAACAACTATATGAATATGATGCAGTTCACGACCAATTAAAAACGATAGAATTTGATCGGGATTTATTATTAAAATTTGATGCTCTCTGCAAATGACAATAAAAAAACATAAGTTTCTTAATTATCGTGAGTTCGACATAAGATTTGTTGTGCTACAAATAGTTATAAGTTTTTCTTAGTGAATCTTAGTGTTTTAGTGCCTTCGTGGCAAAAATATTTCAGACAAAATGCCACAATCCCGCCTGAGGCGGGACAAAGAAAACACTAAGTCAATTTTATTATATAGCTATATCTCAAAATTATATTTTGAAATTTATATCGAACTCACGTTAATTAACGTTTTTATATGATGTCCTGATCTACCAAAAGCTCTATAATGGCGATATCATAGTAACCCCGGATTTTAAGCCGGGGAATAGTATAATTGGAGTTTTAGCGCCGGATTATAAAAATCAATCAGGCTGCAAGCCCGATTCCCGGCACAATGGCATGGATTAAAAGACAGGCGCTAATTAATATTCACCTTATACAAAAATAAAACAAGTAAATTGATCTTTAACTTAGCTTCCGAAAAATACAAAGGATTAACAGCCAACCAGGCAAAGGAAAAGTTGCGCACTGAAGGTTACAACAAACTTCCGTCTTCAAAACCTAAAAACTTTTTCTCCATTGCATTGGGTGTTATCAGAGAACCAATGTTTATTCTTTTGGTTACTTGTGGCACTTTGTATATGGTAATGGGCGAAATTCGGGAAGGCTTAATGCTTTTGGGCTTTGTTTTCGTAATCATGGGTATCGAATTCTTCCAGGAAAAGAAGACCGAAAAAGCCCTTGACGCATTAAAAGATATGGCAAGTCCCAGGGCTTTGGTAATCAGGGATGGTGTAGAAATAAGAATTGCAGGTTTTGAAGTAGTAACAGATGATATTATTGTGTTGCAGGAAGGCGACAGGGTGCCGGCAGATGCTACTGTTCTGCATTCAGTTAATTTACTTGCCGATGAATCATTACTTACAGGAGAACCCGTACCGGTAAGAAAAAACGATTGGGATGGGGTTGAGAAAATAATTCAGCCGGGAGGTGACGATTTGCCTTTCGTTTATTCAGGATCCATGATTGTTCAGGGCAATGGTATAGCAAGAGTAACCAGTATAGGGATCAATACCGAAATTGGAAAAATTGGCAAAGCGCTGGAAAGTGTTAAAGAAGAACCCACCAGGCTAAAACAAGAAATGGGATCTCTGGTAAAAAAAATTACAATTATCGCAGCTGTCCTTTGTATTTTAGTAATCGCAGGTTATACAATTACCCGGGGAAGTTTGGTTAATGGGTTCCTGGCAGGAATAACACTAGCTATGGCAGTATTACCTGAAGAATTTCCGGTAATTCTAACGGTGTTTATGGCACTCGGAGCATGGCGAATGTCAAAAAAGAAAGTGTTGACACGAAAACCTTCTGCAATTGAAACGCTTGGCTCGGCAACAGTGCTATGTACCGACAAAACAGGTACTCTTACCCAAAATAAAATGACTGTTGCAAAGCTCTATAACGGAAAAGATTTTCTCACTGTTGCAAAAGATAACAAGTTTAATCCCGAATTTCATGAAATAATTGAGTTTGGCATTCTTTCCAGTCAAACCAATCCTTTTGATCCTATGGAAAAGGCCATTACAAGCCTTGGCGATTTATACCTCAAAGGGACCGAACATATCCATAAGAACTGGGAAATGATCAAAGAATATCCTCTTTCCAAAGAACTACTGGCCATGTCAAGGGTTTTTTCGTCTAAAGGAACTCAGGATAAAATTATTGCAACAAAAGGAGCCCCTGAAGCTATTTTTGAACTATGTCATTTGAATGAAGAAAACAAAAAACAACTGTCATTGGCAGTTGAAGAATTAGCCTCAATCGGATTACGAGTGTTAGGGGTAGCTAAAGCAAAGATCCATGCGAAAAGTTTACCTGAGATTCAGCACGATTTTAAATTTGAATTCATTGGTTTAGTTGGGTTGTCCGACCCCATTCGTAAAAATGTAAAAAAAGCTGTAAGCGAATGCTATAAAGCTGGCATAAGGATAATAATGATTACAGGAGATTACCCGGTAACAGCCAAACATATCGCATTGGAAATAGGTCTTGAAAACCCGGACACATGCATTACCGGTCAGGAATTACAGGTAATGACAGAAGATGAATTATGTGAAAAGATAAGAGAAATCAATGTTTTTGCCAGGGTAGTCCCTGAGCAAAAACTAAAAATCGTAAATGCTTTCAAGAAAAATAAGGAAATTGTTGCCATGACAGGAGATGGGATCAATGACGCCCCAGCTCTTAAATCGGCCAATATTGGAATTGCAATGGGCGAAAAGGGCACTGATGTTGCCAGGGAAGCTTCTTCTCTGGTTCTTATGGACGATAACTTTTCATCTATTGTAGGGGCAATAAAAATGGGGAGACGAATTTTTGATAACCTCCAAAAAGCTTTTGGATACACGTTTGCTATCCATGTGCCTATTGCCGGATTATCGCTGATCCCAATATTAATGGGTAATTTTCCGTTAATTTTATGGCCCGTGCACATTGTTTTCCTCGAATTAATAATCGACCCGGCATGTTCCATCATATTTGAAGCCGAAAAAGAAGAGGCAAACTCTATGAACCGGCCACCAAAGAGAATAGATGAACCTTTTTTTGGAGCCAAAAAAATCTTGTTCAGTTGTATGCAGGGAATAGGTATTCTAATCATAACCCTTACCGTTTACTTTGTAGGCCTGCACCTTGGGTACGAAGCTAAAGAAGTAAGGACGATGGCATTTATCACATTAATTGTCTCAAATATTGCCGTTATATTAACGAACCGGTCGTGGACCGACAATATATTTAAGATTATTGCCTCACCTAATAAAGCTCTATTATGGGTTGTCGGTGGTGCAATTTTTTTTCTGGCACTCATTTTAAATATTCCGTTTTTCCTGGATTTATTCAAGTTCCAAAGACTTTCATTGATCAATATCGCCATCTGTAGTTTGGCGGGATTAACAACCATCGTTTGGTTCGAAATATACAAATTGTTTAAAATACGAAAACACATACCGATTTAAAGCTCAGGGAAAGACTTTTTACCCAATCATTTTATTGTTATTAAGCTTTTATTTAACTCCTGCAAACCACATATTACATGCAATCACGAAAATGTGGGAATGATGTAACTCTTATCAAAAGTTGTGTAACATTTATAGTGTAAATGTTGCTGACCTTTGGAATATTATAAATATTTTCATAAATATTTATAATAAAGGGAAAGAAAATGAAACAATTCAACAATTTTCTGTTAAGGAAAATCAAGCGCTGTTTAAATTTTCAGCATAACAAAATAGCCAAAAAAATTGTTTTAGTTAAATATAAATAAAAGAATTCCATTTTTTCTGGTGCAGCGACCCAGTTACCTTCAAAAAGTAAAATATGTAATCATGAAAAAAATTGAAGCAATTATTCGTAAAGAAAAATTCGAAGAGGTAAGAAGAGCCTTACATGAAGCAGACATTGACTTTTTATCCTGGTGGGATGCAAGAGGACAAGGAACTGAAAGACAAGAGCGTATATTCCGTGGACAGGCCTATGATGTCAGTACTATAGACAGGCTCAATCTCTCATTTGTCGTTCGTGACATGAATGTTGAAAAATCGGTTAATGCTATCTTAAAATATGCATATACCGGTGAAAGTGGCGATGGGAGGATTTTCATTATTCCCATAGAACAGTCCATCCGGATCAGAACAAAAGAAAAAGGTGACGAATCTCTTTATAATAAATAGTAAAGAGACTGTATCAAAAGTCATATTTCCCGTCATTGGGGCGCTTACTCTGCCAACTGGCGGATTCAGCGTCAGCGTGAAGGAGGAACGACAGGGTCAACCTGTTGATTAATAGGTTTATCGGATTGCTTCTTCACCTTGGCGGACTACTCGCATTGACGCTTTGATTAATTACAAAGTCATCACTGATGTATTATAAATATAATCCCAACCATTTATTACATGACAGAAAATGTGTGAAAGATGTAACTCTAAACAAAAGTTGTGTAACACTTATATGGTTAAAAATGCCCAACTTAATTATCTTTTAAATTAATACAAATGAAATGAAAGAAAAAGTCGATAATAAAAACTTGTCCGGTCGTCAAATAGTCAAAAATGAGCAAGCAAATCTGGAGGGATACCCAAAATATCCTGATGGTGAAGACATTTACAATAAATTTCAGGAAGAGAAAGACTTAAATCCCGAAAATATTTCAAAGACTAAGGAGCCCAATGATAGATCCCAAACTTATAATGAAAAAGAATTTATTGACGATGTTTCTGGTAGCGATTTAGATATTCCTGGTTCAGAATTGGATGATATTCAGGAAAATATTGGAAGTGAAGATGAAGAAAATAATTATTACAGTTTAGGTGGTGACGATCACAACGACCTGGAAGAGGATAAAGGAGAATAAAATATAAATCAATTATTTATTAATGCACCAAATAAGATAGGAGTAGATTATGAGAACAAGAAGAATCGCAGCAACAAACTCAACAGCGCTTTATTTGATAGCGATTGCTGTTATCATAGTGGCTTTTCTGCTATTAGGTGGTGGCCCATGGATAAGAGGTATGATGTACAGAAACGGGTCAATGGGTATTGCCAATTGGAATTGGGCAACAATTTTAATTTGTCTGGGTATCGGTTTCATACTGGGTATATTAGTTTCCAGAAGGAAAAGATAAACCACTGTCAGAATTTAATATTAATTAAAACAAGATCGCAATGAAAGCCGACTTAAACTCAGTACCAATAGAAGTAACAAAATGGTCTGCTATAAAACGAAAGTTAAAAAAGATATTTTATTGGCTAATTTTTCTGATAGTATTTATAACATGTATTTTCATTTATTGGAAGTTTTTTTATACCTATAGTGATGGATATCGTGCAGGATTATTGCAAAAATTTTCTCACAAGGGTAATATTGTTAAAACCTATGAAGGAGAAATGATACTCAGCAGCGTGTCCAGTAATACGAACGTTGCTATAGCGTCTGAAAAATTTTATTTTTCTGTTACTGACAGAAACCTGTCGCTGCAACTTGATACAATACAGGGACAAATGGTGATAGTTCATTATAAACAAAAAAACGGTGTATTATTTTGGCACGGCGATTCGGAATATCTAGTCGATAGCGTAAAGCTTATAAAATAGTTTTTTAATATAATTTAAAGTCTAAATTAATAATAATAAGATATACGAACATGAAAAAAGATAATATGAAAAAAGTATTAATTGCACTGGATTATGATCCAACTGCTCAAAAAGTGGCAGAAACAGGGTTTTCATTAGCTAAAACTTTGGCTGCTGAAGTTACATTGCTGCATGTAATTGCAGACGCGACTTACTATTCTTCACTGGAATATTCTCCAATAACAGGGTTCATGGGTTTCGATGCTTCTGATATATCACATTTATTAGATGAGGACGGATTAAAAAAAGCATCTCAGCATTATCTTGATAAATCCAAAAAGCATTTGGGTGATGATAATATTAAAACGCTTGTGAAAGAAGGGGATTCTGCTGAAACTATATTAAAGACCGCAAAAGACCTGCATGCAGATATTATTGTTATGGGTTCTCACAGCCGGAGATGGCTGGAAGAAATATTAATCGGAAGCGTTACAGAAAAAGTATTGCATCACACTTCCATACCATTATTTATTATTCCGACTAAAAAGCATAACTAAATAAATATTATAATACGAACATCTTCCTTATCAGCCATTTCAGATATTTAAGATGCGGACCATTTAAGATTAAACAATGAAGTAACTCTTTTTAAAAGTTGTGTAACACATATCAGGTTATAGTTATTGATTTATGCAAGATTAAAATGAATGTGCAAGAAATGATAAAAAATAAAAATATGAAACCATTCAAAAATCTTTCTTTACAGGAAAATGAAAGACTGCTAAAATATCCTGCTTACATATCTCTGCTTGCAGCTAATAATGATGGTATTTTGGATGAAGAAGAGAAAAAGGCAGCTATCAGATTTTCTCATTTAAAAACTTTTTCCAGTGATCCGTTTCTCATTGAATTTTACAATGAAACTGATAAAGTATTTGAAAATAATATAGAACAGCTTGACAAAAATTTGCCTAAAGAAAAAGAAAAAAGGGAAAAAGCTATTAAAAAAGAATTATTAAAACTTGAAAAGATAGTATTGAAATTGGGGAAAAAGTATACATCAATCATGCATTGTAGCATGAAATCATTTAAAGACCATGTATCAAAAGCGCACCATAATGTGTTAATAGATTGTATTTTTCCGTTCATAATACCAGGATTGACAGAGTTATGGTAAAAATGTGAGAGTACATTCAATCCATGCGGAATCTCGTTTTGTAAAATTATTCTTTGATGAAAACTTATACATGTTTAAATTTTGAATACTTGTAATTATAGATTTTTTTACTCAATTTTCTAAATCATTCTATCACAAAATAATATCGCCCCTAAAAATGTGTGAATGATGTAAATCTTTTTAAAAGTTATGTAAATCTTACGGGAATTTAGCAGATTACCTTTGAAATTAACTTAAAAATTATTGTTATGTCACTATTAACTATTTTACTCATAATAATCATAGCAGGTATTCTTCTATGGCTTGTCAATACATACATCCCCATGGATAGTAAAATCAAAACAATATTAAATGTTGTGGTTGTGATAGTTGTTATCGTTTGGATTCTCAAAGTATTTGGAATTTTTAATTATTTGAAAGATTTCCATGTATAAATTGTGTCAAAATTATTTTCGGATAAAAAAGTTTGTTTCCCTGATCAAATGTTTGTGAAAGTAAATTACCATATTAACTAAATTAATTTATCGTGAATATCAAAAGAATCTTTGGAGCGTTACTTACTATCCTTGGAATAGGAGGTCTTATTTATGCCGCGATATTATTTGTAAATAACACAGGTGGTACACATTATACAAAAGCGCTTATCATTTATAGCATAATCGGTCTTATATTCTTCATTGCCGGCATTAGCCTTATACGTACAATTAAAGATGAATCATAGTTTTTGAATTATGTACCTCATTTCAAAAATAGTGCAACACGTAAGTAAATGTTTGAATGTTCAAATATGCCTTTGATCTCATAGCACAAATAAAAAAAAGCAAACATTGAAATACTTTCTTTCTTATTGGCAAATGCAATCTACGTGTATCTATTTAACAGGTTCATTTATGAACCCGATAATGTAAGGTGAATTAAAACTATTGAACCCGAAAAGATAAATTGAAATAAATATAAATAAAATCATGAAAAGTAGATTTTTGTTTCATGTATTCTTCGCTTTTGCTAAGGAATGATTGACAAACTAAATTAAGTTATCCTTATATTTTAAAACTTATATTATGATGAACGGAATAGGTCACATTTGGGGAATGGGAATGGGATTGGGCCTTGGCTGGATTATCGGCCTTATCATTCTTGCTGTTATTATTTGGCTGATAGTTAAACTTGTATTTCAACACAACAATCTAAACCTGCAAAATAATAAGTCCCTGCTGCATATTTTAAAAAAAAGATATGTCAGAGGTAAAATCGGTAAAAAGGAATTTGAAAGAAAAAGAAAAGAAATTTTGTAATTATGTCTTTTAAATTATTACTACCGAAGTATTGAACAAATACACAGATTATGAGAGAATATAAATTATTCACTCCAATAAAGATTGGATCTATTGAGGTGAAAAATCGTGTTGTTATGTCGCCTATGACAAGGTCCAGAGCAATCGGCAATATACCAAATGAATTGATGGCGGAATATTACAAACAACGTTCAGGGGCAGGGTTAATTATAACAGAAGGCACTTCGCCATCTGTAAACGGGTTGGGTTACGCCTGTATCCCTGGAATGTTGAACAAACAGCAGGTTGAAGGTTGGAAAAAGGTTATACCGATTATCCGTTCTATAAAGCTTCATAAAGATGATTCAATAAATTCATGACATTTTTAGACTATTATAAAATATTAGGAATAGATAAAAAGGCAACCCAACAGGATGTCAAAAATGCCTATAGAAAATTAGCCAGAAAGTATCATCCTGATTTAAACCCAAATGATAAAGAGGCCAAAAGGAATTTTCAACAAATTAATGAAGCAAATGAAGTATTGAGTGATCCCGAGAAACGAAAGAAATACGATCAATACGGAAAGGACTGGAAACATGCAGAAGAATTTGAAAAATCACAGCAGTACCAGGAACAATCTTCAAATTATCATGGAACAAGGCATTCTGGGCAGCAATTTGAAGGGGACTTTTCTGATTTTTTTGAGTCAATGTTTGGAGGTTCAGCAAGCGCCGGTAGAAATAGGCAGGTGAAATTCAGAGGAGAAGATTACAATACCGAATTGCATCTTGAACTCATTGATGCTTATAAAACCCATAAACAAACATT
>Ga0182017_10001233_pt1 | contig 19910 bp, 19 predicted proteins | sample 712E3DmetaG_FD_120492 | JGI IMG/M metagenome (GOLD analysis project Ga0182017, IMG submission 120492) | Permafrost microbial communities from Stordalen Mire, Sweden - 712E3D metaG | ecosystem: Environmental > Terrestrial > Soil > Wetlands > Permafrost | place: Sweden: Stordalen | collected... | reverse complement strand
TGCGACTAACTCCTGGGGCCCAACTCTCCCCGAAAAGGTGGGAAGAGAGGTCGATAATCAGGTAGCAGCACCTACTGAAACGAGAACACCCACCTGGCACCGCGCGAATATCGCTCACAAAAGAGTGCGGATGGAAGGATGGCGACAGAGGCGGCTCGGCTGAATGGGAACAGACTTACGGAAGGAAGAAAGCGAAACTGTGCCTTGACATCAACCGGCCTTCTCATGGAAGGAGTAACTGTGCCACAAGGCAAAGGCGCGCGCTTCGGAAAGCGGCCGCTACAAAAGCTGACCCAAGAAAAAGCAGATCCCTCCGCTGCGGCCCGCACAAGGCGCGGGCCTCCGGTCGGGATGACAAATTGGGGCTGGGTTGGGGAAGGCCTCACCCCTGAAGGGGTGAGCTACAGCAGAGGTGAGCTACAGCAGAGGGCGATGGGAGAGGCGACCGTTTAGTTCGTTGGGGGAGAGATCGCGGAGGCAGAGGGCGGCGGGGTCGGCGGGATCGCACTGATCGATTTGCTTGAGGGGGAGATCTTCGGGCTGGACTACATATTCGCCGGATTCCATGGACTCGCTGTCATCGGGATCGAAGACGACGACGGGGCTGTCCTCGTGGACGCGGAGGCGGAATTGTTTGGTGGAGGCTTCGTAGTTGGAGAAGGCGAAACAGTGGCCGATGCAGACGCGGTCGATGGAATGGTAGATGAAGGGGGCGCGCCAATCGCCGGGAGCGGCGACGGTTTTCAGTACGCGGGTGCCGAAGGGCAAGTTGCGGGTGAGCTTTTCGGCGTTGGCTTCGAGGCGAGCGACGAAGGAGGTGTCCCGGTAGAGAAAGACGAAACAGAGGAGGGCGCAAGCAGAGAGAGCGACGAGATGCCACTTTTGCGGGGTGAGCGAGCCGAGAAAACAGAGGGCGTAGATGGCGGTGATGAGAGTGAGGCGGGAGACGAGTAGGCCGATCCAACCGGCGTCTTGGCTGAGCTTGAGATTTTCGGGGAGGAGCGAGGTGACGCAAAAGGCGATGACGCAAAGTTCGAGAAGGAGAAGGCGGTCTTTCCACCAGGAGGAGGCGCGGGGGGCGCGGCGAAGGTCCAAACCGGCCATTAGCAGGCCAAAGGCCAAGACAATGGCGGAGATGTAGCGGTAACGTTCGCCGAAGACGACGAACTGGTCCGCGCCGCTGAAGAAGTAGAAAGGATGATCGGGCCACTCGACTTCGTAGGAGGAATGATGAGCGATGAAGAAGCGGATGGCGAGGATGATCGCAAGACCGAAGAGCGGAAAAGCGAGGCGCCAGCGTGGGAGGTGCTGCCAGAGGAGCAAGTAGGCCGCGGCGACGAGAAACCACAATAGGCCGAGGGGGTGCGCGAGGAGCATGAGAGGGATGAGCGGGAGAGCGGCGAGCTGGAATTTGGGGCGGCCGCTCCAAACGAGGGAGAGGCCAAGGCAGGCCAATGCGATGGACAAGTAGTAGTTCATGAAGCCCATGTGGAAGACATAGCCGTAGGCGAGCATGGCGAGAAATGGCGTGAGGAACCAAGGAGGGCGGCGCGTGGCGGCGGCGATGAGAGCAAAGACGCTCCAGAAGAAGAGGAGGACGCAAAGAGCGACAGCGATTTTTTCGGCGGCGGGAATGCCGAAGAGATTGGAGAGAGAAAGGAGGAGGAGATCGAAGAGGATGTTTTTCCATTGCCAGACGGAATAGAGGCCGGGGGCAGTTCCCTTCTGGACGAGTTGGGCAAGCCAGGCGTTGTAGACGTGGCTGCCGAGATCACCGGCTTCGATGTGGGGGTGCCAGAAGACGGGGATGAGGAGGAGGGCGGAGAGGAGGATGGGGCGGAGTTTCATCGGAATGGGGAGAGTATAGCTCGGGTGGGATGGAAATGCGGGAGTGGGGTGGCGAGAAAAGAAAAGGGAGAGAAGAGAAAAGAGAGAAGAGAAAAGATAACGCACTCCTCGAAGCTTGGGGCAAGGAGGCGCGGAGGGCGCGGAGGTTCGCAGAGGGAAGAGGAACCCCAAGACCCAGGCACACACTCCGTGCCTGGGGCACCCGGCACAGAGGTAAGAAAGAGGAAGAAGAAAAGAGGAGAGAGAAAGAGATGTGTGGATGGGTGATGGAAGGCCTCACCCCTCAAAGGGGTGAGCTACAGGTGCTGTTAGCGGCCGGATTGGGCGTCGCCGAGGCGCTTGAGGCGGTCGCGGAGACGGCGCTGGAGCGGGCTTGGCGTGTTCGGGTTAAAAGCGACTAGATACCAGAGGGGCTGGGTTTTGTCTTTGCTGAGATAGCTGAGGGTGGTGGAGTCGGCGTTGGGATGACGAGCGACATTTTCGCGGATGGCGCCGTAGGGATGACGCGAGAGACGGCTGAGAGTCTTGGCATTGGCGCGCGGATGTTCGCTGATGAGGCGGAGGAGGTAGAAATCTTCCTGGGGCGCCTGCTTGGCGAGCTTTTCGAGCATTTCGGGTTTGGCTTCGGCGCTGAGAACGAGGCCGATCTTTTCATCCCAGGCGGTGTTGATGTGGTTGAGCTCGCGGGTGCGCTCGTGGATGAGTTCCTCGAGGATGCGGCGCTCCTGCTGCATGCGGGCGATGGGGAGATGCGTGCCTTCGAGGGAATCCAGGACGCGAAGAAGGTGTTGGCGTTCGCCGAAGACGATCTGCGAGGTGCGCCCAATGCGGCCATTTTCCTTTTCTTTGTATTGCACAAGATCCGAACGTCGCATGATTTGATGCTCCCAATTGGCCTTTGGCGGCTCGCCAAAAGGCACATAATCCCAAACAGACTGATGTGACTGGCTCATGGTCTTGCTGCTGCGCTTTCTGGCGGCTTGTTGGATTATGTTCTGGCGTGGGGGCAGGGTAAAGTTTGGCGGCGCAGGGCTGTGCCCGAAATGGTACGTCCGAGTAATGGGCTGGGGAGAGGAAACCGGCGATGAATGCGTTCGAGGAACACCAGGAAGAGTTGGAGAAGTACGAGCAGATGTTTGGGAAGGAACGCGGGAGGCTGGCGGTCTCGTTGGACCGGATCACGAATGCGCTGGTGCTGGTGGGGCAGCACGGGGTGTATTGCACAAGCCAGAGGAATCCGACGGTGCCGGCGATGGATTTGCGGATGATCGCGCAGGAATTGACGCATGCGAAAGAGTTGGCGCAGGCGGTGATGGAGGAGATGAAGAGGAAGAGTTAACAGTTGACAGTTTGCAGTTCACAGTTGACAACAAGAGTCGGGAGCGCTACGCGCAGGAGAGGAGGGACTAAGGAAAGGATTTACGCAGAGGACGCCCCGACCGGGTCGGGGTAAACGCCGGTCACAGAGAAGAGGTTGAACGGTTGAAAGTTGAAAGTTCAAAAGTTTAAGAGTTTAAGAGTGCAAGAGTTGAACGTGGAGGGAGCTAAAGTTGGATGGGAAGTTGCCACGATCCCTCCATCCCGGCGAAGCGCACGGGACGCAAACGACGCGCTGCGTGCCGCAAACGGCGCGGCACTCCGGTCGGGATGACAGTTTGGGCGAGGCCGCAAACGGCGCGGCAGTTCGGCTGGGATGAGGATTTACTTGATGGCAGGTATGAATCGAAGAGGGATTCCTGTCTACGCGACCCGACGCGCCACAAGACGGCGCGAAAGAGAAAGTCGGGTCGCTCCGCTCGGAATGACGGGTGGTGGAATAAGTTGTGGATTGAGATGACGGAACGATTGGAGGTGTGAGAGGCGGCGGGGCGTGGGTCAGGGGAGGAGGAAGGGGTTGGAATGGCGCTCGCGGCCGATGGAGGTGGTGGGGCCGTGGCCGGGGTGGACGACGGTGTCGTCGGGGAGTTGGAGGAGTTTGGACTTCAGGGAATCCATGATTTGATCGAGAGAGCCGCCCCAGAGATCGGTGCGACCGATGCTGCCGGCGAAGAGCGTGTCTCCCGCGAAGAGCTGCGGATGGGTGAGCTTGATTTGGCCGGAATCCTTGGGGAGATAGAGGCAGACGCTGCCGGGCGAGTGGCCGGGAGTGTGAATGACATTGGCTTGGAAACCGCCCCAACTGAGAGCGTCGCCTTCCTTGAGAAGATGATCGACGTCGACGAGTTCGGGCGCTTCGATACCGAGGAACTCGGCTTGGACTTCCATGCCGTGATAGAGAGGGAGATCGTCGTTGTGCATCATGACGGGCGCGCCGGTGTATTGATGGAGCTTGGCAAGGCCGCCGACGTGATCAATGTGGGCGTGGGTGCTGACGATGACTTTGACGGTGAGCTTGTAGCGGCCAAGAAGGCCGAGGATGCGCTCGACCTCATCGCCGGGATCGATGACGATGGCTTCGCGGGATTTGGGATCGCCGATGATCAGACAGTTGCACTGGAGCATGCCGACAGGCAGCTTGATGTAGATCATCTCCGGGTTGGCGGCGTCGGGGAGACGCAGGGCGTCGGGTGCGGCGTTCATTGGGAGAAGTATAGCATTGGAAATGTGGGGTGATGGATGAGGGATATCAGCGAGAGGTTGTGAAGTTGAAAGTTGAAGAGTTGAAGAGTTCAAGAGTTCAAGAGTTTAGGAGTTAAAGAGCTTCAGACCCAGGGTGCCAGAGTTGGTCGGGAAGTTGCCGCGATCCCTCCGCTACGTGCCGCAAAGTGCGCGGCACTTCGGTCGGGATGACAGATTGGGTGGGGGCGCACAAAACGCGGCACTTCAGTCCCCCCGAAGATCGGGGCAAGGAGGCGCCCCGACCGGGTCCCCGAGAAACTCGGGGCGGAACGGGACAGGCGCCGATCACGGAGGAAAGAACACATCAGAGAAGAGGTTGAAGAGTGTAAGAGTGTAAGAGTTTAAGAGTTGAACAGCCGGGGTGGGAGAGGCGGGTTTGGTAGACTGGCGGGAGAGGGGGAAACGTTGGAAGAGAAGAGCGAAGAATTGAGGACGGCACTGGAGGCGATGCACCTGGCGAATGGGGCGACGCTGGGGACGTGGTTTGGGTGCGCGCTGCCGGACCGGTTTGGGGATTGGCGGGTGGAGTATGGGTATTTGCGGGAGAGCGTGGGGGTGGTGGACAAGAATTACCGGGCGTACTTGAGCTTTGCGGGGCCGGACCGGGTGCGGTACCTGAACGCGATATTGACGAACAATATTAAGGAGCTGGCGGAGAACCGCGGGACGGTGTCGCTGTTTCTGAATCCGCAGGGGCATATTCAGGCGGAGATCGAGACGTATGCGCTCGGCGAAGAGTTGTTTTGCATTTCGTATGCGATGATTCGCGAGAGGCTGATCGAGGGATTGGAGAAGTACATCATCATGGACGATGTGACGTTGTCCGACCAGACGGAGGAGTATGGGACGCTGGCCGTGGAAGGACCGAAGGCAGCGGCGGTGACGGCGGAGTTGACGGGAGTGGATTTGGGCGGGATGGCGGAGTTGGAGACGCGGGAAGTTTTGGTGGGGGGAGCTCCCTGCCGGATGATTCGGAGATCGCCGGGTGGAGTGGGCGGGGCGGAATTTCTGGCGAAGCGCGGGGACATTGAGGCGCTGTGGAAGACGGCGGTGGAGGCAGCGCGTAGGCACGGCGGGGGGCCGGCGGGATATGCGGCGTTGAATGTGGTGCGGCTGGAACAGAGGATACCGTGGTTTGGATACGATTTTGGAGAGAAGCAGATACCGCATGAAGCCGGCTTGCAGGATTCGCACATCAGCTATACGAAGGGCTGCTATACGGGACAGGAGATTGTGGAGCGCGTAAGGTCGCGTGGGCAGGTGAACCGCGCGCGGGTGTCGTTGCAGTTTGATGCTGCGGAGAATGTTGCGGCGAACACACCTTTGTTGGCGGAGGGGAAAGAGGTGGGAATTGTGACCCGGACGGGATTCTCGCCGGGGATGAACGCGTGGATTGGGATGGGGTATGTGCGGAGGGAGAAGGCGGGCGTGGGGACGAAGATGGAGGTGGCGGGGGGGACGGCGACGGTGATTTAAGGAAGTTATCAGTGATCAGTGATCAGGAAGCAGGAGAACGGCCAAAGAAAAGAATTAACACAGAGGTACATAGAACACAGAGTTCACAGAGAAGAGCGGAGAAGAGAGATTCATCGCACAAAAAGCGTGCGATGCAAAAGCGTACCTCACCCCGACGAAGCGTACGGGGCGCAAAACCGGTGCTCCGCAGACTCCGTTCGGAATGACGGGGCTTTGCGAGTTGGCGTGAAGAGGGAGAAACGGGAAAGGAAAAAAGTGAGGTCGGCCTGCTAGATCGTAAGAGCCCACCCTTCGCACAAGACGCGAAGGATGGGGCACCCTCAAGTACATCGTTGTGTGGCGTAGCGGGGAAACCCCAAGAGCACAGTCAGGAGTGACTGTGCCACAGCGGCGGCGAAGGGAGGGAGGGCTAGGAGGCGAAGAGGTCGCGGAGTTCTCGGTGGAGGAGGGCGCGGTCGCCGGGGTCCATGGCGATGATCTGGAGGGCCATGCCGGCGTTTGGATGAACGCGGCGGACGATGGCGCGTCCGCGAATCTGTCCCGCGGGGGTATCCAATAAGAGTTGCACGCCACTGCGAAGGGGCACGGGGAGCCTGGTGCAAATGAAGAGGCCGCCAAGAGCGAGGCTGTCCATGTAGGAGACGTCGCGGGTCATGCCGGATTGCCAGGCGACGACGAAGGATTTCGGCGGACGGACACGTGGGTATTTGCGTTGGTCTGGGGCGAGCATAAGAAGGCCAACCGGGTCTGAATAGTCTAGTGACAGGTGAGGGCCAAGTCTAGGGGAGAATTAAAACTATCTCATAAAGGACTTAAGGCATTCCCTCAGGGGATTCCGCCCGAAATCGGCGGCCCCGCCTGCGGCGGGCGAAAGTCCATCGAAAGCCAAGCACTGAATGTCGGAGCTCCCGACCAGGTCGGGACAGGCGCCGCTCCAAAGCCCTAACTTCGGAGAAAAACTCGGGCGCTTTCGCGAATCATTTATGGGGCAGCTAGTCGAATTCGCGCTTGGGCTTGGGCTGGTCCTGGCCGACGCGGCCGGAAGAGATATCGGCCTGGAAGTAGTTTTCGCCCTTGATGGGAGTGCCGGCCATGCGGCGAAGCATGGCGAGTTGGCCGATGTGGTGCAAGGCGTCGGCGACGGGACCCTGGAAGAGTTTTTCGGGCGAGGCGTGGAGAGAGGCGACGCCGGCGAGATAGTCGTCGAACTCTTGGAGAGAGGCGAAGAAGCGCTGAGTTTCGTCGTGCCATGGCAGGGGCTTGGAGTCATGCCAAGCGGGCTGGCCTTTGGCCATGGAGAGCGCCCAATCGAAAAGATCGCCGAGGTGCGCAAGGATTTGCACGGGGGTGCGGGTGGTTTCGGCGGAACGGAAATTGGCGAAGGAGTCCGGAGCGCCGCGGAGGACTTTCGCGCCGCGATAGGCGATGGTGGCGAGAGTGTGGCGCAGGAGGTCACGAGCGCTGGTGGCTGGAGGAATCATAAGGGAGTAAACCTACCAGCTTCTCCGTGGGAAGAAAAGATTTCTTGCAGGGCTGCCGCGAGCACAAGATGCAACCCCAGCAGAACCCAAGACCCAGGCACACACTCCGTGCCTGGGGCACCCTCCGTGTTTCTTCGGGTTCCGGTCGTTGAAGGGTGGTTGCGCCTGCATGAGACTTCAGCGAAACCCGGGAGAGACCCAAGACCCAGGTACACACTCCGTGCCTGGGGCACCCTCCGCGAGATTTCGGTATTCGATGGGTTGAAATGGTGGAAAGGCGCCCGCCTCCGAACGCCAAGGCGCCGCACTCCAAAAAAACTTAAGAGAGATTCAGGGCGCGTTTGAAGGAGCCCTTTTCGGCGTCGATTTTTTTCTGGAGCTGGAGAATGGCGTAGAGCACGGCTTCGGGGCGCGGGGGACAGCCGGGGACGTAAACGTCCACGGGGATGACCTGATTGCAGCCCTGCACGATGGCGTAATTGTTGAAGACGCCGCCGGAAGTGGCGCAGGCTCCCATGGAGATGACCCACTTGGGCTCGGGCATTTGATCGTAAAGCTGGCGAATGACGGGAGCCATCTTCTGGGAGAGGCGTCCGGCAACGATCATGAGATCGGCCTGGCGGGGCGAGGGACGAAAGACTTCAGCGCCGAAGCGGGCGAGGTCGAAGCGTGAGGCGGCCATGGACATCATCTCGATGGCGCAGCAGGCGAGGCCGAAACCCAGGGGCCAGATGGAGCTTTTGCGCGCCCAGTTCACGGCTTTATCGAACTGGGCGAAGATGATGCCTTCGTCCTGGAGGAGTTTGCCGAAATCGTCGGGCTTGGTGAGGGTGACGCTTTTGCCGAGGGTGGTGGCCATGTGTGCCTCTGCGATGCTCTTTTATTTTGACATAGGGCGCAAGGACATACAAACGGGTGGTTGGGCCAGATGAACAGGGGCGTTGAGCGCGTGCCGGGCGACAGAAAAAGAGTTACGCAGAGGACAGATAAATCGTATCACGATAGGTTCGCGGGACGTCTGGGACGCGGTGCGCGAGATTTTGTTTCGACAATGGTCATGAAGATAAGGGTGGCGAAGAAGAAGAGAAAGAATAGGTAACCGTGATTCAGGCACCAGCCAATGAAGGGAGCGGCGTGGTAGGTGATCGATCGGTCGTCCACGGGAGTGGGATGAGCGGGGTCGTAGGGCAACTGCGCCCACATGGACATCGTGCGGAAAATAATGATCCGGGTCATCAGCAAAACAATGGACAATCCCCACAGGGAGCGAGAGAGGAGGAGCAGGCGGGCTTGATTGGAGAGGGGCATGCGAACCTCGGTCGCGATTGGCGTGCTTCTAGACGGGAAAGTAGCACTGGGAGAGAGGAAGTCCATGGTGGGGGGGGGGGAGAATTGACAGGGGAAGAGAGAAAGACAAAGAATTAATGCAGAGGTCACCCCGACCGGGTCGGGGTAAACGACGAGCACAGAGTTCGCAGAGAAGAGAGGCCCAAGAGCACAGACAGGAGTGTCTGTGCCACAGGACGCAGAGAAGAGAGAGGCAAGAACCGGTCTAAAGACCGGCCACTACAGGGGAATTCGGACGCGAGATGATGGACCTTTTTGAAGAGATAGTGCGGATGAGGCGGGCGGGGGTGCGCGGGGCGCTGGCTACGATTGTGCATACGAGCGGGTCGATTCCGAGCTACGAAAGCTCGCGGATGCTGGTGCGGGAAGACGGGTCCATTACGGGAACAATTGGCGGGGGGTGCGTGGAGGCGGACGTGTGGGCGGCGGCGAAAGAGGTGATGGAGAAGGAAACGCCGCGGAAACTGGTGTTCAACCTGAATAATGAGGCGACGTATGACAATGGGCTGATCTGCGGGGGCACGGTGGAAATTTTTGTGGAGCCGATCCTACCGCAGCCGGTGGTGTACCTGTTTGGCGGAGGGCATGTTTCGATGGCGGTGGCGAAGGCGGCGCAGGCGGCGGGGTTTGGCGTGGGGGTGGTGGATGACCGCGAGGCGTTCGCGAATGCGGAACGGTTTCCGATGGCGCAGGAGATATTCACGAGTTATGACGAGGCGTTCGGGAAGCTGAAGCCGAATGCATCGAGCTACCTGGTGATCGTGACACGCGGGCCCAAAGAAGATATGCGCGTGTTGGCGTGGGCGGTGCGGACGGCGGCGAGGTACGTGGGGATGATCGGGAGCAAGCGCAAGGTGCTGAGCGTGTACAAGGCGCTGGAGAACGAGGGGTACCGGCGGGAAGAATTCGAGAGAGTGTATGCGCCGATGGGATTGGAGATTGGGGCGCTGTCTCCGGAAGAGATTGCGCTGAGCATTGTGGCGGAGTTGGTGGCGGTGCGGCGGAATGCGGGCGGGGCGGCGCATAAGAAATTGAAGGTGGGGGAAGAGGCAGAAGAGTTGAAAGTTTAAGAGTTTAAGAGTTTAAGAGTAAAAGCCCAAGGCGCGAGAATCGGTCGGGAGCATGCCATGATCCCTCCACTACGTGCCGCAAAAGGCGCGGCACTCCGGTCGGAATGACAAATTGAGCGAGGCCGCAAAAGGCGCGGCACTCCGGTCGGGATGACAACTCTGTATGGTGCGGCGAATGCAGAGAAGATGAAGAGGGACGGAAACATCCCGACCGGGTCGGGGCAGGCGCCGGTCACAGAGATAAGAGCACAGAGGGCACAGAGAAGAGCGAAGAAAAGGAACTCGAGAGGACAGACAGGAGTGTCTGCTCTACGAGGAAAGCGGAAGGGCTTGTGGGAGTGGGGGAATGGCAGTAGGATGCGGGCAGGCCCGGCAGAATGTGGCGGGCAGGCAGAGGGAATCCGCCACTCCCAGCCTTGGACGGCACCACCCGAAGTTGATGGCCCGGGGGTGAATTATGATTGCGGCCGTGATCCTTTCCGGCGGGTCGAGCAGCCGCATGGGCTCGCCGAAGGCGTTGCTTCCCTACCAGGGGCGCCTTTTTCTGGAACATTTACTGGAAGTGACGCGACATCCGAGGATTGGTGTGCGGCGCGTGGTGTTGGGAGCGCACGCGGAAGCGATCGCGCGGGCGGTGGCGCTGCATCCGGACGAAATCGTAATCAATGAGGAGTGGGAAAAGGGGCAGTTGAGTTCGCTGCACGCGGCGATGCGCAGTTTGCCGGCGGGAACGGACGGACTGATGGTGTGCCTGATCGACCATCCGCTGATCAGCGCGGCGCTGGTGGATGATCTGGTGCAGGGATTTTATGCGTCGCGGGCGCCGATTGCATTGCCGGTGTTTGAGGGACGACGCGGGCATCCGGTGTTGTTTTCCGCGGCGGTGTATGAGGAGTTGGAGAAGGCGCCGATGGATGTGGGAGCGCGGGCGGTGGTGTGGGCGCATGCGAAGGATGTATTCGAAGTGGGCACGACGGAAGAAGGGTGCGTACTGAATTTGAATGATCCGGAGACGCTGGAGAGGGCGAGGGGAAGTAGTTATCAGTGATGAGTATTAAGTTTTAAGTGATAAGTCAAAAGTTGAAAGTTAAAAGTTAAAAGTGGAAAGACCAACCCTAGTAGAGAAGAGAAATGCTTAGGCAGAGGTCGCCCCGACCGCGTCGGGGTAAACGCCGAGCACATAGTTCACAGAGAAGAGAAAGGCAAGAGGGAAAAGCAGATCCCTCCGCTACGTGCCGCAAACGGCGCGGCACTCCGGTCGGGATGACAAGTTTGTCTAGGGCGGGGATGAATCGAAGAGGGATCCCTCGACCCCGGCGAAGCGCACAGGGCGCACAAATCGCGCTGCGCGACCCGACGCGCCCTAATTCGGCGCGGAAGAAAGAATCGAGTCGCTCCGCTCGGGATAACAAGTTTGGGCGGAGGGGATGACAGCGCGAGGGATTGAGGATGAGTTACGAAGTGGGGCGGAGGCGATGGAGGAGGGCGCGGAGGGCATCGAGGGCGAGATGGGCGGCGTGGGCGGAGGCGGGAGGCAGTCCACCGAGAGCGGTGGAGAGAGAGTCGGCGTTGATATCGTTGAGTTCGTGGAGTTCCCTTCCCTGAATTATTTCCGTTAACAATGAGGCGCAGGCGATGGAGGCGGTGCAGCCGCGGCAGAGGAAACGCACGGCGGCGATGCGGCCGTTTTCGAGGATGGCGGAGAGTTGCAGGACGTCGCCGCAAACGGGATTGGTGACTTCGATCTTGGCAGTGGGGTTGGGGAGTAAACCGGCGTTGCGGGGGGATTGGAAGTGGTCGAGGAGGGTGGGGGAGAACATGGAGGAAGTATCGCAGTGAGGGGGACGGGTGTCGAGCGCAAGAGAAGAGAAAAGCTTACCACAGAGTGAACAGAGGGGCCGCAGAGAACATAGAGGAAAAAAGGAAAGAAAGAAGGAAAGAAAGAAAGAAAAGGCTTACAGAGACGTCGCTCCGACAGGGTCCCCGAGAAGCTCGGGGCGGGGCCGCGGAGAGCGGGATGGCGGCGGCAGCGAGGAGGAACGGGAAGACCACGCGAAGGAAGAAGGAACGCATCGCTCACCCCCTGAGCAGAATGCGGAATTTGGAGCGCTGGTTGGTTGGGTGCGGCAGCAAGAAGAAAGGTTGCCACGGAAGGTAGGTATTGCGGGAGTTATCTGTGGAGAGGGTGCGGAAGAGGAACGGGTGGCGGAGTTCAGAAAAAGATTACACAGCGGTCGCCCCGACCGGGTCGGGGCAGGCGCCGGTCACAGAGGGAAGAACACAGAGAGCACAGAGAACGGAAGGAAAGAAGAGAAGAGAGAGATGGGCGTTCGATCGTAAGAGCCCACCCTTCGCACAAAACGCGAAGGATGGGGCACCCTCAAGTATTTCGTTGGGTGGAGTAGCGGGGGAACCCAAAGAACACGTTTGGAACTGCAATCCGTGCCGATCTGAAGATCGGCCACTACAAAGGCGAACCCAAGAGCACAGTCCCTTCGGGACTCAGGGTAAACAGGAGTGACTGTGCCACGGAAGGCGGACCCTGCAAGGACGTCTCTGGCGAAGGAACTCTTCTTTTCTTTGGGACGGAGGAAAAGCAAAGCAGATTCCTCGCTTCGCTCGGAATGACAAATAAAACCCGGAATGACAAGTAAAAGAAGATTGCGACCCGTGGTTAGGAGGTGACGGGGTTGGGTTTGTCGGGGTTGATGTTGAGTTCTTTGATGGCGTTTTGGACGGTGGCTTCGCCGACGAGGCCGTCCTGGGCCAGTTCGTGGAGGGCGGCGACGACGATGAAGCGGGAATCTACCTCGAAGAATTCGCGGAGAGATTCGCGGCACTCGCTGCGACCGAAACCGTCGGTGCCGAGCGTGGCGAGGCGACGGGGCGCCCATTTGGAAATCATGGAGGGAAGAACCTTCAAGTAGTCCGAGGCGGCAACCAGGACGCCCTGCTCGCCTTCGAGACATTGCGTGACGTAGGGGACGCGCGGAGTTTCGTCGGGATGGAGACGATTCCAGCGCTCAACTTCGATGCCATCGGTGTAGAGATTCTTGTAGCTGGTGACGCTCCAGACATCGGCGGCGACGCCGAATTTTTGGTCGAGAATTTCCTGGGCGCGGAGAACTTCGTTGAGAATGGCGCCGCTGCCGAAGAGTTGCGCGCGGAGCTTGGCTTTGCGCTCGCCTGCGGGGCGGAGTTTGTACATGCCCCTGAGGATGCCATCTTTCGAGCCGGCGGGCATGGCGGGCATGGCGTAAGGCTCGTTCATGACGGTGATGTAGTAAAAGATGTTCTCGCCATCCTTGTACATGCGGCGAATGCCATCCTGAAGGATGACGGCGATTTCGTAGGCGTACGCGGGATCGTAGGCGCGAAGATTGGGGACGGGGAGAGCGAGGACGTGGCTGTTGCCGTCCTGGTGCTGGAGACCTTCACCGGCGAGAGTGGTGCGGCCCGCAGTGCCACCGAGGAGAAAACCACGCGTGCGCATATCAGCGGCGGCCCAGATGAAATCGGCGATGCGCTGAAAACCGAACATCGAATAATAGATGAAGAACGGAATGGTGTTGATGCCGTGGGTGGCGTAGGCGGAGCCGGCGGCGATGAATGAAGCGACGGAGCCTGCTTCGGTGATGCCCTCTTCGAGGATCTGGCCGTTCTTGGCTTCCTTGTAATAGAGGAGGGTGTTTACGTCCACAGGCTCGTACTTCTGGCCAACGCTGGAATAGATGCCGACGGTGCGGAAGAGGGATTCCATGCCGAAGGTGCGGGCCTCGTCGGGAACGATGGGAACGACGAGTTTGCCGATTTCGCGGTCCTTGAGCATTTTGCGGAGCATGCCGACGAAGGCCATGGTGGTGGAAACTTCGCGGCCTTCGCTGCCCTCGAAGAATTCGCGGAAGAGTTCGTCGTGATCGGCGACGAGCGGCGCGGAGCGGACTTTGCGCTGCGGCATGTAGCCGCCAAGGGCTTCACGGCGGCCTTTGAGGTAACGCATTTCCTCGCTGTCTTCCGCGGGACGATAGAAGGGCAGCTCGTTGACGTCTTCATCGCTGAGGGGAATGCCAAAGCGCGAACGAAACTCGCGCAGCTCGTCCTCATTGAGCTTTTTCTGCTGGTGGGTGACGTTCTTCCCTTCCCCGGCTTCGCCGAGGCCGTAACCCTTGATGGTGCGGGCGAGGATGACGGTGGGGCGGCCCTTGTGTTCGAAGGCGGCTTTGTAGGCAGCGTAAACTTTGCGGGGATCATGGCCGCCAAGACGCAGGCGGCGAAGCGCCTCATCGGGAAGCGGCTCGACGAGTTTGAGAAGGCGGGGATCGCTGCCAAAGAAGAATTGGCGGATGTAAGCGCCGCTGGAGACAACGAGTTTCTGGTATTCGCCGTCGACCATTTCGCCCATGCGCTTGACGAGGAGGCCTTCGGTGTCGCGCTCGATAATGGGATCCCATTCCGAGCCCCAGAGAATTTTGATGACGTTCCAACCGGCTCCGCGGAAGGCCGATTCGAGCTCCTGAATGATCTGGCCATTGCCGCGCACGGGACCATCGAGGCGCTGGAGATTACAGTTGACGACGAAGATGAGGTTATCGAGTTTTTCGCGGGAGGCGAGAGTGATGGCGCCGAGGGATTCGGGCTCGTCGGTTTCGCCGTCGCCGAGGAAGGCCCAGACTTTGGCATCGGTGGCGGGCTTGAGGCCGCGATTTTCGAGATAGCGATTGAAGCGCGCCTGATAGATGGCCATCAGGGGGCTGAGTCCCATGGAGACAGTGGGAAATTCCCAGAGGTCGGGCATGAGCCAGGGATGCGGGTAGGAAGAGAGACCGCCGCCGGGCTTGAGTTCACGGCGAAAATTCACGAGTTGCTCGACGCTGAGGCGGCCTTCGAGAAAGGCGCGGGCATAGATTCCGGGAGCGGCGTGGCCCTGGAAATAGACGGTGTCGCCTTCAAAGGAATCGGAGCGCGCGCGGAAGAAATGGTTGAAGCCGACTTCGTAGAGCGTGGCGGCGGAGGCGTAGGTGGAGATGTGGCCGCCGATATTGTGTTCGAGGCGATTGGCGCGGACGACCATGGCGAGGGCGTTCCAACGGATGAGGGATTTGATGCGGCGCTCGAGCTGCTGATCGCCGGGGAAGAGAGGTTCTAGGCGCGCGGGGATGGTGTTGGCGTAAGGCGTGTTGGCGGAAAAAGGAAGATCGATGCCGCTGACGGTTGCGTGGGCACGGAGGCGCTCCATGATTTCGCGGGCCACGTCGGTGCCGCTGGACAGCAGGACGGAGTCGAGAGATTCCAGCCATTCCTGGATTTCGACGTCCTCGATGTGGCGAGGCACGTAAGTTTCCTGATCCATGGGAGCGATGGGCTGCTTCCTTCCGGCCTGGGCCCGGTGGGGGGGCCGGCGCGTGCGTTGGAAGAAACGCACAATTGATAAGAATACACCTAGAGGGGCGCGTGCGCATCCGGGAGGCGAGAAAAAATAGATGATGGGGTGTTGCGGGAATTTGGATGGGGGGGAGTTCAAAGTCGAAAGTTAAAAGTTGAAAGTTTAGCAGGAGAGGATCCGTTGCTGGACAAATTACAAAGATTACGCAGAGGCGCCCCGACCGGGTCGGGGTAAACGCCGAACGCGGAGGTTCGCAGAGAAGGAGGGAGAGAGAGGAGCCCAAGAGCACAGTTAGGAGTGACTGTGCCACAGGAGGGCGGCGGGCGAGGGTGAATTGCACTTTGGCGGGAGCGCATGCGGCCGTAAAAGCGGCGGCAAGCCGCCGCACTCCAAGTCGGGCCGCTCCGCTCGGGATGACAATATGACTTAGGACACGGTGATTCGCGGAAAAGGGAAACACAAGAACCGACCTGAAGGTCGGCCACTACAGAAGAGGTGAGGAAGGGCCAAGCAAGGGGTTAGGTGCGGAGGTCGGGGAAGAGGGAGCGGCCGCCGTCGAGGACCAGGGTTTGGCCGGTGAGGAATTCGGCGGTGATTAGGAAGAGGACGGCGTCGGCGATTTCATCGGGGCGGCCGGTGCGGCGGAGGGGAGCGCGGCGGATGAAGTCGGTTTGCCACTCGGGAGGATCGCCGGGCATGGTGATGGTGCCGGGAGCGATGGCGTTGACACGGACGGCGGGGGCGAGTTCCTTGGCGAGGATGCGGGTCATGAGAATGACGCCGGCTTTGGAGACTGAGTGGGGGAGAAACTCACGCCAGCCGAGCAGGCCACCAATATCGGCGAAATTGACGATGATTCCCTTCCCGGATTTGGCGAGATGAGGAGCAGCGGCTTGGGCGCAGAAGAAAGGGGCCTTGAGATTGGTGTCGAGGGAGGCGTCCCAGGATTGCTCGGTAGTGGAACCGAATTTGGCTTCGAGGAAATTGGCGGCGTTGTTGACGAGGATGTCGAGGCGGTGGAAGTGGCTGACGGCTTGATCGATGAGATTTTGGATTTGGGCGACGTTGGTGAGGTCGGCGGAAATGGCGATGGCGCGCTGGCCGAGCTTCTCGATTTCGTGGACGGTGTCGCGGGCTTCGGCTTCGGAGCGGCCGTAGTGGATGGCGACGTCGGCGCCCTCGGCGGCGAGGCGGAGGGCTACGAAACGTCCAATGCGTTTGGCGGCGCCGGTGACGAGGGCGACGCGGCCGGAGAGTCTCTTTTCGTCGGGCATGGACCGCTCCCACAACTCCACGGGAAAAGGTAGCACAACCCCTGCTAAAATCACGACGGTTCGAGGTGAAGCGATGAAACTTGATTTGCTGGCGATTGCGGCGCATCCGGATGATGTGGAACTGACGTGCGGGGGAACGCTGCTGAAGATGGCGCAGCGCGGGTACACGACGGGGATACTGGACTTGACGGCGGGAGAAATGGGAACGCGAGGAACGCCAGAGACGCGTGCGAAGGAAGCGGCGCGTGCGGCGAAGATTCTGAAGGTGGCGTGGAGGGGAACGCTGGGCGTGGCGGATTCGGATGTGGAGGCTACACGTCAGAACAAGTTGCGGCTGGCAAAGGTGATCCGCGAGTTGCGGCCGCGGACGGTGATCCTGCCGTATTGGGAGGCGCGGCATCCGGATCATTACCACGCATCGGCGCTGGGGTACGAAGGGTGCTTTTTGGCGGGACTGAAGCAACTGCCGCTGGACGGCGAGCCGTACCGGCCGTTCAAGATATTGTATGCGACGTCGTTTGAGGGCATGCCGCCGACGTTTGTGGTGGATGTGACGAAGCAGTATGAGGCGAGAAGGCGGGCGATTCTGGCGTATGGGTCGCAATTCCGTCCGGCGAAGAGCGAACGGAAGCAGCGGGTGTACCTGGCAATCGATGAGCTTGACGCGAAGATGGACCTGCTGGCGCGGCACTATGGACAAATGATTGGGGTGCGGTACGGGGAGCCGTTTTTACAGAAGGAGATGATGAGGGTGGAGGATGTGGTGGAGTTGGGAGTGCGGTCGATTTGAGAGAAGTTCTAAGTTGTATGTTTTCAGTTTTAGGTAAAGAAAGAAGGGAAAAAGAAACGAAGGGCGCGGGGGGACAACTGCGATCTGTGGTCCGGATGCGAATAGAAAGGCTTACACAGAGGTCGCCCCGACCGGGTCGGGGTAAACGACGAACGCAGAGTTCGCAGAGAAGAGGGGAGCAGAGGCAGAAAAGCAGATCCCTCCACTACGTGCCGCAAACTACGCGGCACTCCGGTCGGGATGACAGCTTGTGCGAGTTTGCATGAACCGGGGGCCTGCGGTTGGGATGACAGCGGGGGAGAGAATATGGTTTGTCGGCGGGGGCTGAAACCGTAAAAGCGGCGGCAAGCCGCCGCACTCCAAATGAGCCGAGGAGCCATGATGCAGAGATCGCGTAAGGCACGGAGGATGGGCGGAGAAGAGAAACCCAAGAGCACAGACAGGAGTGTCTGTGCCACAAAGGCGGGGTTAGACGGAGTCGTCTTCCATGGCGGGGGTGAAGCCGGGGAGGTTTTGGCCGGCGGGGGTGCGTTCGACCTTGACGCGAAGCTGGTTTTCGTTTTCTGAGCCGGACTTGCGCAAGACGGCGATGGTGCTGAGTGCTTCGTTATAGACCCGGGTGACGAGATAGGTTTCGGCGGTGCCGTCCTTCTTCCAAAGCTGGCCAATCTGGATCTTCCGCGCGCTCATAGTGATGCTTTGAATGTAGAGAGGCTGGCCAGAAGTGTCAACAGTCCATGTGGCAGGGCAGGGATTCCGCAACGAACGCAAGATGAGGTGGGGGTTAGGTAGGTTTAGCGTAGCTTTGAGGTGTTTTTGGCCAGGAGACAGATGGGAAGGGTAATTCGCATAGCTTTTCGAGGGCGAAAGCGGGTCGGCGCGGCCATCCGAAGAGACCACGGGCAGGAAAACCGCCATGAGGATTCCCGGGACGAGCAGAAGTGCCGGAGGAGGGGGCGCGAAAAGCCTCAGGGCGGCATGCCGGCGGGAGTCAGATCGCCATACAGCTCGGCGGCGATAAATTTGGCCCAGAAGATTTGGGTCTTGCTCTGGCGTGCGGCGGGCTTCACATTCCGCGCAAGGAAGGCATGAAAGATGTTGTAAGCGAGGAAGGCCACGAGCAAAAAACACTCGATGGCGCCGGGGTCACGCTTGAAGACATGATCGGAGTGCCATTCGTTGGCCAAGTCGTTGAAGCCATAATTCTCGATATCCCATCGCTGGTGCCCCCAATGGACGGCTCGCTCGACCGGAACTTGGGTAGGCGATAAGGTGGTCACCCAGATCCAATCACTGCTTTGTGGATCGTCCTGCTTGTCGAGTTGCCGACGTACCGCGTAGGTCTCCAGGGAACGAATGACGCGCACCGGGGCCTGCACCTGGGGCCAGGAGAGCAAGTCCGGAAAATCCCACCAGCAGCACTGGCGGGACCGATAGCGACCCTGTTGCGGCGCTACGTGGTCGAATAATCCAGCCACGTCCTGATAGAGATTGCGACGTTCCTCTTTGAGAACCACCAGAGCGTGTTTGCCGCGAGCGAGCAAATAGTTGAAAAAGGAGGCCTTGGCGTAGAGTGCGTCGGCCAGCACCAGATCGAAGGCCCGCGGATAGGCGGGGATCACGCGCGCCAATAAACGCAGGGCGGTTTCCACTTCATCCTCGCCGGGCCATTGCGGCTCATGGTCCAGGAACAGACGAACCGCCTCACCTCCTAGCGGCGCACCGGACAGCAACAGCAACGTGACCTGCCAATGATAAAACTGGATGCGCTCGCCTCCCTCACAGTGGATGGTTCGCTGCAAGCAGCCGGGACAATGACGTAAGTAACTGGCGTGGCTTTCGTGACCGTCCAGAACGACTACGCCCAAGCCGTAAATATCCGGCAAGGCTTTGTTGCGTTTCAGACGCTGGTAGACGTCGTGAATCCCTTGCCGAAGCCCGTCGGTATCGAGCAAGGCATGGACGCGTCCCAAGGTGTCTGCACTGAAGGTCGGCTCTTGCAACCAACCCTGCCAAAAGCGGGCCCGGCCGACCCGTTCCCAAGCGTTGCTGCTGCCCATCCTGGCCCAGAACAACACCAGCGACGATTTCACCACCGCCGCGGTGGAGATGCGTGGTTTCCGTCTCTGGCCCGAGATGTGCGTGACGATGTCCCGAGAGAAGTGGAAGATCTTTCCCGAATAGGCGATCAGGCGGCGAAGAACGTTTATCGTTTCCTTCCCTGAAGCCCTTTCCATTGCAATTCGGAAACTTCCTCAATCAGTTTCTGCATCAGGCGATAGTCGTTAACGGCTTGGCGAACGCGTTGCTGCCAGGCCTTGGGGACACAGATCTGGCGAAGCTTCCCCGCCTGGCTCTGCACGAGGTACAAGGACTTATGCAGTGCACCTCGGGCGCAACGGCAATTGGCCTTGCCGCACGTGCCGGAACGTTGCGAGAGAGTGCCGCGGAGGAACCATTGACCAGAGGAGAGTTGCGCAATCCGGGAACGGAAGTTGCGCTCGGTGGCGGAGAGTTTCGTGCGGTTCAGGGGGTTGCCCATGTCTTATACATATTACATATACAAGACCCAGGAGAAAGTCAAGAGCAAATACACAATGCGAATTTGCTCCCTGCGAGAGC
>Ga0182017_10001231_pt1 | contig 19922 bp, 16 predicted proteins | sample 712E3DmetaG_FD_120492 | JGI IMG/M metagenome (GOLD analysis project Ga0182017, IMG submission 120492) | Permafrost microbial communities from Stordalen Mire, Sweden - 712E3D metaG | ecosystem: Environmental > Terrestrial > Soil > Wetlands > Permafrost | place: Sweden: Stordalen | collected... | reverse complement strand
GTGCTGATGGTTTTGGCGCTCAGATAGAGCTCGTCTGCAATTTCCGTTGCCTTCTTGCCTGAGGCGATCTTCAGCATTACTTCATATTCACGGTTAGACAACGTATCTTGAAGCGCCCCTTCGGCTCCGGTATCCAAATTAAAAGCCAATTTCTCCGCCAGAGAAGCACTGACATATTTCCGGCCAAGTACTACTTTCCTGATCGCGGTTAACAATTCATCGGGCAAAGTATCTTTATTCAAATACCCGGAGGCGCCGGCCTTTAGCGCCCGTATGGCATACTGTTCTTCCGGATGCATGCTTAATATCAAAACCTTGAGATCAGGTTTTTTACTTCTTAATTCATTCAGGATATCTAGTCCGTTACTATCGGGCATGGATATATCCAATAACAGGATATCGTAGTCCTTGTTCAATGCATGGAAAAGTGTTTCTTTTCCGTTGCTTGCTTCATCTTCTATCACGATGTCGGGGACATCTGCCAGAATCTGTCTTAGTCCCTGGCGAACAATAGCATGGTCGTCAGCAATAAGCAGCTTTATCATAGCTTGCCTCCTTTGGTATCAGTGGAATCGTCAAAGTCACTGTAATTCCCCTATCCGGATTTCTTTTGCTCTTGACCTCGCTCCCGAAAAGATAAGCGCGCTCACCTATCTCCATTAGCTTGAACGGAAGTTGATTCGTGAACTCTTCACCTGAAGTCCAGATGCCATTATCCGTGACTTTTAGTTTCAGCTTGCCGGCTCTTACTGTTAAACTTACCCTGACTATAGTTGCGGTCGCTTGCTCTTGAATATTCGCCAGTATTTTCCGCAAGATACGGAAAATAGCGGTAGACAATTGCCCGTCGAGAGTAATTTGCACAGGTGCGATGTCCAGTTCACATGCGATCCCGGTATTTTCCGCAAAATACTTTGTTTGCCATTCAATTGCGGCAATGAGCCCCAGATCATCCAATACGCCCGGCCTTAATTCTACGGATATTCGCCTGGCGGTTTCAGTTGTTGTATCGGTCAATTCTAATAGCTGTTCTACCTTTTCCAGTAATGGCCCTTCGTCTTTGGGAATTCTTCTTTTCATTCCGGAAAGGATAATTTTAAGCGCAGTCAGCGGCTGGCATAGATCGTCATGGACCTCATGTGCGATGCTTCTTCTTTCTTCCTCATCGACCTTCAACAGCATTTTTGTTCTCTGCCGGTACTCAACTTCAAGTCCTTCCAATTCAGCGGCGTGCTGTCTCCGCGCCGGGAGTTCCTTCGTAATACCGCTATCAAGCTTCTTTTTCCTCGTCATTGCTTTCTCCCGAATCGTTTTACCGCTAATAAAAGCTAAGATTACGCGTTGAATGTCATTATCTCACCTTATTCATTAATTTTCTCCTTGCAGCACTTTCTGTATGATTTCACCCAGTTCTTCGATTCTATACGGCTTTGTTATCGCAGCCTTGAAACCAAATTTCTGCGGCGTTATCATGGCCGCCTCAGCGGGATAACCGCTGGTGACAATAACCCGGACATCGGGATCCTCTTCAATTAGTCTTTGTATTGTACCTTCGCCACCTAACCCATGAGCGACATGTAAATCCATCAGGACAACATCGAATAAATGCCCTGAATTTAGCGCTTTCCTGTATACCGATATCGCATCATCGCCGTTTTTCGCAAATTCAACTTCATATCCCAGGTCAGGCAAGTATTCACCGAGGGCATTAAGCACTACTTGAGTATCATCCATTATTAAAATTTTTGTCTTTCCTGTACCGGAGTTCTTTAGTGGCTTATGATCATTCTGACTTATTTTCGCGGATACCGGCGGATACATTACATCTCTTAGTGTCTTCTCCAGCGCAGTGATATTGTAAGGCTTGGTTACAATTCCGCTGAAACCATATTTCTTGAAATTTGCGATTACCGCATCATTGGCGTACCCGCTGGACACAATGGCCTTCACTTTCGGGTTGATTTCCAGTAATTTCTTTATTGTTTCTTCACCTCCCATCCCCCCGGGAATCGTCAGATCCAGTATCACTGCATCAAAACACTCTCCTGACTTCTGACGTTCTGCGTATTTTTCGACCGCTTCGCTGCCATCTGCCGCGGTTTCAACCTTGTATCCTGCCTCAGACAAACTATTATGCAGCAGGTCTCTGATCATCTCCTCATCATCCATTACTAAAATATATCCTCGACTGCCAATATCCTCTCCGTTTTCTGTTTCTATCGAAACCTGAACGGGTTCGCTGGTAGCCGGGAGATAGATGTATACCGTCGTGCCTACCCCAAGTTTGGATTCCACAGTGATGTAACCATCGTGCTTTTTCACGATGGAATATGAAGTTGCCAATCCCAACCCGCTTCCCTTTTTTTTAGTGGTAAAATAGGGCTCAAATATCTTAGCAAGGTACTCTTTAGAAATACCGACCCCCGTATCTTTGATCGTGATCTTTAGGTATTTTCCTTCGGGCAGCGGCGGGTAATCCGCCTTGCTGACGACTAAATTCGCGGCGCTGATACTGATCAATCCTCCCTGAGGCATAGCCTGGTCGGCATTGATAACCACATTATTGATCACCCGACTAATTTGTGCCTCATCGATTTCTGCCGCCCAAAGGTCATTAGGCAAGAAGAATTCACACCTGACATTTGATCCGCTGAGAGCAAATTTTGTCGATTCTCTTAACAGTTCGCGGATAGAAGTCGGTTTCTTGATCGGGGTTCCGCCTCTGGAAAAGGTCAGTAATTGCTGGGTCAAATCTTTAGCCCTAAGGGAGGCTTTTTCCGCTTCAATAAGCATATTGTGGGCTTTGCTGTTTTTTTCTGTATATCGATCTGCCAGGGTAATATTACCTAATATCCCTGTTAACAGGTTGTTAAAATCGTGGGCAATGCCGCCGGCAAGGGTGATAATCGATTCCAGGTTAGCCGCTTTTTGAAGTTCTTCTTCTGCCTGCTTTCGTTCGGTGATGTCTTCATACAACATTTGATATTGTTTTTCTCCGTTCCAGAGCACTTCACCGCGGTTAACCGCAAGCCGGCGGATTTCGCCATTCCGGCGCACAACGTTAATTTCATAAGGTGATACAACAGATTCTCCCCGACTTCTCTTGAGGATTCTTTCGAGATGAGCGGCATATGACTCTGGAGTATGTCGTGCCTTGTAAGGTACGGCATCCAACGCTGCGATACTGGAATAGCCGTATATATTTAAAAAAGCACGGTTCGCATAAAGGGTTTGGCCGTCCTCATCGACGATGCGAATCCCTAAAGGTGAATTATCCAGCGAGTTCCGGAAATTCTCTTCTGAGGCGCGGAGTTTCCCCGTCTGTTCTTCTACCTTCTGTTCAAGATTCAGTTGATACACTTTGTTGTCGAGTCTGAGTTTCCTTTTCTCAAGAGCATACTCTACTCTTAATACAATTTCAGGCGGATTGAAGGGCTTGATAATATAGTCAAAGGCTCCCTGTCTCATACACGCAATTGCAGTTTCACTGTTTGATACCGCCGAAATCATAATCACCGCAATATCAGGATAACCGGCCATCACTTCGCTTAACAGCTCTATTCCCGACTTTTTCGGCATCTTTATATCCAGCAGGGCAATACTGACCTCATACTTTTTGAGTTGCTCAAGAGCTTCGTCGGCATTACTCGCTTCAATGCAAGTATAGCCGGCAGCTGACAAACTATGTATAAGCAGTTGCCTGACGATCTTTTCGTCATCTGCAATTAAAATAGTCTCGTGAGGTGTGTTCATCGGTTACTCCATTCAATACCATCAGCCTGAAATCCGGCATTACCGATACTGAAAAGGCATCGGAAATAACTGTCACACAGACCTCGTGCTAACAACATTCCCAATGCCCTTCGTTCATTCTCACCTGCCCCGGAATCACGAATAGCTTATTTATTCATTCAAATAGACATATATTAAATATGCTCAGTTTATTCTGTGTTTCTACGATTGTCAAGCTTATGTAAACAACTGTTGGTACTTTGTTTACAACCCCTTTCCTCATAAGATTGGTCTGCTGATAACTTTGCTATGATGATAACACAAACCGTTTCTATGTACCATTATCATTTAACGGCATCGTCATTTAACGGCAAGATATCCGGTCCTGTCATAGATCTGTAAATCCGGTTCATGCCGTAAAATCGAATAGATGGAATGAAATAATGATGATTGACGAAACCGGCTTCTATGTCTATAATTAGTTAACAATTTCCTGTCACCGGCGAAAAAATGTGAGGGCAGTTGCTATCAGCCAGAAGATTCTCGTTATTGAAGACGACCCCAGCTTCCAGAGGTACCTGAGTTTCATTCTTGAAAAAGAAGGCTACCAGGTTGTGCTTGCCTCAAACGGTTTGGTGGGTTTGCGGAAAGCCAAAGAAGAAAGCCCTGATCTTTTAATTTCGGATGTAATGCTGCCCGGTCTTGACGGCTTTGAAATCTGTCATCGCTTACGTTCTGACCCTGCCACCGCCGGTCTTCCGATTCTAATGCTCTCGGCCAAGGGGCAGGAAAGTGATAAACAGACAGCATCCAGGATGGGCGCTAATGAATTCTATGTTAAACCGGTCGATAGGCAGGTCTTGCTCAATAAGGTGAAAGAATTACTGGCGGGCAAAGAAAAGAAAGGGGATGGATCTCAACCCCCGGGATGATTGCTCAGAATCTGATCTACCGCTTTGAACAGGCGGCTGAACCCTTCTCCTTTATCAATAAATTCATCCGCGCCAATTGAATAAGCCTTCACGCGCGCACCGTCAATCTCCACACCCGTCATCACTACGATATGGATACCGGCTGTTTCTTGCTTGTTTTTCAATGCTTTGATGACATCATAACCATCCATTTCGGGCATTTTAATATCCAGTAAAATAAGATCAGGACGATTACTTTCGACAGCTTTCAAAGCGGACTTGCCATCATAAGCCGTATAAGTAGTAAAACCGTGCTTATGCAGTTCGAATTCGAGGGATTTCACCAGATTTTTGTCGTCATCGACTACGAGGATTGTTTTTTGCGAGCCACTGAGTAAACGATTCACCGTCTCCATTAATGTTTCCATTTTCAATGGCTTGGTAATGTAGTCGTTGGCGCCCAACCGATACGCTTTTTCTTGATCCTCCACCACAGAAACAATCAGAATAGGGATATTCTTGGCCTCCGGGTCGTTCTTCAGTACCGTCGTGACATCAAATCCATCCAGATCAGGCATCACAATGTCCAGTGTAATCAGGTCAGGGTGGTATTGCCTCGCAAAAGTGATCGCTTCTTTTCCCCCGGACGCTTCGATCACCTTATAACCGCGGCTCACCAGTTCGTGCTGGATGAAACGTCGAATATTGGCTTCATCATCCACGACAAGGATGGTTTTACCTTTATGAACAGCAGTATCTCCGGGCTTGAACTCCAGATCTTGCTTGGGGATAATCTGATCCGGCGCTATTGGCAGGGTAAAATAGAAGGTACTTCCTTCTCCCAGCTTGCTTTCCACCCAGATCTTACCGCCGCAGCGCTCAACGATTTCCTTGCAGATCGGCAAACCAAGTCCTGTACCCTTGGGACGGTCTTTCAACACATCACCCACCTTACCGAACTTCTCAAAAATACTTAGGTGATGTTCCGGCGCAATGCCGATACCGCTGTCAGTGAAACTAACCCTGACCATATCGGGTTTCTCCAGAGAACCGTCACTCTTGAATAACTGTGCTTTTATACCGATCCTGCCGTTATCGGGAGTAAACTTAATGGCGTTACCCAGCAGATTGGTCACCACCTGAGTCAGGCGGTCCTTATCGCAAAGAACATTCGGTAAATCAGGTTCGATTTCGACAGAGAATTGGAACTTGCTCTTTTCAATCAGACCACGGAAAGTGATAACCGTAGACTCGATTACCGGTTTTACCGGCATCGCAACCGGGTGCCATGTGACACGCCCGGACTGAATTCTAGCCAGATCCAGAAAATCATTGATCAAGCGGGTGAGGCGTTCGCTTTCTTCGTTGATAATTCCCAGAAATTCTTTTTGTGTAGCTCTATCTTCATCATAGTTGAGAAGAATCTCGGCGAAACTCTTAATGGAAGTCAGCGGAGTGCGGAGTTCATGAGAAACGGTAGATAGGAAATTGTCCTTCATCTTGTCAAGTTCTTTAAGCCGTTCGTTAGCTTCTTCCAGTTCTCTTACCTTTTGGTGGAGTTCTTCTTCCATTTGCTTGCGCTCGGTTACGTCTCTAATTATGCCGATGAAATGCAGGAATTTTCCGTCTGAGTCAACCACCCGGGTGCCCCGGGAAGCGACCCAGCGCCACTCATCTGCGGTATTACGAAGCCGATACTCCCTTTCATTTGTGGTTTGATAACCGGGCAGGTTGCTGTGCCGTATTTCTTCCGTGATAATATCCACATCATCAGGGTGGACCAGAGAAATGAAAGGCTTTCCGATAATATCGGCGGTATTGTAACCCAGCGTCGTTGTGATTGAGGGTGATACATAAACATATTCTCCATTGGCATTGAGAGTGAAAATAATATCACGGGTGTTCTCTACTATCGATTGATAATTTTTTTCACTCTCATGGAGCGCTGCTTCGGCTTGTTTTAACTCCGTAACGTCATTGTAGAGAGTCTGGTACCGCTGTTGGCCGTCCCAGAACACATCTATCATCGAAACCTGCAAATTACGCACCGTGCCGTCTTTACGAATGATGTCAATCGCTATTTGTTTCGGCATTGGTTCCCCGCGCAAAAATTTATCATGACGCAGAACCCAGTCGGCATGCGCTTGAGGTGAGTAAAACGCCTGCGGTGGGGTTGCCTGAATTTCATCAACATTTTTATAACCAAAGATATCCAGAAATGTTTGATTCGCATAATAATTATTTTCGTTTTTGTCTGAGATACGAATAGCGACCGCTGAATTATCCATCGAGTTGCGGAAGTTCTGTTCCGATAGTTTTAAAGCTTCTTCTGCCTGTTTTTGTGCCAACGCAATTCCGATGCTCTGAGCCAGCTCTTCATAATTCAGAATAAGTTCCCTGCTAAAGCAGTTGCGCCGGGTATCGTTAATCTGCAACAGACCGACAGTCTCTTTACCGGCTTTGAGCGGTATCAGCGCCATTGATTCGTAGCCTTCTCGATTACAGCGGTTACGGGTTTTCGCCAATAAGTCTGCTTCGGTTGCAGTAGCTAATAAATCTGTAGTGCTATTCGTCCAGAAACTGCCGTTTTCTGTGAAAAATGGCTTCGACGGGTCAAATCGACCGCGAATAATATTGCCGCACAAGCATTCTAATATGGGGTTATTCAGGTTGTCATGCAGCACTTCACCCTTCTCATTTACGGCGCACAACCTGTTTTCCGTCCTGATATGTTCGTCAGAAAACCCGTTAGTTTCATAATAAGGATAGTCACCGTCCTGATGCAATCGAATACCTGCTGCTTCAAATTGCCCATCTTCTTTGATCATTGCCAGTACGTCGTGAATCAGCTTTTTCTTTTCATCCGTTTGATTGAGTACCTGCAGCACTCGCAAAGACAGTTCCTTTTGCTTTGCCGCCTGTTTTTGTTCGGTGACATCTTTTATCACACTGCGGATGGCAGTCACACGCCCATTTTTATCCAGTATTGGAGTTGCCGAGAACAAGCCGTTAACCCTGCCGCCGTCCTTTCGCAGATAAATCATCTCTTCATCTTTCAAGGGGAGACCGTTCTTGAGCTTCTGAAACAACATTTCTGCTTTGGTAAGATTTTCCGGTGCATAGAGTTCAAACCGCGATTTTCCAATCAGCTCTTCCACTGAATAACCTAGAAGAAACTGGACAGCTCTATTGGCATCCTTAATCAAACCATCAGTCCCTGTAGAAAAATAAGCCGCAGGGGCATTCTCATATAAATCCCGGTACTTTCCCTCTGAAGTTTTTAGTGCGTCTTCGATCTGCTGACGTTCGGTGATATCATTATAGTAAGTTTGATACTGCCGCTTGCCGTCCCAGAATACATCCTTGTAGAAAAGCTGTAAATGCCGTATGGCATTGTCTTTGCGGACAATATCCAATTCTACTTTTTCCGGGACCGTTTCACCGCGTGTTATTTTCTCCTTGCGTATGACAAAATCCACATACGATTGAGGTGTGTAATGTTCATGTGGAGGGCTTTTACTGACTTCGTCGACATTTTCGTAACCAAAAATATCCAGAAATGCCTGATTCGAATATAAAATGTGTCCTTCTACATCGGCGATGCGAATGCCCATCGACGAAGTGTCTAAAAAGTTGCGGAAGTTCTGTTCCGATGCTTTTAACGCTTCCTCTGCTTGTTTGCGTTCTGTGATATCATTATAGACCAGTTGGAGCGCCTGCTTGCCGTTCCACAACACTTCATTACGGAAACACTGTAAATACCGTTTAGTGCCGTCTTTGCGCATTATCTCTACTTGAAAGTCCTCAGGCACCGGTTCACCGCGTAATCGTTTTTCCTGGCGCTGACGATAACGGACGTTCTCTTCGGGAGAGTAATGGTCCCGCAGCGGATTTGCATTTGAACCAACTTCATCCATTGTTGCGTAACCAAAAATCTTCAGAAAGGCTTGATTGGCGTATAAAGTTCGCCCATCGGTATCGCTGATTCGAATACCCACCAGTGATCCTTCCAGAGTATTATGGAAATTTTGTTCCGATGCTTTCAAAGCCTCTTGCATCTGTTTAAGTTCGGTGATGTCATTATAGATGAGTTGGAACATCTGCTTGCCGTTCCAGAACACTTCTTTACGGAAAACCTGTAAATACCGTTTAGTGCCGTCTTTGCGCATAATTTCTACTTGACAGTCCTCTGGCACCGGTTCACCGCGTAACCGTGTTTCCTGGCGCAGACGATAACGGGCTTTCTCCTCAGGTGTGTAATGGTCTTGCAACGGGTTGGAAATAATTTCATTGATGTTCTTATATCCAAAGATATTCAAAAATGCCTGATTGACGTAAAATGTTTGCCCATCAGTATCTCTGATACGAATACCCATCGATGAATTGTTGATTAAACTGCGGAAGTTCTGTTCCGATGCTTTCAGTGCAGCCTGTGCCTGTTTCAACTCGGTGATGTCGTTATAAAGCGTCTGGGCTTGTTGCTTACCGTCCCAGAGCACTGTATGACCGAATATCTGTACATGCCGGATGGTGCCGTCCTTGCGGATAATATCCACTTCTAACTTGCTGGAAGCCGTCTCGCCTCGCGCGATTGCATCCCTGCGCTGTATAAACTCGGCATACGATTCAGGTGAGTAATATTCCTGCTGCGGGTGCATTATACTTTCCTCGGCATTTTTATAACCGAAGATATCCAGAAATGCCTGATTAGTGTACGAAATAACCTCTTCCCTGCGAATACGGATACCAAGCGAAGAATTGTCTAAAAAGTTGCGGAAGTTCTGTTCTGACAACTTCAGCGCTGCTTCTACCTGCTTACGTTCGGTAATATCGATAAAAAAACCAATGTTACACTCTCTTCCATCGAAAATGGCTTTAGCAGCGTTGATATCTGCATAGAAAATAGTGCCGTTCTTTCTTTGACAGGGGAGTGTTACTGTTATCTTTTCCCCTCTCGCCTGAGCCCGATATTCTGCCGTTACATAGTCTCTTGAATCATGAGGATGAATATCGCTGATACTCATTGTTGTCAATTCTTCTTGAGTATAGCCTGACATTTTACAAATGGTTGGATTGGCGTATTTTAGTTTCCCTGTTTTAATATCGGTTATCAGTATCCCTTCAGCTGCCGTTTCAAACAAAATCCGGTATTTTTCTTCTGATTCTCTTAATCTCTCAATCAGGGAGGTTTCCTTTTTTGTCATTGCTTCCCCCTACGGTTTCCGGTATCTTTGTTTTCTACTTGAGGATTTCCTTGACTCTGGCAACCACCGCTATCGGGCTGAATGGTTTAACCAAATACTCGTTAGCGCCGCACTTTACACCTTGTTCTATCGCCGCCTCCTGTCCCCTGGCAGAGCATAGAATAATGTAAATATCTTTCAGGTCGGGCGATGTTTTGATTTCCTGACAGACTTCGTAGCCATTCTTCTTAGGCATCATCACATCCAGAAACATCAGAGCCGGTTTCTTCTCTCGCACCTTCTGTAGCGCTTCTTCGCCATCAATGGCAGACGCAACTTCATAGCCTTCATGAGTAAGCACAAAGCCTAACGATCTGATAAGATGGGGCTCGTCATCAACCAGCAGAATACTTTTATTAATCATTCGAATTCCTAACTACACCTTTCAGATTACTTAACTAAATTACAGTCGCTCTTCACACGGGGAAACGCCGGTAGAATTATCTGCTGATAACGATGGTGTACAACAACGTTGTAGCATTATCAGTACTACCGGATGTCTCATCGATCCTGGTGATACCAACCGCTGAAGGCTGCGGGACTTTCTTAAAAACCTGGGTGTAACCTGTTTTCAGCGCCTCAGCATAGCTGACGATGTCTGCGGTTGTATTTGCTTGTCCTTGAATGGTAACTTTATCCGGAGTTATTTCAATATCGGAGAATACCGCATTTACCGGCAGGTTCGTGTTAACCAGCGTTAAGATATCGGCATCATTAACATTTTTAAAAAGGACCTGCTGTTCTTGCTGTGCCAATGCCGCGGTCTCAGTCGATAAGGTTAGAATCGTCGCCTCGGTGGCAGCCGCCTGATCTGCCAGGATTCGGGTCCGTTGCAGGTCATTGGTAAGAGCGTCAACCTCTCCCTGTAAACGCAATCTTTCCGTATGCGCCTGCCCTTTTACCACAGACAGAATAATTAGCAGAATTAACGCTATTATCAGAGCTACCGGTAACAGTATTTGACCCTTTGGTGTATGTTTTATTTCTATTCTTCGTTTGCCTTCCAGCAGGTCAATATCGATGTCATAAAAACGGGTTTTATTTTCGCGTGACTCGGCGTTCCGTATAGTCCCTTTCAGCGCCAACCCCAAATTAGCTGTATAAGCAATCAACGGAAAATCAGGCGGAGTCTTGATTGCCGTTGTCAACAATTCTATCGGGTACTCAGTGTTGCTCTGAATAAGCGCAACGGTTTTCGAGTCGCTCGCCAGCGTGCCGGAGAGTAATACGGGTATAGTCGGCTTAATCGGATTGATCACATGAGTGATATTATAAAAGTCCACGGTACGCGCCAATTCTTCCGCGAGACGTCTCACATTGTCTTCAAGAGTTACGCCTTCGACCTGCGGGATAATCGTATGTAAAATAGTCGGCAATCCATCAGCCACCAGAACAATATCAAAGCAATCCGGTTCAAAATTAACTACCAGCGCATTGGGACGATCAGCCGCCCGCGCCAATGCCAAAGATTTCAAATCGATCGACAACGGCTTTACACCGGCAACACTGAAAGTCTGTAACAGAGCATCGATCAAATTGCGCGCTGCGCCAAAGAGAAATACTTCCATCTCTTCTTTAGTATTCCCGATGATCCGCCAGGAAAGGTAAATCTCATCCAGTGGCAGCGGTATCTCTTTCCTGGCGGCACGCAGGATGACTTCTGTCACTAGCCCCGACTTGACACGAGGCAATTGCAACAGGCGGTAAGTGAAAGAAAGTCCCGTGATGGTGGCAATAACACCGCCTTTGGGAATCTTTAAGTCCTGGAATAGGGCGTCGATCGCCGCACCAACTGCCTGAGGTTGCAGAATAAGTCCGTCCCGCACCATGCCGGGCGATAAAGGCGCAGTGCCCCATTTCTCCACCCGGTTACCTGTGACGGAGACCAGTTTTAAATTATTTGTGCTTATATCCAGTGTAACAGGCATCGGTTATCTAATCCTTTATTTCGCCGCTTGAGTATAAATCCCCAGCCCAATAATGCCGGTATAGTCAGCGCCGGTAGCGCCGGATCCTGCGATTTGCTGGCCGGGCTGATTTATTGTAACCGTTTCCACGACCAGCGCCGTAAACTCATTGCCATAGAATCGATTAACAAAAGTCGTCAGGTTGGCTAAACTACCCTGAACCGACAGGCTGATCGTTAAAACACGATAGTTGATTCCCTCAATTGCGACGTTTGTCCATGCATCGGTATTCAAAGGAATAATATTTACGTTACATTCACCGGCTGCTGCTAAAACAGTTTTTATCACCTGTGTCGTGTCTACGTCAGCCGCCAAGACGCTCTGTTTCGCTGCTAAGTTAGCTTTTTGAGCATCAACAAGACGCTGCGGTAAATCAGCCGACGGGGATGGAATCAATGACAGCATACTATTGATGTCATTCATTTTTGTGATCAGCGCTTTCTGGCCGTTTCGCTCCTTGAGATAACCCATTCCTGTATAGGTTAACCCTATCAATAACAGAACGACCAGAAATATGCCAAGCGTTCTAATCCTGGACAATTAAGCCACCTCGTCTGCAAACCATTAGTTTATTACCTTTCACCCCTGGAGAAAAAGAAGCGAAGCCGACTCCAGTGGTTTCCTCCCTCTGAGATTGCCGCGTCCTTACAGTCCTCACAATGACTCTCCGGTTTCCCGGAGAGTTCTTAGGTCACCGTTTGTTATTTCTTTTGACGGATTTGGTAAACAAGCAATAACACCACCAGATTAATCACGGTAATGCAGGCCAGGAAAACATTTGTAAGACCAACGGAGTTGTAAGCCATTTTTATTTCCCCCTTTTATTTTTACATCAACTATAATTACGGTTAATGTCTCTGTACCAACCATGATTTGACTGAAGCTACGTTACTCGTGATACTTACTGAAGCTGTAATTGTTGTCCCGTTTGCGACTGATTGTACGCTAAAAACAGCAGGCCCGCTGCCGGCCGTTGTGGAAATTCCGAATGTTTTCAAGTAACCTAGATTGGAAGCGCCGCGGTAAGCAACCGCATACATTCCTGTGCCGACATTAATCAACCAAGGCTCATAACCGGCCGTAGTGTCAAATTGCAGCGTATCGATCACAGTTTGCGTTATTGTGCCGTTAGTTGCTATTGTGTAAGTTTTCACAACCCCCAAATTCGTAGAATTTCGATATGTAATAGCATAGACGGTGCCGGTAGCTAATAAGAGATAAGGTTCGTAGCCGCCGGTAGCATCAAAATTAAGAGTACTGATCGCCGTCTTGGTAATTGCTCCGGCAGTAGAAATGGTCATCGTCTTGACGTAACCGGCATTGCCGGCGCCGCAGTAAATAACGGCATAAACATTACCCGAAATGAGCATCATCATCGGTGTGTTGCCGGTGGTATCGAAAGCCCAGCTGGCAATCGCTGTTTTGGTAATCACTCCAGTGTTGGAAATAGTTACCGTCATCACAGTACCGGTATTGCCGTAAACCATGCCGTAAACCGTACCGGAGATTTTTATGATGTGTGGACTATAGACAGCGCTGATAAAATTCCAGGAACTAACCGAGTTACTGGTAATATTGCCGTTATTGGCAATATTTACCGTTCTGAGATAACCGGCGCCGCCGGCATCGCGGTAAACAATCGCATAATAAGTGCCTGCCAGGAATATGATATCCGGTTCGTAAAGCGCTGAGCCAAAATTAGATGAACCAATCGTTGTTTTGGTAATCGCACCGGCAGTGGAAATCGTGACCGTGGCGAGATAGCCGTTATTACTGGCGCCGCGATATATAATGGCATAAACATTACCGGAGACCTTCACAATATCAGGTTCAAAACAAGTGGTAACAAACGCCCAGGTATCGATCGCCGGTTCACTGATCGCCCCTGCAGCGGAAATATTCACCGTTTTTATCGTGCCGTCATCTGTCGCGCCGCGGTAGACAATAGCATAAACAGTGCCGGAGATATTGATGATATGGGGGGTATAACAGCTGGTAGTATCAAAATTGAAGGTATCGGTTACCGGATCCGTAATAGATCCGATAGGCAGGGTACCGGACTGAGTGTTGGTCACTGTAATACTGGGCGTGACACCGTTCACCGTATTTGGTAAAGAATATGTTGTGTTATTCCCCACATTAGGTAAAGTCGCTGCCAGCCCGTTATTCACCAGTCTCCAAACACCGTGCTCCACGCCGGCATCAGCGGCATAAGTTTCCTTGATGACCGTATTATAAGTCCGGGAACCGATCAGCGAGGTGCTGGCCTGCGATAACAACGGGGCGATGATCAGCGCGCCGATGGCTAACGCCGCCAGTGTCAATGGCAGAGTTTGACCGCTCTCTTTTACTTTGATGCTACGGTACAGGCCGCAAATAAACCGCATATGTCTCCTGTTGACTGACACCCATTCTACCCGGAGGGGCCGATGTTAAGGCCATTGTTACCAGCTTACCGCTTACCGTAAAACTGACACTCGCTACATTCTGCGCCAAAGTAATGGTCGATGTCCCGGATGTGCGCTGCAGATTCGTGCCGGACAAGGCATAGGTTATGGTTTGAGCAGACGGCACTGTCAGTGTCAATCCGCTGCCGCCAACCGCAGAAACAGCTGTTTGTCCGTCAGCATTAAACCAGGCAGCGGAGTTCTGCAATTCGTGAAAAGCCAGCATACTATCGCTGCCAAACTGGGAAACATTATAAAGCTGGTAGATCGTCGGACCCACAATACTGCCCAGGATTCCGGTAAGCGCCACCGTTATCAGCAGTTCTACCAGCGTGAAGCCGTGCTCGCCTTTCATCTGTTCCCCTTATAATCTTCCACCACCAGGACCTGTTGCGCATTGTGGGTTATCGTTACTGTCAGTTTCTGGATTTTATTATCTGCATAAAGAGCCGAGTTTACCGCCAAACCAATGGCATATCCAGCCGGCGCCGTCACCAGTGTGTAAGAAGCCCCGGTCGCGTCGTAAGTCGCCGCCCTGGTTTGTTCTATCTGACGCTGGGCTAGATCCTGAGCAACGGTCGCCTCATTCAATGTGCCGACAGAGAGCGAACTGATCGATAACGCCGTCATAAAAACGGAAAACGCGATACCGACGATCGATACCGCTACCAGCATTTCCATCAGGCTGAAGCCGTTCTCATTTCGAAAAAAGTTCTTGAAATGCATCTTGATTTTAGTTTTCATCGATAAATCTTCCTAATGGATCGAACGCAGTACGGAATACATCGGTAACAGGATGGCTACCATGATAAAAGCCACGCCCAAACCCATCAGAATTGTCATCACCGGCTCGATCATCGCAATGAGAGACTCGATATTCTGAGCGGCTTTTTCCTCAAAATAGGTCGCCAGCGTTGTCAGCGCGGTATCGATGTTGCCGGTTTGCTCACCCATCGCTAACATTTTTATCATGGTCGGTGGAAACAGTTTATTCTCTGACATCGGGCCGGATAGTCCTTTACCTTCCATTAATTTCTCTCTGACTTCCGTTAAAGCCTGATTGACTACCTGGTTATTGCTGACCGCATGGATCGTCACTTCCAGGATTTCCGGCAACTGCAGCCCGGATTTACTCATCATCGAAGCTGTCCTGCAAAGATGTCCCATTATACGTTGTACGTTAATTTTGCCTATTAACGGCATTTGTAACATCATTTTGTCCATCGTCCGTTTTCCGGCGGATGTTCTGAAATAGAAATATAAGGCAGCCGCCAGCGCCACAATGCTGATAACCAGCGGTAATTTATAAACGGTAATAAAATTCACAATCGCGATCAGCATTTTTGTCGTCCAGGGCAAAGTAGCCCCAACAGATTTAAACAGGTTCATGATCGGCGGCAGAACTACCGTGATCATTAAAATAGAGACTCCGATTGCCATTACAACGATAATGGCCGGATAAGTCATAGCACGCCGGATGTTACCCGTTATCTTGATCTGTTTCTCCATATAATCGGCTATCTGTCGCAAACCGCTCTCGAGGTCTCCTGCCTGCTCACTGGCCTTAATGATCTGGTAATAAGCATAAGAAAATGCGGCAGGGTAGTGACTGACTGCCTGTGAAAAAGAACTGCCGCCCTGAAGTTCTTGAGCCACGGCAGAAACAATTTTTTTCAGCGCCGGTTTTGTTATCTGTTCGGCGACCAGTTCCAGTGCCATGAAAAGCGAGATGCCTGATGCCACAAAAGTAGCCAATTGACGGGAAAATTCAATTACGTCCTGAGGTTTCACCCCGAAAAGGGACGGCAAAACAGATTCGATCGTAATACGCGGGCGGGTAGCTTTCAGACTAACGACATATTTATAACCGGCCAGATATAATGCTTCTTCAGCCATACCTTCCGTAGCCGCCTGAATTGTGCCGTCAACTAACTTTCTATCTGATGTATAAACCTGATAGCGATAAGTCACTCGCCCTCCTCACTCAGGGACAACTGATTTCTAACCGATAGAGAAAACATTACGTTGTATTTCGCTAATTGTTGTGATACCCTGCTGCACCTTCAACATTCCGTCATGTCTCATTGTCACCAGACCTTCTTTCAGTGCTTGTTTTTTAATATCGACGGCGCTGGTATTGGTCAGCAGCATCCTCCGGATTTCTTCACTCATTATCAGCGTCTCAAAAATCCCGGTCCGTCCCTGGTAGCCAATATTACCGCACAGATTACAACCGAAACCGCTGCCGTAAAATTGCTTGGGGCGTTCCGCTAATTCTTCATCGTAATCCACCAGTTCTTCAGGCGACGGCTGGTAAGGAGCCAGGCAGTGAGGACAAAGGCGGCGCACCATACGCTGGGTGGAAATCCCTACCAGTGTAGAAGCCAGCAGATACCTTTCGATTCCCAGATCCAACATCCGGAAAAGCACTCCAACCGCATCATTAGCGTGGACGGAAGATAGCACCAGGTGTCCGGTCAGCGCAGATTGCACGGCGATATTCGCGGTCTCGTTATCACGGATCTCGCCGACGAGAATGACATCAGGGTCGTGGCGCATTATCGAGCGCAGACCGTTAGCAAAAGTGATGCCGGCTTTGGGATTAACTTTAGTCTGATTAATATCTTTAAAATGGTACTCAATAGGATCTTCAACCGTCATAATATTATTTTCAGTGCGGTTCAAACTATTGATCAGGGCGTAAAGTGTAGTCGTTTTTCCGGAACCCGTAGGACCTCCGATCAGAATCAACCCGAACGGGCTTTTCATCATCAATTGCAATTTATTGAGAGAATCCGGCAATAAACCCAGCTTTGGAAGAGTAAACAGGGACAGCGCTTTATCCAGAATCCGCATCGTAACTTTTTCCCCATAAGCCGTGGAGATACTGGCACAACGGATATCGATATCCCGTCCGGCGACGGTAACGGAAAACTGGCCGTCTTGCGGACGTCTTTGTTCTGCTATATTCATTTCCGCCAGCACTTTGATGCGGGATACCAGTGGGATCGCCGCCCCGCGGGGTAAAGATACAATATCGTGCAGAATACCATCGATACGAAAGCGGATGCGTAATCTGTCTTCCTGCGGTTCAATATGGATATCCGATGCCCTGTCCCTGACCGCCTGTATAAGCAGCAGATTCAGTGTCTGGGCAATAGGCGTTTTTGCAACAAGTTCGGCGGTAACAACAGTGACTTCTTGTGCAGGCGGTGCAAACTCTTTGACCTGTTTTTCGATTTCTCCGACAGAACGGTAATTCAGGTCGATAGCGGAGATAATATCAGTGGATATCCCCAGAGCCACTTCAATATTCATTTTGACCTGGGCTTTGATATCTTCGATCGTCTGGATATCCTGAGGGTCAGCCATCACCACTACCAGAGAATTACCTACCCTGTCCAGTGGAATTAGTGTATGCCTCCTGGCAACATCCTCGGGGATAAGACGCAACGCTTCCGGCTGAATTTTATGTCTTTGCAGGTCGATTAGAGGCACGTTAAGTTGCACACTGAGGACTGCGGCTAAATCCTGTGCTTTCACCAATCCCTGACTTAATAAAATCTCGCTGAGCCTGCCGCCCTGCTTTTGCTGTATATTTACAACATTATCCAGTTGCTCGAGGGTAATCAGTTTTTCTTCAACCAGCAATTCCCCCAGGCTTTTACGGCCACTCAAGGATTCAATCGGGAAGTCGCCCCTGCCTGTTTCCATATCTTACTCCCGGTGTATGAGACATCTTTTCAACTACTCATATAGCCAGATTTCGGAGGCTACACTGTGATCTCCGGCATACTGCGTCTTATTAAGGTAAACAAATTATGTCGCTCTTAATAACCGGTAGTTACCTGCGTAACTAATCCTGTAGCCGTACAGCTATAAGTGCCTTTTGTAGTAGTCGATCTTATATAATTCGGGGCTAGGGCATTGCCGGTTGGGAAAGCGGTCATATCACTGGTAGCGGCAGTTACGGTGACTGTGGTCAATCCTAATTTAACCATCATTGTATCCATCGCACTTTGCACCATCGCTTTCTCTGTGCTTGCGGCTTCGGTTTTACCGCTGCCGATCAAGCCGGTAACATTGGGGATAATTATTGCCGCCAGTACACCGATGATGGCGATGACAATAAGTAACTCTACCAGTGTAAAACCTTGATTACTACGATACATCCTTTTTAATAAACCCTTCATAAATCTCTCCTCTTTACTTGCTGTTAAAGCAAGTTGCTTTTAATAACCGTTGCTTGCTTGACCGACCAATCCGCTGGTAGAACAGGTATAAGTGCCTTTAGTCGTCGCATTCCTTAAATAGCCGGGATAAAGCGGATGAGTACCATCAGGAAACGCAGTCATATCATTGGTGGCAGAAGCTACAGCTGTTACTGTGCTTAAACCCGCTTTCACCATCATTGTATCCATCGCCGCCTGTACCAGCACTTTTTCTGCATTCCCGGCTTCAGTTTTACCGCTGCCGATAAGACCGGTTACATTAGGAATGATGATTGCCGCCAGTACGCCGATGATAGCGATGACAATGAGTAATTCCACCAGCGTAAAGCCGCTATGGTCACCGTGCATCCTTCGCAGCAGACTTTTCATGTTTGCCCTCCTGAATTATTTTTAATGCAAATATTTTTAGAAACCGTTCGCAACACGGGTAACCAAACCGGAAGCAGTACAGGTATAGGTGTTTTTAGTCGTAGCGCTTCTCAAATAGGTAGGATAAAGAGGGTTAGTAGCATCAGGAAAACTGGCCATATTACTGGTAGCTACGCCCACGACTGTTACCGTACTTAAGCCCGCTTTTACCATCATTGTATCCATCGCCGTCTGGATCAGAGTAGTTTCCGCATTGGACGCTTCTGTTTTTCCGCTGCCGATAAGACCAGTGACATTAGGAATAATTATTGCCGCCAGTACACCGATGATAGCAATCACTATGAGTAATTCGACCAGAGTAAAACCACCTTGACCGCGATGTATCCTGCGTAGAAAACTTTTCATATTCCCCTCCATTTATTTCTAAAAAAGCATGGCGCTATCTATTTTTAAACAAGGATTTTTAATATCCGTTCCATGAAACCGAACTCTCTCCTCCTAAACCTTGATACCGGTGATATGCCCAACTTCGGACTATGATGCCCGGCTAGCCGTCACTTTCCCTTCGTTTTTTCGATGTACAGTTGTCTGAAATGACGAATCTGGTTCAATTGTACCAGTTGAGACATTGAAAGCAAGTCAGGCGATTCTGATATCCTTGTAGGATTTAAGGTCAATTTAATGTCAGGAAAGGACTACAACGTGCTGTTTGAAAGGCTGAGATTCATTGTAAAATGATACGGCAACTCATCTACTGGTGCACTAATGGACAACATGGCGTTTACCTGTGAAATATATGAGAAAAAGAAGCCGGCGACAATAATACGATGAAATCAGTGTAATATCTCACCACAAAACTGATCTTGTGCCAATATTTACAGCCTTTCAGATATAGAAATTGGAATTTGTTTGATATTTGATGCTTGATTTCAAGGCTATAGTACTTACGAAGTAATGTATACTTAGCTTTAGCTAAGGTATTGGAATTTGGGTGGGGTTTATGTGGGGAGGGGAATCAGAT